>Ga0209933_1000331_pt1 | contig 97083 bp, 98 predicted proteins | sample ThiBiot_300_biof_FD_183944 | JGI IMG/M metagenome (GOLD analysis project Ga0209933, IMG submission 183944) | Wastewater bioreactor microbial communities from Cape Town, South Africa - Thiocy_cont_300_biof (SPAdes) | ecosystem: Engineered > Bioremediation > Thiocyanate > Unclassified | place... | reverse complement strand
CCTCTACGCTATGGCCCGCGGCCACCCCTTGATCATTCTGGCTCCACACAAGCCCGGCATGATCACGCGGTGGCCGCTCCGCGTCACGCCGCCACGCCGAAGATCACCAAGTGCGGCTGTCGTACTAACCACCCAGCTGCGCATGCGGAGCTCCAGCATCGCCGAGCAAGCCCGGTCTCCACCGGGATGCCCGTCATCGCCGCTCGAACCCTCCGCTGAACATCCCGAGCGCGGAGATACGGCGCATCCTCCTGACGACCTCGTCCGCGGTCTCCTGCTGACTCGGCTCTGCGATGTTGAACTCGATGTGGGTGTCCCCGCCGGCCCTGAGCTTGTCCAGTACCCGCGCCATGCCGGCCTCGATCCCGGTCTGAACCGCAGTCGCGACCTCTGCGCCGGCCGCCGCGGCTGGAGTCAGTCTCGGCGCGCTCGGTGCTGCTGCTCCGTCCGAACCCGACGGCCTGCCCGAGGACCGCAGCGCTTCGACAAGGCCCTTCGGGACCAGCCCGGACATGCCGTCCATCATCCCGGCCAGATTCCCCGTCACCGACGCCGGACGCCCCCCGGACGCCTCCGCGTTCGCGGCCAGGATCCGGCCCGCACCCAGCGCCCTCACGAGCTCCGGGACGAGGACCGCCTCCCCCTTGGACAGCACGGCGGGGACGTCGTCGACACCGGGGGCGTAACCCGGCACCACATAGCCTTCCGCGGCATGGATAGGGGACCCGGCGAGCCCGCCACCGGAGTACCCGAACACGCCGCCACCCGAGGTGGGGTTGTTGATACGTAGGTTTCCTGCGCTCGTCGCCCCGGTGGTGATGACGTTGATGTAGGCGGTGCGGGTACGGGCGGCGTAGTCGAGGGCAGCGTTCGCGGCGGCCGTGTTCGCGTTGGCGGTCATCGTCGCCGTCGTGGCGTCGGTGACGGCCTTCCATGTGGTGCGCTTGGAGTCGGCCGGGCCGGTGTTGGCATCCATCTTCGAGGTGGCGGTGAGCCCGTTTGTTTCGTTCTTCCACAGGTCCCGCTTCATCGCGGCCGGCTGGGTGTTGGCGTCGACCTTCGCCACCGCGATGGTGGCGTTGGTGTCCTGCTTCCACAGGTCCCGCTTCAACCCTGCGGGGGCGGAGTTGGCGTCGAGCTTCATCGTGGCGGTGGTGGCGAGGGCGACGCCGACGCCGTCGCGGAGTTTCGCCTGGAACTTGGCGGGGTCCCCGTCGATGGGGATGATCCCTTCCTTCTTCTGCGCCTCCGCCTGCGCCTGGGCGATCTTCAGCAGGGCGGGGTCGGTGTTCGCCGAGATGATGATCTGCCCGTTGGGGAGCTTCGTCACGGTCAGCCCGAGGTCTTCGAGCTGCTTCTGCACCGGGGCGGTGATCGACGACACGACGATCGTCTTATTGTCCGGAACGGACGTGATCTTGTCTTTGAGGCCGAGCGCGTCCGCGAGCGCGGCGACCATGCCGGGCTGCTGGATCTCCGTCTTCACCGACGGCGGGATCGCCAGATACGTGTCCACCATCTTCTGTGCGGCATCGCGGGTGGCGCCGTGCTGCACAGCGGTGTCGATCAGCTTCTGCCGCATCGTCTCCAACGCCGCATCACCCTTGGCCAGCGAGGTGACCATGTCATCGCCCGCGGCCTGGGACGAGGCGATGGTGGCGCCCTTGAGGTTGTCGTAGGCCTTCGCCGTCCCGGAGATCCCGGTCGCCAACTCCTGGCCGGCCTTCGTGGCAGTGTTGATCGCGCCCGTGGCGTCGATCATCGCCGGTGTGATTTTGATGGTGGACTCGGCGAACGACGTGACCGACTTGTCGGCCGCATTCATCGCATCCAACAGAGTGCGGGGAGCGTCCGAAGCGCCCTGAATATCCGCGGCGAACGCCTTCATCTTGTCCCCGGCGCTGGCCATCGGATCGGCCAGCGTCGCCAACGCGTTCGCATACGACACCGTCGACTGCGCAGCCCCATCAGCGGCCTGCGCGGCATCACCGAAGTGGGCGGCAGCAGCCTGCATCGACGCGTCGATGTTCGTCTGCGCGACCAACGCCCCGGCCTGAGCCTGCGTCACAGCGAGGGTAGCTTCCGCGAACTTCTTCTGCGCGTCAATGGCCTGACCCGAGCTCGGCCCGAAGTCCTTGACAGCCTTGTTGTAGTCGCCCTGCGCGATCGTCGCATCCGACTGCGCCAACTGCAGCGGTGTCATCGCTGCACGCTGCGCATTGAACGCATCCGTCGCCGACTGGGTGGTGGCGATACCGAGGATGTTCGAGGAGATCCAGTTGTCGATGTCCGCGCCGAGCACCGACGTCATCTGCCCGGCCTTGTCCGCGGACTCCGTCTGGGCGTCGATCTTCACCTTCATGTCGGCCGCGGCCTGACCACCGAGCGACAGAGCCTTCACCGCGTCATCGGTCGACGTTGTGAACGCCTTCACCGCCGTGTAGCCGGCCACCAACGCGATACCGACAGGCAGGATCGCCGAACCGATCCCGGACAGGGCAGTGGCGAACCTGCCTGCCCCTGCCGCGCCCGCCGCGGTCGAGACCGAGGCTGCTTCCGCCGTGACGGCAAGCCTGCCCTGCGCGGCAGCGGCGAAACCCGCAGCGGCGGTCACCCGGCCAACCCCGGTAGCGGCGGCCGTCGCGGCAACGGCCTCCTCCCCCAGCGCCACCGTGCTGGCCTCCGTAGCCACAGTGGCCTCGGTCGTGGTCGCCGCACCGATCCCCAGAGCCGCTGTGGCCGAGCCCCAAGCCCCGGCCACAGCGCCGGCGGCCGTGGTGACACCCGCGATGCCCACCGACAGCAGCTTCCACGCGGCCAACCCGGTAAGGATCGTTGTCGTCACCGCGCCGAAGGGGCCAGACAGCGCGTTGAGCACCCCACCCACCAGCTGCAGCGCACCGACGAGGGGCGGGCCGAGGACGTCCATCAACTGGACGCCCTCCTGGACCAGCGGCGGCAGGACCGCCAGCACGGCACCGAGAGCGCCTGTCAGGGACGACATCGCGCCCTGCGCCTGCCCAGTCGCCGAGAGATTGGCGATCAGCTCGTGCCACTGCGTCGACAACCCGTTGATGACCGTCGACAGGCCACCCAGCGAGCTCGTGCCCAGCGACGCGAGGTCGAGGAAGTTCTGGACGAGCCCCGAAATCCCGGGAGCCATCCCCGCGATGATCGACTCGACGTTGGAGAACGTGGCCTGCAGATCCGCGATCCCCTGCTTCGATGCCACCACCTGCCCGACCTGCTGCGCCACCGACGACAGCGCCGAAGCCGTCCCCACCAGACCCGACGTGAGCGTCGGCATGAGCGCCGAAATGTCGGTGATAGCAGGCTTCATGCCCTGCTCGAACGTCGCCGACACCACCGACTGCAGGTTCAGGAACTCCCCCGCCAACGGCGCCGCGGCAGCCTGGATACCGCCCATGCCGATGGAGATCGCCGCCATCGGGGCAGCCATCAGCGCCAGCGCACCCGACATCGACAGGATGGCCGTCGACGCGGGCGGGAACGCAGCCGTGATACCCGCGAACATAGCGTTGAACTGGGAGCCGGCCGACTCGGCGGCACCACCTGCGTCACCGGTCGAAGCGGACAGGCCGGCGAGCTGTGCCTCCAGGGTGGCGACCTTCGCCTCGGCCGACGAGATGTCCAAGTCGATGCGGGGGCGGGTGTTCTGCAGCTCCTCGAGGTGCGCCTTCGCCTCGGCCATGCGGGCGTTCGCCTGCGCGGTCTCGACGTCGATGACGACCTGGGAGCGACCCTTCGCGTTCTCCGCGAGATAGTCGAGGTTCCCCTGGATCAGCATGATCTTGCGCTGGGCGACCTCGATGTCGGCGTCGATCTTCGGGCTGGCCTTCTTCGCGTTCAGGTCGTCAACAGCCTGCCTCGCCTGCGCCAGCTTCGCCTGCAACGACAAGGTGTCGGCGTCGAGCTTCATCTGCTTCGGGTCACGGGTCAGCCCAGCGACCTGCGCGTCGATGGTCGTCAGCTTCGTGGCAGCCGACGACGTGTCAGCGTCCACCCGCACGGTCGACGACGACGACGCCAGCCGCTCAGCCGAGGCGCGGATACCCTCGATCTTCGTCTTGGCGCCCGTGTCGTCGGCATCCAGCCGAGCCGCGTACTTGGCGTCCTGGAACCGCTGAGCCTCCGCCTTGGCCTCTTCCAGTCCACGCTGAAAGGGGTCACGATTGAGGGTCAGCGTCGCTTCGATCGCGCCGGCTGAGAAAGCCAAGGGTCACACCTGCACGTGGCGCTACCCGCCGTGCCCGCGACCAGACCATGATCTCACACGACGAGCCGATCAGGCGGCCTGATCCCCGAGCACCCGGTACGCCGTCGCCCGGCTGACACCGAAGCTGCGGCACAGGTCGGCGACCGACTCGCCGCCGGCGTGCAGGGTGCGCAGCTGGCGGGCCTGGTCGTCGGTGAGGGCCTTCGGCCGTCCGGTCTGCTTGCCCCGTGCAGCGGCAGCCTCACGGGCAGCAGTGGCCCGCTCCGCGATCAGGCTGCGTTCGTACTCGGCCAGCGCACCGAACACGCCGGCCAGCATCCGGCCCACGCTCGTCGAGGTGTCGATCCCCTCGCGCAGGGAGCGGATGTGCACGCCCTGGTTGGCGAGGGTCTCGATGGTCTTGATGATGCCGGACAGGCTGCGGCCGAGGCGGTCGAGCGCCACCACGACGACGGTGTCACCTTCGCGGGCGTAGTCGAGCAGCTGGGCCAGGCCGGGGCGGTCGTCCCGGGCACCTGACATGACGTCGGTGAACACCCGCTCGACGCCGGCGGCGTCGAGGGCATCGAGCTGCTGGTCGGTGGTCTGGTGCGAGGTGCTGACCCGGGTGTATCCGATCGCTGTCATACCACCATTGTCTCATAAGTCGGCCCATCACGCTACGCTGAGACGAGACTTTCGGACGGTTATTTGAGACAGGCTGACCAGGGGGAACCTGACCCGAACCGTCCGCCCGGCACCCCATCTCACATCCTTGGTATTGAGACAGGCTCAACCGGCGAGGACACGCGCAGTCGCTACCGCACCGCGAAGCCAGACGACCTCGTCGGCCTCGGCCTCAACGGCGCCGGCTTCCACTAGTCCGAGCACCGCGCCGAGCTGCTCGGCAAGCTGACCGGCGGGGGTCGATGCCTCCCCAGAGCCGGCCGCTAGTCCACGGGTGCGAGCTTCGCCTGTCTGGTCGGCCTGTCTGTGGCTTGTCATCGGCTGCTCCTGTAGACCCGTCGTGGTCCGGGGGGTGGGCCGTAGCCGTGTGGGCTCCAGTCTTCGAGGGTTCTGCTGTTGGAGGCGTAGGGGATGGCGCGGGGGCTGTAGTCGCGGGGTTCGAGCGGGTCGGCGGTGGAGACGCGGTTGCCGGGTGGGTCGGTCCACAGGCTGTAGCAGAGGGCGTCGCCGAGGTCGGGTGAGCGGCCGATGCGGCGTTTGACGTCGTCCTTGGCTTCGACTTTGAGCATGCCGTTGGCGACGGGGCCGTAGTTGGGGGTGGTGATGTCGGCGACGAGCTCGTCGTTGTCGGGGAGGCACAGCTGGCCGCCGTGGATGGGGTCGAGGATTTCGCGGAGGTTGTACCAGGCGGCGCTGCGGCAGTTGGGGAAGCGCCAGGTGCCGGTGTTGTCGCGGCGTTTGGTGCTGGCGGAGCCGTTGAAGGCGATGACGTTGGCACCGGCGTGCCGTAGGGCGTCGACGACACCGGCGCCGATGCCGATGGTGTCGACGACGCAGGTGGCCCCGGGGTGTCGGAGCTCGGCGAGGACGAGGCTGGCGACCTGCTGGGTGTCCATCCGCGAGTAGGTGCGGGCGGACAGGATGACGGGGCCCTGGCGGACGACGATGGCGGTCATGTCGGTGCCCATCCATGCGGGGTCGACCCCGATGACGCGGCGGCCAGGGGGTTCGTGGCCGGTGAGCCGGTCGGGCCGTTCCTGCCACTGGTGCCAGCGTGCGACCGCGGAGCGGGCCCAGGACAGGGGCACGAGGCCATCAGGTGAGTCGACCCACTGGCCGAGCACCTTGGCCTGGAAGAGGGGGCTGGTCTCGCCCCAGCGGAGCCGCTTGTCCTCGATCCACGCTTTGGACACGAGGCGCTGGGCGACCTCGTCGGGGACCTGCTCGCCGGTGACGGCGGGGGTGTCCATGGCGGAGATGCGGATGCGGTTCCAGCCGGGCTCGGTGGTGCACACCTTGTGGAAGAAGCTGCTGTTGTCGTCGGGGTTGCCGATGCACAGCCAGTGGCAGCCGTCGTTCGTCATCAGGGACTCGGCGGCGGTGTAGAGCTCGGAGCCGATGCCGCAGGCCTCGTCGAACACGATGAGTAGCCGGTACTCGTGGAGGCCTTGGAAGGTGTCGGCGTCCATGTCGGCGGGCTTGCGGCCGAAGCCGACAAGGTCACCGTCGATCTTCCATTCGGGGATCTGGCCCTGGGTGATGGTGCCGAGGAGGCCGGCCTTCTTGTGGGCTCGCCTGATGTAGCGCCACAGGATCGCCCGGACCTGGTGGGCGCGGGGCGCGGTGGTGACCACGAACGCGGTGCCGGGTTCATGGATGTCAATGAACCGGCAGATCACCCGCGATGCGATGTGGCTCTTACCGGAGCCGTGGCAGGACGGGACAGCTGTGCGCTGGTTGTCCTGCACCGACCGCATGATCTCCTGCTGCTTGGACCAGGCGACCTCGTCGAGCCGGTCGTTCAGCCAGGCGACGGGGTCGTCCTTGCCTGCTTCGCGGGCGGGGTCGAACCGGTCATGCAGTGATTGCAGAAAGACGTCGGCCAAGGGAAACCCTCCCATCGCGGATCTGTTGCTCGGTGAGGTGGAGGTCGGTGAAGACGTCGAGGATCAGCTTTTCCACGAGCGCGGCCTTGGCTTCCTCGAGGCGGACGAGGCGTTCGTCGAGGTTGAGCTTCGCGATCATGGTGAGGACGTTCGCGGCACGGTCCATGGCGCGCTCGACCACGGCGACTTCGGAGCGGAGCTGTTCACCGGAGCCGTGGGTGTAGCGCCACTCTTCGAGCTGCTGGCGTTTCTGGTCGAACACGCGCTCCCAGGCGAGGACGCGGCCGGCGAGGAGCTTGAGCTCGAGGAGCGGGTTCTCGACGGGGCCGATGTCCATCCTGGACACCATGGCCATGGCTTCGGCCTCGATGAGGCGTTCGGCGGCCTTGGCCTTGACGTGGCCGGTGCTGCCGCCGTGGGTGTTGCAGACCAGGCCGCCGCGGATGGCCCACTTGGCGCACCGGTTGCCGGTGCGGTTCGAGGTGGCGACGCACTTCTGAGGTGCCGGCTTGGTCACTGCTTCGGCTGGATCTGCTCGAGGTAGTTGCAGAGCAGCGTCTCAACCGCCTTGCACATGTCGACCAGCCCGGTGCAGGTGCTCGCCAGGTGGGGGTGTTCGTCGCGGACCGCTTCGGCCAGCTCGGGGCCTACCTGGGTCCAGTTCGTGAGGTTGCTGATGCTGTTCATCGGGGCTGCTCTCTCGGTTGTGATGACGGAGGAGTGACCGTCCCCGGCCCACCCGCCTTGGGAGGCGGTTGCTGCGGGGCCGGGGACGGCCTGGGGCTGCGCAGCCCCTCCGGACGGGCTCGCGGCCGTCCGGGGTTGTGGGCCGTCCTCCGCGGCGGCTGGGCGGGGCCGTGGGCACGGAGGGAAGCGCCAGCGGGCCGCGGAGGACGGGGTTGGAACCCACCGGGTGCCGCTGCGCGACATGTCTAGGGCCCTCGCGGGGCACCCGGTGGGAGTCATGGAGTTGTGGTTCGGTCGGGCCTCGCCGAGGCCAGGAAGGGAGAACCTCGGCGAGGCCGGCCACCCGCTGGCGGTTTTCCACGCCGGTCAGCGGGCCGTCCCGTGGTGTGGATCCGCTCGCTCCCCGCTCGCGGCACCACGGGAACGTCTAGGGGCGCATGCCCAGGTTGCGCAGGGCCTGGTGGGCGAGGGCCTCGCGGTCGTCGAAGCTGGCCAGGACGGCGGCGTCGGCGGTGGTGAACTCGGGCTCGACGTCGACGTCGTGGCGGTCCTGCCATAGCGGCTGGCCGTCGCGCCCGATGATCGGGCTGCCGTCGCCGTGCATGTACGTGGCCGGCGCGGTGACCACGGTCGGGTTGAAGCTCTCGGAGCGGGTGTGGTGGGCGGCGGTCTGGCCGTGATGGGACTCGCGGGCGAGCTCGACCATCCGCGCTCGGGCCGCCGCCCCGCTGTCGGGCATGGCGCGCAGGCCGTCATCGGTCGACCGGTCCTCGTAGCTGCCGTCGAGCGGGTCATAGCCATACCGGCCGAGCCGCTCGGCTGCGCCGGCCTTCTGCACGCCGATGCTGGCGAGGGTCTCGGTGCTCTGGTGCCAGGCCTGGTTGAGGGCCAGGTCCCCGGCGTCGGTGTGGGTGATGTTGCCGCTCGGGTCGCGGTAGACGACGGACACGTCGGTTCTCCATTCGGGGGTGGGGTCGGTGTTGAACGACATGGCGAGGGCGTACATGTCGTCCCAAGCGGCGTCGTCGCACTGGCCGGCGAGCTCCGCGATGAGGGCCTCGTCGGCCTCGTCGAGGCTGGTGTCCGCGGTGTGGATGTCAGGTCCAGCCGAGCCGTGGCTGAGCGCGACCCATGGACTGTTGTTGAACGGCGTCAGCACCGCGTTGGGCAAGCGATCGGGGTAGGACCAGTCGTTCATCGCTGCGCTCCGACCGCGGTCAGGGGGCGGGACTGCTGCGTGCGCAGCGCCTCGGCGAGGTCACGCTCGTAGCGCTCGGCGTCGACAGTGAAGCCGCCCGACGCGTCGCCGAACTCGTCCTCGGGGACGGTGCCGTCGGCACAGATGACCTCGGTGGCCCAGATGAGGTCGTCCTGCCTGTGGAGGTGATAGAGCGCGCCGTCGTCGGCGGCGTTCTCGAGGAAGGCGGTGAGGCGGCGGAGCGCGGCGAGCGAGCCGGGGGTGATGCGGACGAGCATGTGGGTCTCCTGGGTGTGTGTTTGCGCTGCGTTGGGGAGCGCCGCAGCGAACGCCTGACCTGGGATATCCACACTCTCCACACTCTCAACAGGGGTCATCGGAACCGTCCTCGTCGTCGGTCCAGGTAGGTGTGTGGAGTGTGTGGAGTGTGTGGATTTGGGCTTCCACGCTGCGGTACACGCCGCGCTTCACCTTCTTGATCCGGCCAGCAGTTTCGAGTCGGGACAGGTAGGTGCCGGCGGCCTTCGTCTCGATGCCGAGCTTCTGGCCGATCTCGGTCGGCCCGATGCCATCGGACTCGGCGACGAGCCGGATGATGTCGGCGCTGCGGTCGCTCACACCGGCGGTGACCCGCTCGGTACTGGCGGCCTTCCGGGCTTCCTCGATGGAGCCGCCGGTGAGCTTCCAGAAGCCGTTGTCTGCCTTCTCCACCGCGTACTCGGCCTCGGTGATGTCGCGGCCGGTGACCTTGAGCAGGCCGCCGTCATCGGATCGGCTGCGGGACAGCACCACTGTGGTGTCGGCGGCGCCGGTGATGCCGAGCGTGCCGGACACCCCGTCGACGAAGTCCTCCGAACCGAGCTTCCTCGTGTGGTGGACCAGCACCATGGAGGAACCCGGATAGCGGTCCGTCACCTGCTTGTAGGTGGTGACGGCGCGGTAGTCGCGCTCGTATGCGGATTCGCCCGCGTTCGAGCGGGGCATGACCCGTCCGAGCGTGTCCACGATGACCAGCGGCGCCTCGTCCCCGTGCACCTCGAGCCATTCGAGGATGGTCGCGGCGACCAGGCCGTGCTGGACCTCGATGAGAACGTCGAGAGCCGCGGGGATCTGCTTCCCCATGCCGAGCAGCGAACGTGCCCGGGACTGGAGCCGGCGCCAACCGTCTTCGAGCGCGAGGTACAGGACGGGCCTGGGGCGGCCGGTGGGTAGGCAACCGAGGACGTGGTGACCTGCGGCCACCGACAGGCCGATGTGGAAGACCATCCACGACTTCCCGACCTTCGGTGCCCCGGCGAGGACCGTGGTCCCCTCGGGGATGATCAGGGGAACCGTGTAGCGCAGCTCCGGGAAGGTCTGCGCATCGAGCCACGCGCCGGACTTGAGCCCGGCAAGCAGGCTGTCGGGTGCCGCCTTGGACGGCGGGAGCGGGATTCCCCAGTCGATCGTGGGTCCAGCGTGGGCCGGTTCGCCTCTGCGATCGGACGTGGCTGCGGCGATGTCGTAGGCCTCGCCAGCGTGGGACCTTTCCTTGCTCACGCGGCCTCCGTCTCCGTCACGGCAGGGGGGCCGTCCGGGCCGTACTTCACCCAAAGGTCCCGGTCCCCGGTCGGCGGGTAGCGGGCCATCTGGAGCCGGCTGTACTCGGGCAGGGGGTTCTGGCGGTGATAGGGGCCGCCGATGTAGTCGTCGGTCAAGCGCTCGAGGACGAACGCGATGTCGTCGTCGAGCTTGGCGCCGGCGCGGCCGATAGCGATCTCGATGCCATGCCGAGCCCAGGTGATCAGCGCGTGGTCGAACGGGAGCTTAGACAGCTCCATGCCCAGCTCGACCGGGTCAAGCTCGTCGACGTTCATGCCGCCCTCCCAGCCGAAGCCAGGGGGCGGCGGACACGGACGATGTACTCGCCCTGGCCACAGCCAGCACGGCGACGACCGCCGCGGGAACCAGTCCGGTGGGAGTGGTAGCCGCGGCATGTCGGGCAGAGCAGGATGACGATCCAGAACCGACGGCGGCCAGCGGGCGGGTAGCCAACTCCCCACACGGCGACGACGTCTCGCGACTGTCGGCCCGCTCCGCTACCCTGATCGACGTCGGCGGGCTTCTTGGCGGGGGCCGGCTCGATGTGAGAGCGAGTAGCGGGCGCCTGTGCCGGGCGCCCGTTTCGCATTTCCGAGAGCATCAGGCGGCCCCCTCCCCCCGCTTGGTCTTCCGGCGGGCCTGGGCCGACTTGAGGGCCATCCGCAGGAAGTGGGCACGACGCGCAGCCTCGGCACGCACGGCCCGTTCGTGCTCGGGGAGCACACCGTCCGGGTCGACCTGCTTCTCGAACCGAGCATTGGCGGCGGCGCGGGCGGCGGAGGTGGCCGCACTGCGGTCCGGTTCGTGTGCCCAGCGCATGTTGGCGGCGATGCGGGCCCGGGTGCGGCGATCACTGTTGTCCGGATCGACCACCGGTGCTCCCGTTCCCGCGGAGATGGGTGTCTGCATGCCCGCACCGTAGCGAACGCTGTGCCCTACTGTCTAGTTCGCGGGTACGAGAGCGCTATGCAGCGGAGTCGCGGTTCCTGCACAGCGCGTAGGGCTGTAAGTTCGCCGGCATGGTGGAGCGGCAGGTCGGACTGAACCGCACAGAGGACGGCTTGCCCTGGCCTGCTGATGGGTGGCGCCGACTGGTGCTTGACGGCGCCGAGACTGACGTCTGGATCCATTACGGCCAGGACAGCGAGGCACGGCTGGTTGTGGACGGCGTGCACCTCGGGGGAACGCGGGTTCTGGCCGACGACCTAAGGTCCGTACCGATCGGGCAGATCGAGCGGCTCCTCAATACCGGTGCCCTACAGGCAGGCGAGGGTGCGGCCGAGGTCCTGCTCGTAGAGGACAAGCTCGTCCGAAGGCCCGGCGACTCTCCTCAGGCGTTCGCTCGGAAAGTGGCCCGGCAGTACCGGTACTACGCCAGCGCCTCGAGCTCGCCCACCAAGTCATTGGCCGAGGCATCGGAGGTCCCCATGTCCACGGCTCGGTGGTGGATTCGCGAAGCGCGACGGCTCGGCGAGCTGCCGCCTGGCCGCAAGGGCAAGGTCGGCTAGACCCGATCTCCACGCCGAAGGCGACGGGTTGCCTCCCGCGCACGAACGTCCGCGGCAGAGGCCCCGTACCGCTCGAGCATGACGTCGGATGACCACCCCGCGAGGCGTTTGAGGTCCCGCTCCTGGCCGCCGGCCATCAGGTAGTCGTGGGCGAAAGTGTGTCGGAAGCGGTGAGGGTGCATCCGGTCCTTGAGGCCAGCTTGCTCGGCCCGGACACGGATCCGGTCCCGCGCTCCGTCCGTCGAGAGCGCGCCTCGTTGCGTGAGGAACAGCGCCTCCAGATGCACCCAGCGGTGCCTCCGCCGTTCGCGGAGGTAGCGGTCCAGTGCCTTCACCGTGCGCGTGCCGAAGTACACCGGACGGACCTTGTTGCCCTTCCCGGTGACCAGCGCCATCTCACGGTCGAGGTCGACGTCCAAGACCCTCAAGCCGCACAGCTCCGACACTCGGATGCCGGCGTCCAGCAGTACGCGCAGGATGGCCTCGTCGCGGCGGTCCTCGAACGTTCGCCCGGCGCACGTCTTCAACAGCGCCACGAGTTCGTCGTCCTGCAGGACGGGGACCGGCTTGGCGTTCGGCATGGGCGGGCTGAGGCCGGCCATCGGGTGGGTGTCGACCTCGCCCTCGGCGAGGAGCCAGCCGCAGAACCGACGGAGGCCGGCGAAGCGGGTACGGACGGTGGACGCCTCCCGGCCCTCGGCGAGGTGGGCGAGCCAGTCCTGGATGGTGTCGCGGTTGAGCTGGTCGAGAGTCGCCGGGCGGCCTTGCTCGGTGAGCCACTCGCCGAACATCCGCGGGGACATCGCGTAGAGCTTCACGGTGCGAGCGGCCTTCATCTCGGCGCGGAGGCTGCGCTGAAAGCTCGCGGACAGGTCTGCGAGCTCGTCATTCATGAGGGCTAGGTTATCAGGCGAGTTACCGCTATGCTAGCGACAGACAGACTGCTTCACCGCTTGTTTTCGCTGGTAGATGACCTAGCACGAGACGGCTGCACCCGTGAGGGCTCGCCCGGCATCTTCGGGTACTCCGGCGGGTACGGCATCTCCCCGCGCGGGTCGGCGGCGTACCACTCCAGCGCGGTCTCGATGCCGCCCGCGTGGGCGTCCATGTCGGCGTGCGGGTCGCCGCGCTCGGCGTAGATGCCGGGCACGGTGCGCACGTCGAAGTCCTCGGGCGTGACGTCGGGCAGGTCGTCCCAGGTCAGCGGCATGGAGACGGTCGCCCGTGGCCGGCCGCGCACCGACCACGCCGACGCGATGGTGCGGTCGCGGGCGGCCTGGTTGTAGTCGAGGAAGATCCGCTCGCCGCGCTCCTCCTTCCACCAGTCGACGGTGGCGCGCTCGGGCACCCGCTCGGCGACCTTGCGCCCGATGGCGATCACGGCGTGCCGGACGTCGATGAAGTCCCACTCGGGGCGGATGCGGCAGAAGACGTGGATGCCCCGCCCGCCGGAGGTCTTGGGCCAGCCCACCAGCCCGGCCTCGTCGAGCACCTCGTGCAGCACGGCGGCCACGGCGGCGGCGTCGGCGAAGTCGGTGCCCGGCTGCGGGTCGAGGTCGACGCGCAGCTCGTCGGGGCGGTCGGGGTCGGCGCGGCGCACCGGCCAGGGGTGGAAGTCGAACGTGCCCATGTTGGCCGCCCACAGCAGCACGGCGGGCTCGGTGGGGCAGAACGCGTCGGCCGTGCGTCCGCTCGGGAACGTCACCCGGACCGTCTCGGCGTAGGCGGGCGCACCCTTGGGCAGCCGCTTGGAGTAGAACGGCTCGCCCTCGACGCCGTCGGGGTAGCGCTTGAGGTTGGTGGGCCGCTCGCGCAGCACACCCAGCAGGGGGTCCACCACCGCGAGGTAGTACTCCACCACCTCCCGCTTGGTGATGCCCGGCTCCGGGAAGTAGATCTTGTCGGGGCTGGTCAGGCGCACCTCACGGTCGCCGTCGGGTCCCGGCACGGTGAGCAGCACCGCCGCCGCCTTGGTCGCCACGGGGGCGCACGCTACCGGCTACGCTTGATGTTGTGCCCGAACCTGAGCGGTCTCGTCAGTTCGACGACGAGCTCGTGGGCCTCGATCCCGACGACCCCGAGGCCCGGGCCTTCGCCGCCCACCTCGACCGCATGCAGCGCGAGCGGCCCTCGTTCACCGTCGAGGGCTACCTGGCCGGGGTCAGCGAGTTCGCCGACTCCGCCAACCGCGCCGAGGGCGAGCGGCGCTGGGGTGCGGTGCTCGTGGTGCTCCTGCTGCTGGCCGTCTCGGCGTACCTCGTGTGGGACGTCCTGCACTTCGTGGTGGCGACATGGCTGTAAGGGGTCTGATAGGTCGCATCACGAGCGCGCTGTCGGGGCGCCCACATAGTGTGGAGCGCATGGACAAGTCCACCGAACCGGCCGCCACGGTCGTCAAGACCGACGCCGAGTGGCGCGAGCAGCTCACCCCCGCCGAGTACCAGGTGCTGCGCAAGGCCGGCACCGAGCGCCCCTTCGTCGGCGAGTACACCGACACGAAGACCACCGGCGTCTACGAGTGCCGCGCGTGCGGCGCCGAGCTCTTCCGCAGCGACACCAAGTTCGAGTCGCACTGCGGCTGGCCGTCGTTCTTCACCCCGCTCGCGGGCGAGGCCGTCATCGAGCGCACCGACTACTCGATGGGCATGAAGCGCGTCGAGGTCGTGTGCGCCACCTGCCACAGCCACCTCGGTCACGTGTTCGAGGGCGAGGGCTACGGCACCCCGACGGACCTCCGGTACTGCATCAACTCCATCTCGCTGAAGCTCGTGCCGGACGCCTGACGCCGCCGGTCGGAGGTACCGCTGAACCCGAACGGCCGGTAGGACTGGTGACGCCCCGTCGTCACCGTCGCCCCGGAGGTACCCCGTGCGCGTGGTCGTCGTGCTCGTCTCGGCGCTGGCCGTGGCGCTGCTGGGAGCCCCGACCGCCTCGGCCGCGCCACCCGCGGCGCACCCCGGGTACACGATCGTGGCGCCCCAGCTCACGCCGCTCGTCGCGGGCGGCAAGCCGACCCGGGTCCTGACGGGCGTGCTCGACGCCGCCGGCTACGCCGTGGAGGTCCCGGCGCACTGGAACGGGCAGCTCGTCATGTGGGCGCACGGTTTCCGGGGCAACGGCGCCGAGCTCACCGTCGACGCCCCGTCCTACGGGCTGCGGCAGCGGTTCGTCGACCAGGGCTACGCGTGGGCGGCCTCCTCCTACGACCGCAACGGCTACGACGTGGCGTCCGGGGTGCGGTCCACCCACGAGCTGGCCACCGCCCAGGCCCTCGCCGCCGTCCGCGCGTACCCGCCGGGTCCCGACTACGGCACCGTCGCGCTGCCGGCGATCTACGCCGGGCTCGGGCTCGCCCCGAACAACCCGGCCGTCACCACGCCGAAGGCGCAGCAGCTGCGGGCCGAGACGGTGCTGGACTCCGGCGGGGTGCGCCCCGGCGCCGACGCGTCCTTCTCCTACTGGAAGGACTTCCTGCTCTCCCTGGCCGTGCCCGGCAACGCCCCGACGCCGGTCACGGGCGTGGCGCTCAACCCGGGCGTCGTGGCCACCAACGTCGGCCACGACTACGCCCCTGACGCACCGGTGAACCTGGACGTCACCGTCCAGCGCGTCCGCCCCGCCGACCCCGCCGCCCGCAACTCCCGGGCGCTCACGCCGGTGGCCCAGGTGGCCGGGAAGCCGCGGGTGCCGGTGCTGACCCTGCACGGCGTCGGCGACCTGTTCGTGCCGTTCTCGATGGAGCAGATCTACGCGGGCGAGGTGGCCGACGCGGGCCGGTCGGACCTGCTGGTGCAACGCGCGATCCGCACCACCGGACACTGCGAGTTCTCCGATGCCGAGGCCGGGAAGGCCTGGGACGACCTGGTGGCCTGGACGGACGGCGGGAAGCGCCCGGCGGGGGACGACGTGGACGCCACGTCCGGCCCGACCTTCGGCTGCCGCTTCTCCGACCCGGCCGCCTACGCCGCGGCCGGCCCGCCGTCGCAGACCGACACCCGCCGGTTGTTCGCGCCCTGCCCGGCGACTGGCTGACCACCTCGACGTCGCACGGCAGGCCGGGGGCGCAAGCCAGCCGGGCGTCGGCGACGATCTGCCGCTAGCTCCTACGGCAACGTCGCGACCAGATCTCCCGCCTGCACGCGCGGGCCCGTGTAGAACGGGATCTCCTCGCGCACGTGCCGGCGGGCCTCGGTGGCGCGCAGGTCGCGCATGAGGTCGACGATGCGGTCGAGCTGGTCGCACTCGAAGGCGAGGATCCACTCGTAGTCACCCAGCGCGAACGCGGGCACGGTGTTGGCGCGCACCTCGGCGTAGCTGCGGGCGGCCTTGCCGTGGTCGGCGAGCATCGTGCGGCGCTCGTCGTCGGGCAGCAGGTACCAGTCGATCGACCGGACGAACGGGTAGACGCAGACGTAGCCCTTGGGCTCCTCGCCCGCCACGAACGCCGGCACATGGCTCTTGTTGAACTCCGCGGGCCGGTGCAGCGCCACCTGGCTCCACACGGGCACGCTGGCCCGTCCGAGCGCGGTGGTGCGCCGCAGGGCGGCGTACGCGCCCTGGAGGGCCTCGACGGTGGCCGCGTGCCACCAGACCATGTAGTCGGCGTCGGCGCGCAGGCCGGCGAGGTCGTAGACGCCGCGGACGGTCACTCCCTTGGACTCCAGACCGTCGAGGAACTCCCCGATCTCGGAGACGGCGGCGGAGCGGTCGTCCCCGAGCTTCCCCGGTTCGACGCGGAATACCGACCACATCGTGTAGCGGATGGTGCTGTTGAGCTCGGCGTAGTCGAGGCGGGCCATACCCCCATGGTGCCACCAGCCCGATCCCCCGCGAGTCGGCGGTTCCCCGTGCGCGAGTCGGCAGTCTCGGGAGACGGGCGGTCAGCCGGTCGTGGCCGCAGCCAGATCCGCGACGACCCGCTCCGCGGCGGCCCGGGCGGTGCCCACACACGCCGGCACCCCGACGCCGTGCAGTGCGGCCCCGGCCACAGCGAGACCGGCCGGCAGCCCGTCCCCGATCGTCCGCACGCGGTCCAGGTGGCCCACGCCGTACTGGGGCAGCCCCCCACCCCAGCGCTGGACGTGGACGGCGACGGGGTCCGCCGTCAGCCCGGCCACCTCGGCGAGGTCGCGGCGGGTGCGGGCGACGAGCTCGTCGTCGTCGACCTGCAGGGTGGCGGCCTCCCCGAACCGGCCGAGGGACGCGCGCAGCCGCACGAGGCCGTCCGGGGCGAGGTGGGCCCACTTGTTCGTCGAGTGCGTGACGCCCTTGACCGACAGCGGCTCGCCGGCCGCCACCAGCATCCCGGACGTCGGGGGCAGGCCGGTCGCGTCCCGGGGGCGGTAGGCCAGCGCCACCACGACCGACGACGCCAGCTCGATCCCCGACGCGGCCCCCGCCGCCGCCGGGGCGACCCCGGCCAGCAGGCGGGCCGCAGCGGGAGCAGGCACGGCGAGCACCACCGCGTCGACGTCGAGAAGTTCGGGATCGGTGGTGGGGCCGAGGGTGAGCCGCCAACCCCGTTCGCGGCGCTCGAGGGACCGGACCGTGACGCCCAGCCGCACCTCCGCACCCGCCGCGGCGACCAGCGCATCGAGCAGCACCCGGTAGCCACCGGGGACGGCCCCGAAGACCGGCGACGGGCCGGGAGGGGCCGTCGTCCGGCCCGGATCCGCCGACTCGCGCTCCGGCATCGGGCGACTCACGCCCGGAGAACCGCCGACTCGCGCACGGGAATCGGCCGACTCGCGCACGGGAAACCGCCGACTCGCGGGTGGGGTGGTGGCCCGGTCCGCGGCCGCCGTCAGCGACGGCGCGCCCGCGTCGAGCGCCGCGGCCAGGGCGGGGATCGTGGCGCGGACACCCAGCAGATCGACGCGGCCCGCGTAGACGCCGCCCAGCAGGGGGTCGGCGAGGCGGTCGGCGAGCTCGTCACCGAAGCGCTCGCGCAGCAGGCCGCCCAGGGCCACGTCGGCGTCGCGATCCCAGGTGAGGGGCCGGTCGGGCTCCGCCGCCACCGCGGCCAGTCCCTCGGCCGAGAGCAGGCCGTCCAGGCGGGCGGCGCTGGTGGGCACCCCGAGCAGGGTGGCGCCGGGGAGCGGGCCGGTGCGCCCGGCGGCCCGGACCGACGCCGACGCACCCGTGGGGTGCACGGCGGACAGCCCCAGCTCCGCCAGCAGCGCCGGCACCTCGGGCCGCCGGGTCAGGAACGCCTCGGCGCCGACGTCGTAGGGCACCCCGGCGAGGTCGACGGTGCGCAGGACGCCCCCGATGCGGTCCCGCTGCTCCAGCACCGTGATCACCGCGGACGGGCCGAGGAGCGTGCGCAGCCGGTGGGCGGCGGCGAGGCCGGAGATCCCGGCCCCGACGACCGCGACCCGCGAGCTCACGGGTTCTGGCTGTGCACCAGCTCGACCAGCCGCGTCAGCACGTCCGGGTCGGTGTCGGGCAGCACGCCGTGGCCGAGGTTGAACACGTGGCCGGGGGTGCGGCGGCCCTCGTCGAGGATGCGCAGCACCTCGGCCTCGAGCGAGGCGGGATCGGCGAACAGCACCGCGGGATCGAGGTTGCCCTGCACCGGGCGGGTGCCGCCGGCGCGGCGGGCGGCGTCGTCGAGGGGGATGCGATGACGTCCGCCCCCGCCTCGGCCATCGAGCCCAGCAGCTCGCCGGTGCCGACCCCGAAGTGGATGCGCGGGACGCCGGCGTCGGCCAGCGCGCCCAGCACCCGGGAGGAGTAGGGCAGCACGTACTGCCGGTAGTCGCGCACGGACAGCGCCCCGGCCCACGAGTCGAACAGCTGCACGGCGTCGACGCCGGCCTGCACCTGCGCCTGCAGGAACGACGTGGTGATGCCGACGAGCTTGTCCATCAGCCCGTGCCACACCTCGGGGGCGGCGCGCATGAGCGCCTTGGTGCGCTCGTGGTTGCGGCTCGGCCCGCCCTCGATCATGTACGAGGCGAGGGTGAAGGGGGCGCCGGCGAACCCGATGAGCGGGGTGGCGCCGAGCTCGCGCAGCAGCAGCGCGATCGCGTCGGTGACCGGGGCGACCTGCTCGGCGTCGAGATCGGGCAGTGCGGCCACGTCGGCGGCCGTGCGGACGGGCTTCGCGACGACCGGCCCGGTGCCGGGCACGATGTCCACGCCGACGCCCGCGGCGTAGAGGGGCACGACGATGTCGCTGAACAGGATCGCGGCGTCGACGCCGTGGCGCCGGACGGGCTGCAGCGTGATCTCGCACGTCAGGTCCGGGGTCATGCAGGCCTGCAGCATCCCGGTGTCGGCCCGCAGCGCGCGGTACTCCGGCAACGACCGCCCGGCCTGGCGCATGAACCACACGGGCACCCGCGACGGGCGGCCACCGCGGGCGGCCACGAGGAGGGGGGCGGTGCTCAGGTCGCGACGACCGAGTGCGGCGGGAGCGGGTTTCGTGACCATGTCGGAGTCGATTCTTCCACCCCGTGACGGGGCACCGCGCGGCGGGCCGCAGCCCCTCGATCGGGTACCGGCGCGCCTGCCGGAACCGCCACGGAGTGCAACCTAGAGTTCCCGCTCGTGCCCGACGCGACCGCCCCACCCCCCATCGAGTTCCAGCGGGCCGTGGCCTCGCTGAGCGCGCCGCGGCACCGACCCGAACTGCTCGTCTCCGCCCTGAGTGCGCCGCCCCGGCTCGCGCCGTACACGTGGGCGTTCAGCGTGGAGGCCGACGCGGGCGCCGGACGCGCCGGGGAGCCCCTCGACGATCTCGACGAGCCCGACACGTCGGGCCGGCTGATCCTGCTGCACGACCCGGCGGGCCAGGGCGCCTGGGAGGGCGTGTTCCGGCTCGTGTGCTTCGTGCAGGCCAGGCTGGAGCCCGAGCAGCTGGGCGACGAGATGTTCCCCGTCGTCGGCTGGTCGTGGCTCACCGAGGCCCTGGAGCAGAACGGGGCGGGCTACACGGCGCTGGGCGGGACGGTCACGCAGACGTCCTCGGTGCGGTTCGGCGACATCGCGGGGGCGCGCCGCGACGACGACGTCGAGCTGCGGGCATCGTGGACCCCCACCGACACGGACCTGGCCGCGCACGCCGAGGCGTTCTGTCAGCTCGTCGCATCGGCTGCGGGCCTTCCGCCGGTCGGAGCAGTTTCTCTCGCTCATCGAACGGTCTGATCACGGTGCTCACCTGCAGTAACGATGCTAGCCGTGATCACCTCCGTCACCCGATCGAGTGGACGGCTCGCGACAACGCTGTAACTTTCACCCGGCAAAGTTCGATCCGATACACGACGTTAGACCGCTTGGGGGGCTACGCTTCCTCCTACGACACCTCCTCGGGCGGTCGGGCGAACGCTCTACGCGACCGGGGTTCTGGTGCCGGTCGGGGGGCAACGACCGACTCCAGGGAGGTAGTGACGTGGCCGTAGTGGGCCAGGGCTCACCAGTACGTGGTGTGGTGGGAAATCCATCGAACCCCGTGCTGTCGCCCGCAATGGTCCCGCATCCGCGGGAGGAACTGTTCTCGGTGCTGGTGGTTGACGACCACCCGCTGCTGCGCGAGGCGATCGCCGCGCGTCTGCGCTCCATGGGAGCGGGAACGGTGTACGAGGCTGCGTCGGTCGCCGAAGCACGGGCCCGGGCACACGCCAACGGTCCCTGTGACCTGGCGATCCTCGATCTCGGCCTTCCCGACGGCAGCGGGCTGGATCTGGTGACGGAGCTCCGTTCGCTGGGCTGGAACCGTCTCGTCGTGCTGGCGTCCTCGGACGACCCGTACGCCGTGCGGTCCGCGTTCCAGGCGGGCGCGCAGGCGTACCTGCTCAAGTCGGCGTCGGCGGCGATCGTCACCGACGGCGTGAAGCGGGTGCTGGACGGCGGCGTGTACGCCGACCCGACCGTGGCGCCGCTGCTGGCCACGGGCACGCGCGTGCCGGGCACCGACAACACCCCGCGTGAGCTCTCGGCCCGCGAGGTGGAGGTGCTGCAGCTGGTGGCCGACGGCCAGTCCAACAAGGAGATCGGCGAGGCGCTGAGCCTCTCCGCGCTCACCGTCAAGAGCCACCTGTCCCGGATCGGGCGCAAGCTCGGCACCGGTGACCGCGCCCAGATGGTGGCGTTGGCCATGAGGGCCGGGGTCATCCGCTGACCGAGTCCCCCGCAGAACCACTCGACGACGAGGAGGGTGGGCCGCAGAACGAGCCGGTACAGCCGACGCCGTTGCTGCGACCCGCCGACGGTCTGCCCCCCGTGGTGGCCGACCGGGCCGCGCTGGTCCGGACGGCCGCGGAGTTCGCCGCGGGTAGCGGACCGGTCGCCGTGGACGCCGAACGCGCGTCCGGCTTCCGCTACTCGCAACGCGCCTACCTCGTGCAGCTGCGCCGCAGCGGCGCGGGCACGGCACTCGTCGACCCCATCCCGCTCGGCAGCGACCTGTCCGAGCTCGCCCCGGCCCTGACGGGGCCCGAGTGGGTGCTGCACGCCGCCAACCAGGACCTCGCGTGCCTCGCTGAGGTGGGCCTCGCCCCGTCCGCGCTGTTCGACACGGAGCTGGCGGGTCGCCTGGCCGGGCTCCCCCGCGTCGGCCTGGGCCCCATGGTGGAGCAGCTGCTGGGCCTGGGGCTGGAGAAGGGCCACGGCGCCGCCGACTGGTCGCGCCGGCCGCTCCCCGAGGACTGGCTCGTCTACGCCGCGCTGGACGTCGAGGTGCTCGTCGAGCTCCGTGACGTGCTGGCCGCCCTGCTCACCGAGCAGGGCAAGTACGAGTGGGCGATGCAGGAGTTCGAGGCCGTCCGCACCGCGGGCCCGGCGGCCCCGCGTGCCGAGCCGTGGCGCCGCACGTCGGGCATCCACAAGCTGCGCAAGCCCCGCGCGCTCGCCGCGGTCCGGTCGCTGTGGGAGGCCCGCGACCGGCTCGCCGCCGAGCGCGACATCGCGCCGGGCCGGGTGCTGCCCGACGCCGCCATCGTCGACGCCGCCGTCACCGCTCCGGAGACGGCCCACGCGCTCGCCGGCATGGCGGTGTTCCGCGGGCGTTCGCAGCGCCGGCTGACGAACTACTGGTTCGCGGCGCTGCAGGAGGCCGCGGCGCTGGACGCCGACGCGCTCCCCCGCCCCTCCGCGCCGGCCGACGGCCCCCCGCCGGTGGCCCGCTGGGCCGACCGGGACCCCGACGCCGCCGCCCGCCTCGCCGCCGCCCGTGCCGCCCTGGCCGCCACGGGCGAGCAGTGGTCGGTGCCGGTGGAGAACCTGCTCCAACCCGACCTGCTCCGCCGCCTCTGCTGGACGCCGCCGGCCGATGGCGACGTAGGAGCAGCGATGCGCAAGGGCGGAGCGCGCGACTGGCAGGTGGCGCTCCTGGGGGAGCAGCTGGAGGCGGCGCTGGCCACCCGCGCCACCTGACGCTGTTGGCCGGCGCGCTGCCGTCGACGACATGCGCGCGCGAACCTGTTGGCCACCTCGTGTCGCCCGGACTCCGTGCGCATCACGCATCCGGTCACTCAGCGCGCGCAGCTCCGGCGGCAGCGGCTCCCGACGACGTACCACGGAAGAAGGATGACGAATCGGAGCGATCAGCGTCGAAAGTTGCCCACAGGCCGCGTCATCCCTGGCAGTGCCGCAGCACAATGGGCTGTCAGCGGGCCGATACCTGCTGTGCCGCCAGGAACACCCTGACGAGCTGCGCGAACTCGTCCGCCTTCTCCACCTGGGGCATGTGACCCGTCTCGGCGAACACGTGCGACTGCGCCCACGGGAGCGCGGCCCGCGCCGCGCGCAGATGGTGCGCCGGCAGGATCAGGTCGCGCTCACCCCACACCACCAGCGTCGGCTTCGGGTGCCGGGCCACCTCCGCCAGCAGGGCGCTCCGCCAGCCGGCGCTCACCCCCCGCAGGGTGCCCAGGGCCCGGGCGGCCTCCAGGAACACCACGGCCGAGCCGGGCTGCCGCCCCACCTCCACGGCGTGGTCGATCCGCTCCTCCGTCACGAACGAGCCGTCGAAGAACAGGGCGCGCTCGGTGCGACGCATCGCGTTGCGGTCGGCGGCACCCAGCATGCCCCGGCCGAGACCGGGGATGGCCAGCAGCCGCAGCGCGATGGTGACCTCCTTGCCGAAGCCCGCGCTGTTGACCAGCGTCGACGTTCGCACCCGGTCCGGGGCCAGCACCGACAGCTGCATCGCCACGGCGCCGCCCAGCGAGTTGCCCATCACGTGGACGGGCCGGTGCTCGCCGAGCGCGTCGAGGGCGCCGAGGACGCCCTCGGCCAGGGTCCGGAGCGTCGTCGGCTCGGGGCGCTGCGAGAACCCGAACCCCGGCATGTCGACGCTGATCACGCGGTAGGCATCCGCGAGCCGGGCGTGCTGGGGCGCCCAGTCCTCCAGGCTGCGGCCGATGCCGTGCAGCAGGAGCACCGGCTCCGACGACGGGTCGCCGCTCTCCCGCACGTGGATGCGCGCGCCGCGGACGTCGACGTCGGTCATCCCCGCTTCACCATCGCCTTGGTCAGGACGTCCAGCACGCGCGGGTACGACGTCGGCAGCAGCCGCGCCAGCACGTCGGGGATCTTCGCGCTGGACGCGATCAGCACCCGTGCCCTGCGGTGCTCGACGCCGTCGAGAATCTCCTCGGCCGCCTTCTCCGCCGGGTAGCTGAGCAGGGCGCGGTACGCCTTCTGTGTCGCCTCGACGTCGGTCCGGGCCACCCCGGACCCGACGCGCGCGCTCTCCGCCACCCTGGTCCTGATCCCGCCCGGGTGCACCGTGGTGACGCCGATCCCCTGCGGCGTGAGCTCGGCCCGCAGCACCTCGGTGAGCCCGCGGATCGCGAACTTGCTCGACGAGTACGCCGACTGTCCGGCCGGCCCGATCAGCCCGTACAGGCTGGAGACGTTGACGAGGTGGCCGCCGGCGGCGATCGCCGGCAGCAGCGTGTGCGTGAGCAGCACGGGCGCCCGGAAGTTGATGTCCATGACCCACTCGAACTCGTCGAGGGTGACCTGGTCGAACCGGCCCCCGAGCGCGACTCCGGCGTTGTTGACCAGCAGGCCGATCCGCGGGTGGTCGGCGAGGATCTGCTCGGCGACGGCGAGCGTGGCCTTGCGGTCGGCGAGGTCCACCACGATCGTCTCGACGCTGATGCCGGGGTGGCGCAGCCGGACGGTGGAGGCCACGGCATCGAGCCGGTCGGCGTCGCGGTCGAGCAGCACGAGGTCGCTGCCGCGCACCCCGAGCCCGTAGGCGAGCTGCTCGCCGATACCGCTCGCGGCCCCGGTCAGCACCGCGGTCTTCCCCGCGAAGCGGTAGTCCTTCATCGAACGGCCTCCTCGAGCACGGCGGGCGCGGCCGCGAACGTCATGTCGCGGCGCACGCTCACCGGAATGGTCCTGATCATGTCCACGACGTAGTTCTGGCGCGTGGCCCACGGTTCCCTGGCACCCTGCTGAGGGAACCGGTCGGCCGAGCGCTGCACGTAGCTCGACGTGAGGTCGAGCAGCGGGCGCCGGCCCTCCCCGGCCGCGGCGTGCGCCGGGGTGGCGCTCGCGTAGCCGTGGCGGTCCATGAACCCGAGCAGCCGGCAGACGTAGCGCGACGACAGGTCGGCCCGCAGGGTCCAGGACGCGTTGGTGTAGCCGATGCAGTAGGCGAAGTTCGGGACGCCGGACAGCATGAGACCGCGGTAGGTGAGCGTGTCGGAGAGCTCGACGGGCCTGCCGTCGATGCTCAGGTCGAGCCCGCCGAACGGCAGCATCGACAGCCCGGTGGCCGAGACGACGACGTCGGCCTCGAGCACCTTCCCCGACACGAGCCGGATCCCCTCGGGCACGAGCCGGTCGATGTGGTCGGTGACCACCGAGGCGTCACCGTGGCGGATGGCGCGGTAGAAGTCCCCGTTCGGGACGACGCACAGCCGCTGGTCCCACGGGTTGTAGCTCGGGGTGAAGTGCTCGTCGACGTAGGCGGGGTCCTCGAGGAACTTCAGCGCGATGCCGCGCAGGATCTTCTTCACGCTCTCCGGGCGGCGGCGGGCGAGCTGGTAGAAGCCCTGCGAGACCGCCACGTACTTCGCGCGGATGATCGTCGCGGCCAGGCGGGCGGGGAGCAGGCGCCGGAGCCTGTCGGCGAACGCGTCGCGCTGCGGCAGGGCCGTGAGGTAGGACGGCGAGCGCTGCAGCATCGTCACGTGCTCGGCCTTCTCGGCCATTGCGGGGATCAGTGTGACGGCGGTGGCGCCGCTGCCGATCACCACCACCTTCTTGCCCGTCCAGTCCAGGTCCTCCGGCCAGAACTGCGGGTGCACGAACTCGCCCGCGAAGTCCTCACGGCCGGCGAACTCGGGCTGGTGGCCGTGCTCGTAGTTGTAGTAGCCGGCGCAGGCGTAGAGGAAGCCGCAGGTCAGGGTGCTCTCGACGCCGCCGCTGAGCAGACGGACGGTCCAGCGCGCCTCCCGCGTCGACCACTCTGCTCCGACCACCGACGTGGCGAACCGGATGTGCCGGTCGATGCCCGCCTCGGTGGCGGTGTCACGGATGTAGGCGCGGATGTCCGAGCCCTCCGCCATCGACCGGGAACCCTGCCACGGCCGGAACGGATAGCTGAACGTGAACATGTCCGAGTCCGAGCGCACGCCCGGGTAGCGGAACAGGTCCCAGGTGCCGCCGATGGCCTCGCGGGCCTCGACGATCGCGTAGCTCGTGCCCGGGCGCTCGTGGGTGAGCCGCCAGGCGGCGCCGATGCCGGACAGGCCCGCGCCGACGATGAGGACGTCGACATGTTCGGTGGTCATACGCCCAGTCTGGTCGTCCGCCGGGCCGGAAAGTTGACTTCAGACGACAGTCATTTACCCTTGCGCGACATGCGGGCGATGGTGCGGGCCGCGGCGCTGCGGGGCCTCGAACCCCTCGTGGACGGCCTCGGCGGCGACGGGGCCGCCCTCCTGGTGCGCTTCGGGATCCCGCCCGGTACCGCCGACGACGCCCTGGTGCCCGCGGCCGCCGTCGGGCGCCTGCTGGAGACGGCCGCGGCCGAGCTGACGTGCCCCGACCTGGGGCTGCGCCTGGCCGAGCAGCAGGACGTCGGCATCCTCGGGCCACTGGCGGTCGCGATCGAGAGCTCCCGGACGATGGGCGACGCCCTGGACTGCGCCTCGCGCTTCCTGTCGGTGCACAGCTCCGCGCTGCGCACCTCCCAGGTCCCCGATCCCGAGGGCGTCCGCGGGGTCATCGGGCTGCGGTACGGCGGCGCCGGCGGCGAGATCCCTCCCCCGCAGGTCGTCGACCTCGGCATCGGCCTGTGGCACCGCATCATCCTGCTGCTGCACGGTGGCCCCTACGGCCTGCGCTCGGTGCACCTGACACACCCGCCCCTGGCCCCGGTGGACCGCTACACCGGCTTCTTCGGCGCGGACGTCCGCTTCGCGCGCGACGCGGCCGTGCTCCGCGTGCCGGTCGGGCTCGCCGCCACCCCGGTGCACGGCGGCGACGAGGTGCTGCACGCGATCGCCGTCGAGTTCCTGGAGAGCCACTTCCCCGACCCCGGCGCGATGGTCGCCCCGCGGGTGCGCGCGGCACTGACGCAGTCGCTCGGGTCGTCACCGGTGCGGATCGGGTCGGTCGGACGGCTGCTGCGCCTGCACCCCCGCACGCTGCAGCGCTACCTGGCCGCGGAGGGCACCACGTTCGACGCGATCCTCGAAGACGTGCGCCGCGACGCCGCCGACCGCCTGATCACCCGCACCGACCTGCCGTTCTCCCAGGTCGCGACGATGGTCGGGCTGGCCGAGCAGTCGGCGCTGACGCGGGCCGTGCGCCGCTGGTACGGGGTCACCCCACGGGAGGTCCGGCGTCGGGCAGCCGGACGGTGACGGCCAGGCCGCCGCCCGGCACCGGCTCGGCGGCCGCCGTGCCCCCGTGCGCCGCCACCACCGCGCGCACGATCGACAACCCCAGCCCCGATCCGCGCACCGCGCCCGTGCGTTCCACCGGGCCACGGCGGAACGGCTCGAACAGCTCCGCCACCTTCTCCGCGGGGATCTCCGGCCCGCTGGACGCCACGCACAGCACCGCGGAGCCGTCGCAGGCCGAAGTGGACACCTCCACCCAGCCGCCGCCGACGTTGTGGCGCACCGCGTTCTCCAGCAGGTTGCCGGCCACGCGCTCCAGCAGCACCGGATCGCCGCGGACGGTGGCGGGCGCGGTGCGCACCTGGACCCGCAGCCCCCGGTGCCCGGCGTCGGTGCGGACGGCGGCCAGCGCGGGCGGGACGAGGTCGGCGAGATCCACAGGCCGGACGTCGGCCAGCTCGGCGCCCTCCGTGCGGGCCAGCAGCAGCAGGCCGGCCACCAGGTCGTCGGCCCGGCGGGTGGCCTCGCGCACGACACCACCCATCCGGCGCAGCTCCTCGACGTCGGCGGACGGGTCCGACAGCGTCACGTCCACCTCGGTGCGCAGCACCGCCATCGGCGTGCGCAGCTCGTGGCTCGCGTTGGCGACGAACCGGCGCTGGGCGTCGAACGCGGCCTGCAGCCGGTCGAGCATCGCGTCGAAGCCCGCGGCCAGCTCCGCGACCTCACCGCGGGCGCCCCGCACCCCCGTGCGGGTGTCGAGCGACTCGACCGACAGCCGCCGCGCCGTGGCCGTCACGGCGTGCAGCGGGCTCAGGACGCGGCCCACCAGCCACCAGGACACCAGGGCCGCCGCGACGACGACGAGCGGGAACGCCACGAGCCCCGCCGTGAGCACGGTGCCCTGCGCGGCCTGCCCGACGGCGTCGGCGAACTGCTCGGCGGGCACCACCTGATCGCCGACCCGCACCGTGCTGCCCTCCGGAAGGGCGGGCAGCGCCCGGGCGACCCCGCCGACCAGCCACCAGCCCAGCCACAGCAGCAGCGCGCTGACCGCGGCCACCACCGCGGTGCTGACCAGCGTCAGGCGCGGCCGCAGGCCCAGCACCATGGCCTGGATCAGCCCGCGGCCGGGACCCGGTAGCCGGCGCCGACCACGGTCTCGATCACGCCGGGATCGCCGAGCTTCTTGCGCAGCGTCATGACGGTGACGCGCACGGTGGTGGTGAACGGGTCGGCGTTCTCGTCCCAGACCCGCTCCAGCAGCTCCTCGCTGCTCACCACGGCACCCCCGGCCGACATCAGCACCTCGAGCACGCCGAACTCCTTGCGCGTGAGCTCGACGGGCCGCTCGTCGCGGCGCACCGTGCGCCTGGACGGGTCGAGCGCGACGTCGCCGGCCACCAGCATCGGCGGCACGGCCGGGGTGGCGCGGCGGCCCAGCGCGCGGCAGCGGGCCACGAGCTCGGGGAAGTCGAAGGGCTTGGCGAGGTAGTCGTCGGCGCCGCGGGACAGACCGTCGATCTTGTCGGCGAGCGTCCCGCTGGCGGTGAGCATGAGCACCCGCGTGGTGGCCCCGGAGGTCACGATCTGGGCGCACAGCTCGTCGCCGCCCATGCCGGGCAGGTCGCGGTCGAGCACCACCACGTCGTAGCGGGTGACCGTGGACTTCTCGTGGCCCGTTTCGCCGTCGTAGGCCACGTCGACGGCCATGCCCTCGCGGCGCAGCCCGCGGGCCACGGCGTCGGCGAGCGCCTGCTCGTCCTCGACGACCAGCACGCGCATCAGCGGGCCTGCTTCTGCGCGGAGGCGGGGACCAGGGCCGCAGCCCACTCCGTGACCTGCCGGGCCACGTCCTGCGCCGTCAGCCCGATCTCGGCGAGCAGGTCCGACCGGCCGCCGTGGTCGAGGAACCGCTGCGGGATGGCCACGTCGCGCTGGGGCACGTCGCACTCGGCGGCGCGCAGCACGTCCGACAGCGCGGAGCCGAAACCGCCGTGCCGGCCGCTGTCGCTGACGGTGACGACGAGCTGGTGCTCCCGCGCCATGTCGACGAGCGCCCCGGGTACCGGGAGCACCCAGCGCGGATCCACCACCGTGACGGCCACCCCCTGCTTCGCGAGCCGCAGCGCGGCCGCCACCCCCAGCTCGCCGAAGGCGCCGACGCACACCATGAGCACCGACGGCTCCTCGCAGACGTGCAGCACGTCCACCCCGTCGACGCGGTGCAGCGCGGGCACCGACTCGATCACCGGCCCCTTGGGGAACCGCAGCGCGCTCGGCCCGTCGTCGATGGCGACGGCCTCGCCCAGTTCCTCCCGCAGCGTGGCGGCGTCGCGCGGGGCGGCCACGCGGATACCGGGCACGACACCGAGGATCGACAGGTCCCACATGCCGTTGTGGGAGGGCCCGTCGTTGCCGGTGACCCCGGCCCGGTCGAGAACGAGCGTGACGGCCTGGCGGTGCAGCGCGACGTCCATCATCAGCTGGTCGAAGGCGCGGTTGAGGAACGTGGAGTAGATCGCCACCACCGGGTGCAACCCGCCGTGGGCGAGCCCGGCGGCCGAGGTCAGCGCGTGCTGCTCGGCGATGCCGACGTCGAAGCAGCGGTCCGGGTGGGCCTCGGCGAACGGCACCAGGCCGACGGGCCCGAGCATCGCCGCCGTGATGGCGACGACGTCCTCGCGGGCGGCGCCGATCTTCACCATCTCCTCGGCGAACACGCTGGTCCACCCGGTGGACGGGGCGGCCGTGGGCAGCCCCGTCTCGGGGTCGAACGCGGCCGGGCTGTGCATCTGCTCGGCCTCGTCGTTCTCGGCGGGCGGGTAGCCGTTGCCCTTGCGGGTGACGGCGTGCACGATCACCGGCCCGCCGAAGTGGCGCGCCCGGCGCAGCGCCGACTCCATCGCGGCGACGTCGTGGCCGTCGACGGGGCCGAAGTACTTGAGGCCGAGGTCGGAGAACAGCTCCTGCGGGCTCAGCGCGTCCTTCACGCCCGCCTTGAACGCGTGCAGGCCCGCGTAGAGCGTGGGGCCGACGACGGGCGTGCGGGCCAGGGCGTTCTTGCCGGCCTCCAGCACGCGCTCGTAGCCGGGCTGCAGCCGCAGCGACGCGAGCCGGTCGGCCAGGCCGCCGATGGTGGGGGCGTAGGAACGGCCGTTGTCGTTGACGACGACCACGAGGTTGCGGTCCTTGGCGGCCGCGATGTTGTTGAGCGCCTCCCACGCCATGCCGCCGGTGAGCGCGCCGTCGCCGATCACCGCGACGACGTGGCGGTGCTGGCCCGTGAGCGCGTAGGCGTGGGCGATGCCGTCGGCCCACGACAGCGACGTGGACGCGTGGCTGTTCTCCACGTGGTCGTGCTCGCTCTCGGCGCGGCACGGGTAGCCCGACAGGCCACCGGTCTTCTTGAGCTGGTCCCAGCCGTCCTGGCGGCCGGTGAGCAGCTTGTGGACGTAGGCCTGGTGGCCGGTGTCCCAGATCACCGTGTCGCGCGGGGAGTCGAAGACGCGGTGCAGCGCGATCGTGAGCTCGATGACGCCCAGGTTGGGGCCGAGGTGGCCGCCGGTGCGCGAGACCGTGTTGACGAGCTCCGTGCGGATCTCCGAGGCCAGCGCGTCGAGCTGCTCCCCGGTGAGCCGCTTGAGATCGGCCGGACCGCGCACGGACTTCAACACACTCATCGCTTGCGCCACCGTCCCATCGTACGGAAACCGGGCGACCGCGGCCCGGCACCCGGATGAGAGGTCACCGGGACTCAGCTGGCGGTGGGGACCTCGGTCGCCTCGCCCCGGCGCGGGCTCGGGATCTCGGCCGGGCCGGCGATCCGCACCCGGTTGCGCCCGCCGCGCTTGGCCGCGTACAGCGCCGTGTCGGCGGCCTTGAGCACCTGGTCCAGGGTGCTGGCGTCGGCCGGCACCCGTGCCCCGCCGATCGAGACCGACAGACCGCTGATGGTGAGCAGGCCGTCGGCCGTGTCGACCGGCACCTGCAGCGCCGCGATCCGCAGGCGCAGACGCTCGGCCACGAGGTGCAGCTCGTCACGGCCCGCACCCGGCAGGTCGGGCATGAGCACCACGAACTCCTCGCCCCCGAACCGTCCGACGACGTCGTTCGCCCGCACTCCGGCCTGCAGCTCCGCGGCGACGGCCGCGAGCACGTCGTCACCGGCGAGGTGGCCGTGCCGGTCGTTGACGGCCTTGAAGTGGTCGAGGTCGAGGATCATGACCGCGGCCCCGGGGCCGGCCCGCTGCGCCCGCCGGACCGCCCGCGCCGCCTGCGCCTGCCAGGCCGCCGCGGTGAGCAGGCCCGTCTTGCCGTCGGTGTAGGCCACCTCCTCGAGCTGGCGCACGAGCACGGCGCGGTGCAGCACGAGGATCGGGGGCAGGGCGAGCGCGATCAGGCCCGGGGCCGCGCCGAGCGCCACCGCGGCGAGCGCGCCCATGCAGAGCGTCGAGACCTCGAGCGCGTTGTCGTCCCAGCGGCCGAACAGCTCGCTCGGGGACGAGCCCACACCGCTGAGCGAGATCGCACCGGCGACGAGCACGGTGTTGACCACCACGTAGGCGACGACGGCACCCGCCACCCCCAGGACGCCCGTGACGTCGGTGGCGCCCGAGGGCAGCCCGCCCGCCCACTGGACGACGAGGTGCGCGGCCAGCGCGGCGAGCATCACCGTGGCGGTGGTGTAGACGTGCCGGTAGAGCGGCACCCGCGCCGGCCGCCAGACGCGCTGCCACAGGTGGGCGTAGACCACCAGCACCACGGCGGTGGCGAGGACCGGGGGCAGCAGCAGGGCGGCCGCGAACGTCCAGACCGAGCTGAGGTCGAAGTACGAGGTCTCCGACGAGCGCCGCCGGATGCGCTCGATGCCGGTGGCCAGCTCCGTGTGGACCACGCTCAGCCCGGCGACGACGGCCGCCAGCACGACGTCGGTGGGGCGGGGCCAGGCCAGGAACGGGGCCGTGGCCACGACCGCCGCGACGGCGCCGACCTCCACGAGCAGCACGACCACGACGGCCGGCAGCGGGAGCGTGCTGAGGCCGGAACCGGGCACGGACGGTGCAACCACGGTCACGACCTCCTCCCCCCGCACGATGGTGTTCCCCGAGCGAGGTTAGTGAGGCCGACGCGGCGTGTCAGGGGGACGAAGGTCCCTCATCGGGGTGGAATGCGCGAGCGGTCGATCACTGAGCGTCAGATACCGGATCCGAGGGGATCAGTGCGGGAAGCTGCTCCCGGCCACAGGGAAGGGACTCCATCCGCACCGTGTTGCGGCCCGCCCGCTTCGCCGCATACAGCGCCGTGTCGGCGATCTGGAGCAGTTCACGCAGGTCACCGACACCGTCCGGGTGCACCGCCCCACCGACGGAGATGCTCAGCCCGGCGATCGTCAACGGCCCGTCGGCGGTGGGGATCTCCACCCGCAGCGCGGCGACCCGGCGCCGGATGCGCTCCGCGACCGCCTCGAGGTCGGTGCCGTCCCCGCCGCCCCGCCCCGAGAGCAGCACCACGAACTCCTCCCCGCCGAACCGGCCGACGAGGTCCCGGTCGCGGACCTCGGACCGCAGGGCGTCGGCGACGGCGGCCAGGACCTGGTCGCCCGCGAGGTGACCGTGCGTGTCGTTGACGGCCTTGAAGTGGTCGAGGTCGAGCACCAGCACCGCGCGCGGCTCGCGGCCGCGGGTGACGCGCTGCAGCTCCCGCTCGGCACGGGTGTGCCACGTGGCCGCGTTGAGCAGGCCGGTCTTGCCGTCGATCGAGGCCGCCTCCTGCAGGTGCCGGACGAGCACCGCCCGGTGCAGCACGAGCAGCGACGGCAGGACGAGCAGGACGAGCCAGGGGTTGATGAGCAGCGCGACGGCGGTGAGTCCGCCGAGCGACAGCGTGGCGACCTCCAGGACGTTGTCGTCCCAGTCCCCCAGTGCCGTCGCCAGGTTGGGCTGAGCACTGCTCATGGCGATCGCACCGGCGATCAGGGCCGTGTTCACGGTGGTGAAGACGAGAAGGGCCAGCACCAGCGTGAGCAGGGCCGGCGCCGTCAGTGTGGACGGCGCCCGGCCGACCACCGCCGAGGCCCCGAGACAGGCCAGCACCATCGTGGCCGTGGTGAAGACGTGCCGGTAGTAGGCGGCCTTCGGTCGCCCCGTGCGCGCCCAGATGTGGAACTGCACCACGACCGTGACGACCACGGCGAGCGTGACCGGCAGCACGACGGCGCCGGCGAAGATCCACACCGAGCTGAGGTCGATGTGGTGCGGTGCCGTGATCCGGCGGCGGAGCCGCTCGGTCCGCAGGACCGCCTCCGTGTGCGTGAGACCGAGCAGGCCGAGGATCACCATCCGCACGATGTCGACGCGCGTGGGCAGGCCCCCCGCGAGCGCCGACGTGGCCACGAGACCGGCCGCGGTGAGCTCCACGAGAAGGATCGACGTCAGGAGGGCGCTGGGCGTCTCCCACATCGGCCAGCTACGCACCGACCACGGCCGGATCGGGCGCGATTCCTGCTCGCGGGGCACTGACGTCATGGGAGACCTTCGCTCGGAGAACCCGCGAATCCTAGAGCAGTTCGACGTTCCGCGTCACTCGACGGATTCCTTACAGGTGCACGCGACGTGTCAATATGGCTCGATCCGCCGCACTTTCGTGTGACATCTCACACGTTCGACACATGCACTGCCCCGCGGATTGCACTGCCGGTGTCCGACAGATGTCGGCATCGAACGGCCGTGGTGAACGCGTCCGGGCACATCGCCGGCCGCCGCTCACGCCGTCGCGGCCCGCGACGAGAGGCGCACGTCGTCACCCGATCCCGTGCTGACCGCACGCACGACTCCGACACCGGAAGGGAGCCACCCATGCGCGGACACAGCTGGACCTGACCCCACACCCACCCCCACCACCAGAAAGGAGCCACCCATGCGCGGACACAGCTGGACCTGACCCCACACCCGGTCGACAGGCGCCCGTCACGGCGCCTGGGCCGGCGATGAGCCCGGAGACGCCGGGATCAGCCGATCCGTCGTGACACCACGGTCACCGGCGGCTGGGCCCGGCGCTCCGCGCCGACCGGACGGTCACGGGACCTCGACGGACGGGGCCGGGCGGGCCTCCGGAGGCGTCGGCACAGGAACCCCACCACCCGTCGCGGACCCCATGCACACCTGGTTGCGGCCCGCCCTCTTGGCCGAGTAGAGCGCCGCGTCGGCGACCTGCAGCAGCTCACGCAGGTCACCCCCGCCGGCCAGGTGCACCGCCCCACCGACCGAGATGCTCAACCCCGCGATCGTCAGCGGCCCGTCGGCCGTGGGGATCTCCACCCGCAGCGCCGCGACCCGCCTCCGGATCCGGTCCGCCACGGCCTCCAGATCGCCGTCGCCTCCGTTGCGGCCGGCCAGGAACACGACGAACTCCTCGCCTCCGAACCTGCCGACGAGATCCCGGTCCCGCACCTCGCTGCGCAGGGTGTCGGCGACCGAGGCCAGCACCTGGTCCCCCGCCAGGTGCCCGTGCGTGTCGTTGACGGCCTTGAAGTGGTCGAGGTCGAGCACCAGCACCGCGCGGGAGCCGTCCCCGCGGCGGACCCGCCGCAGCTCACGTTCCGTACTCGTGTGCCAGGCGGCCGCGGTGAGGAGGCCGGTCTTGCTGTCGGTGGACGCGGCCTCCTCCAGGTGGCGGACCAGCACGGCCCGGTGCAGCACCAGCAGCGGCGGGAGCACGAAGAGCACCAGCCACGGCGTGATCGACACCGCCACGGCCAGCAGTGCGCCCAGGCAGAGCGTCGTGACCTCGAGGAGGTTCTCGTCCCAGTCGCCGAGCATCTGGTCGACCTTCGCCTGGGGATCGCTCACGGCGATGGCGCCGGCCACGAGGGCCGTGTTCACGGTGAGGAAGACCAGCATCCCGACGACGAGCACCGGGATCGCGGGGATCCCCTGCTCGCCAGCGAACCACCCGCCGAGGCCGTGCGCGTAGGCGATGGCGGCCGATGCCGCGTACCCCGACAGCACGAACGCCGCCGTGGTGAACGCGTGGCGGTAGGGCGGCGTCCGGGTCTCCTCGGTGCGCAACCACAGGTGGGTGTGGATCACGGCGGCGCAGACGCCGGCGTAGGCGGGCGGGAGCAGGACCGCCGCCGCGAAGAACCAGGTGGAGCTCAGGTTCACGTGCATCCCGCCCATGTGCACCTGGCGTCGGACCTGCTCGACCTTCCGCGCGACCTCTCCGTGGACGATGCCCGCGACACACAGCAGGCCGAACGCGAAGAGGGCCGCGCCCCGTGGCCCGCCGTCACCGGCCAGGCCCAGCGTCACCAGAAGAACCGCCGTGGCCTCGACGACGAGAATCGACATGACGAGTGGTGCGGGAATTGTCCAGACCGCCCGGTCCCGGACCGAAAGCGCGCGCAGTGCCGTCACAACGGTGCGGGCACCTCGCTCACGCAATGACATGGACACCGACATCGGCCGACCGGACGGGGCACCGCGAAACGATAGGCGACGGCGACGGGCCCTGTCAGCACGATGGGCCGGGCGGTACCGGAACTGGCCCGCTCGGAGCAGTGGGCGTGGCCCGGATGCCGCTCCACGCGTACGCCTGACCGCCGAACCCGGCACCACCGGGACCTCGACGTCCCTGTCCGGGTGACACTCCCCTGGGGACCGGTGACGACGATGCGTCACCCGCCGGGGCCGGGGTCGAACGTTTCCCGGGTCCGGTGACGACCCCGACCGGAATGGAGAGGAGGACCTCATGCGCGGCAAGGAATGGCGCTGACCCCGTTCACCAGGACACCCACGAGCGAAGGGAGACGAGTATGTGCGGCAAGGAATGGCGCTGAATGGCGCTGAATGGCGCTGAATCGTGCTGAATCGCGCTGAATGGCGCTGATCAGCGCTGAGTGTCGAGTCGAGGCCCGGAGCGGACGCCGCCGGGACTCAGCCGTTCTGCCGTGACACCACGGTCACCGACGGCTGGGCCCGGCGCTCCGTGCCGGCGCGGTACCAGGCGACGGCCCCGGCCGTGGCCAGGACGATCCCGAGCGCGCCGCTCACGGTGATGGCGGCCGCGGGGCCCGTCAGGTCGGCCAGCAGGCCGCCGCCGAGCATCGCGACGCCCTGACCGGCGATGATGCCGGACGCGGCGACGCCGACGGCGCGCCCGCGGATCCGCTCCGGCGTCGCGCGGACGAACGACGCCTGCGCCTGCATGAGGTAGGCCGTGGACAGCATCCCGGACAGGCTCCACAGCACCATCGTCACGACGAGCCCCGGCCGGAGGCCGACGAACAGCAGCGGCATCCCGGCGGCCACGGCGATGATCCCGACCAGCCCGGGACGTCGACGGGCCGGCACGAACCGCACGAACAGCCATGCGCCGACGACGCTGCCGAGGGGGTCGGCGGCCATGAGCAGGCCCACCGCGGCGCCGCCGAGTCCCAGCTCGGCGGCGTAGGGCGCGGCGAGCGCCTCCGGGACGACGTAGCAGCCGATCATGCACACCAGGGCGACCAGCGCCCGGCGGCGCCGGTCGGTGGCGATGTCGACGATCCCGTCGACCATGTCCCGCCAGTGGCCCCGCCCGCGACCGTCGGCGGGCTCCGGCCGCGGCCGGTCCCGCAGCCCCAGACGGACCACCACGCCGGCCAGCAGGAACGAGGCCGCGTCCAGGAGCAGGGCCGTCCCCGGGGTGAAGGCCGCGACGAGCAGCCCCCCGGTGGCGAAGCCGACCAGCTGCGCGGTCTGGGTCGACATCTGGATGACGGCCAGCCCGCGTTCGTACAGATCCCCGGGCAGCACGCCGGGCAGCAGCGCGCCGCGCGCCGCGGTGTGCGGAGCGCCGAGCAGCACCATCACCACCAGGAGAGCGCACACCACCGGCAGCGGCAGGCCGGGCACCGCCATCAGCCCGGCCGGCACGGCCCTCAGGACGTCACAGGCGAGCATCACCTCGCGGCGCCGGAAGCGGTCGGCGACCCCGGAGAGCAGCACCCCGCCGAGCACGGCGGGCAGGAACGTCAGCGCGTAGGCGCCCGCGGCCCAGGTGGCCGAGCCCGTGCGTCCGTAGACGAGCACGGCGAGCGCGACGCGGGCGAGCTGGTCGCCGGCAACCGAGATGAGGTCGGCCACCCAGATCGCGCGGAACTCCCGCACCCGGAAGACCTGCGTCAGCCGGGCGGTCCCGTCCTCACCCATCCCGGTCGCCCCCCTCGGACCTGCGGTCGATCGACCGACAGTAGGCACACGTGTGCTCGGCGTGCGCGTCGTTCGGCGGATTCCCCCGAAGGACGCATCGACGTGCGCGATCAGCTGAACGTCAGGAGGTCCGTGACGTGCCCCGTCTCGTTGACCGACCGCACCAGCCGGCGCCCGTCGCGGCCGGCGAGCACCCGGGTGATGCCGGTGTAGTCGAGCGGGAACGCGAGCGGGCGGTCGAGCCCGAGCAGATGGGCGAGCCAGGTGTTGACCACCCCGGCGTGGGCGACGACCACGACCGTGGCCCGGCCGGGGTGGGCGGCCACGATCCGTTCGAGCGCCGCGTCGACGCGGGCGGTGAACGCCGGGACGTCGACGTGGGCGGGCAGCAACCCGGCGCGCATCCGCTCCCAGGCGTCCGGGTCGACGCGGGCCATCTCGTGCACGGGCACGTAGTGGTCGGCGTCGGCGTCGTACTCACGCAGCTCGGGGACGATCTCCGGCTCCCGGCCGAGCGCGGCGGCCAGCGGGGCCGCCGTGGCGCGGGCCCGGGCGAGCGGGCTGGAGTAGAGCGCGGCGACGTCCGTGCCCAGCGCGTCCACGAGCCGCGCGGCCTGCTTCTCCCCCAGCGGCGTCAGCGCCGGGTCGGCCGGGCCGCCGGCGTCCTGCACGCGTTCGGGCAGGGCGTGCCGGACGAGGACGAGCTGCACGTCGGCCGGCCCTCAGGACGGCACGGACGCGCCGTGGCCGGCGTCGCGCAGGGCCGCCTTCAGCGCCGCCTGGTGGGCGTCCTGCTCGGCGGCGTCGACGCCCGGTGCGGCGTTGGCGAAGTCGAACGCCGCCATCTCCCACGCCGGGAAGACGTGCAGGTGCAGGTGGGGCACCTCGAAGCCGGCCACCAGCCACCCGACGCGCGGCGGCGACCAGACGGTGCGCACGGCCGCGCCGATCGCGTGGGACACCTCGGTGAGGTGGGCCAGCAGGCCGGGCTCGGCGTCGATCCACTGGTCGACCTCGGCGCGCGGCACGACCAGCGTGTGGCCCGGCCCGAGCGGGTTGATCGACAGGAACCCGACGGCGACGTCGTCGGACCAGACGAACCGCCCGGGCAGCTCGCCGTCAATGATCTTCGTGAAGAGAGTGCTCATCGGGAGGAGACACTAGCCTCGGGATCATGCCTCGCACCATCGCCACGAACACGACCGTCGACCGCGACGAGCTCACCGAGTTCCTGCGGCCCCGCCACCACGTGATCCTCATGACCCCCCGCAACGACGGCGGCTGGCAGGGCTCGCCCGTCACCGCAGGCGTCGACTCCGAGGGCCGCATCGTCATCGCCACCTACCCGGAGCGCGCGAAGTCGAACAACGTCGCCCGGCACGGGAAGGCCGCCGTGGTCGTCCTGTCCGAGGACTTCAACGGCCCATGGGTGCAGGTGGAGGGCGACGCCGAGCTCCTCACGCTGCCCGACGCCGTCGAGCCGCTGGTGGAGTACTTCCGGTCGATCTCGGGCGAGCACTCCGACTGGGACGAGTACCGCCAGGCGATGATCGACCAGGGCAAGGCCCTGATCCGCATCACGCCCACGCGCTGGAGCCCCGTCGCCACGGGGGGTTTCCCGGCCCGGCTCGCCTGACCTACCCCCGGTAGCCTCAGGGGGCAGTTCTCCACAGACGAAGCGAGGAACCTCATGCGGCCGTGGCCGGGTCACGCCTATCCCCTGGGCGCCACCTACGACGGGTCGGGAACGAACTTCGCCCTGTTCTCCGAGGTCGCCGAGAAGGTCGAGCTCTGCCTGTTCTCCGCCCGCGGCAAGGAGACGCGCGTCCCGCTCGTCGAGGTCGACGGGTTCGTGTGGCACGGCTATCTCCCCAACGTCGAGCCCGGCCAGCTCTACGGCTACCGGGTCACCGGCCCGTACGACCCGGCCACCGGCCTGCGCTGCAACCCCAACAAGCTGCTCATCGACCCCTACGCCAAGGCCGTCAACGGTCCGGTGAAGTGGGACGAGGCCGTGTTCGGGTACCCGTTCGGCGAGCCCGACGCACGCAGCGACTCCGACTCGGCGGCGTTCGTGCCGAAGTCAGTGGTGGTCAACCCGTTCTTCGACTGGGGCACCGACCGCGCGCCGCGCATCCCGTACCACGAGACGGTCATCTACGAGGCCCACGTCCGCGGCCTGACGATCGCGCACCCCGACATCCCGGAACCGCTGCGCGGCACCTACACCGGGCTCGCGCACCCGGTGATGATCGACCACCTGAAGAACCTGGGCGTCACGGCCGTGGAGCTCATGCCGTGCCACGAGTTCCTCAACGACCACCACCTGCAGGAGAAGGGCCTGTCCAACTACTGGGGCTACAACACCATCGCGTTCCTCGCTCCGCACCACGGCTACGCCCAGGGAGCCACGTCGGGGCCCGGCCACCGGCCCGGCAACCAGGTGCAGGAGTTCAAGGCCATGGTCCGTGACCTGCACGACGCGGGCATGGAGGTGATCATGGACGTGGTCTACAACCACACCGCCGAGGGCAACCAGATGGGCCCCACGCTCTCCTTGCGCGGCATCGACAACGCCGCCTACTACCGCCTGGTCGAGAACGACCCGAAGTTCTACATGGACTACACGGGCACCGGGAACTCGCTCAACGTCCGCAACCCGCACACGCTGCAGCTGATCATGGACTCGCTGCGGTACTGGGTCACCGAGATGCACGTCGACGGCTTCCGCTTCGACCTCGCGTCCACGCTCGCCCGCGAGTTCTACGACGTCGACCGCCTGTCGGTGTTCTTCGACCTCGTCCAGCAGGACCCGGTGATCAGCCAGGCCAAGCTCATCGCGGAGCCGTGGGACGTCGGCCCCGGCGGTTACCAGGTGGGCAACTTCCCCCCGCTGTGGACGGAGTGGAACGGCAAGTACCGCGACACCGTCCGCGACTTCTGGCGCGGCGAGCCCGGCACGCTCGGCGAGTTCGCCTCGCGCATCACCGGCAGCTCCGACCTCTACCAGGACGACGGCCGCCGCCCGTTCGCGTCCATCAACTTCGTCACGGCGCACGACGGCTTCACGCTGCACGACCTGGTGTCCTACAACGACAAGCACAACGACGCCAACGGCGAGGGCGGCAACGACGGCGAGAGCACCAACCGCTCCTGGAACTGCGGCGTCGAGGGCCCCACCGACGACGCCACGGTGCTCGACCTGCGGGCGCGGCAGCAGCGCAACTTCATCACCACCCTGATGCTCAGCCAGGGCGTGCCGATGCTGCTGCACGGCGACGAGCTGGGGCGCACCCAGGACGGCAACAACAACGTCTACTGCCAGGACAGCGCCATCGCCTGGGTCGACTGGTCGCTCGCCGGCAAGAACGCCGGGATGATCGGCTTCACGTCGGGGGTCATCGCGCTGCGCCACGGCCACCCGGTGTTCCGCCGCCGGCGCTTCTTCCAGGGCCGCCCCATCGCGCGCCCGCGCCGCAACGACCCGGCCACCGCGCTGCCCGACATCGCGTGGTTCCAGCCGTCGGGGCAGGAGATGACCGACCAGGACTGGGACTCGGGCTTCGGCAAGTGCGTGGTGGCGTTCCTCAACGGCGACGGCATCTCCGAGGTCGACACCCGCGGTGAGCGCGTCCGCGACGACTCGTTCCTGCTGTGTCTCAACGCCCACTACGAGGACATCGACGTGACGCTGCCCGGCCCGGAGTACGGCTCCCGGTGGGCCGTGGTGGTCGACACCGCCGCGGGTGAGGTGATCACGCTGTCCACCGCGCCGGGCGTGGTGGCGGCCGATCCGCCCATGGTCGCGGGTGGGGCCGTGCACACCGTGCCGGCCCGTTCTGTCCTTGTCCTGCAACGCACGGAGACCACGGGTTCATGAGCCGCTCCCCCTCGTCCACCTACCGCATCCAGTTCTCGAAGGACACGACGTTCGCCGACGGGGTGGCGCTGCTGCCCTACCTCGACGCCCTCGGGATCGGGGCGCTCTACGCGTCGCCGCTCCTCGAGTCGGGCGCCGGGTCCAACCACGGCTACGACGTGGTCGACCCCACACGCGTCTCCACCGAGCGCGGCGGCGAGCAGGGCCGCAAGGCGCTGGTGGCCGCCGTCCGCGAGCACGGCATGCAGTTCCTGCTCGACATCGTGCCCAACCACGTCGGCGTCGAGGTGCCCAAGGCCAACCCGTGGTGGTGGGACGTGCTGCGCCTGGGCCGGTCCTCGCGGTTCGCCACGTACTTCGACGTCGACTGGGCGGCAGGCCCGATCCTGCTCCCGATCCTCGACGCGGACGAGGAGAAGGCGCTCTCGGAGTTGTCGGTCACCGGCTCAGGTGACGTCGCAGAGCTGCGCTACTTCGAGCACGCGTTCCCGCTCGCGCCCGGCACGGAGGAGGGCACCGCGCAGGAGGTGCACGAGCGCCAGCACTACCGGCTCGTGTCCTGGAAGCGCGGCGCGGGCGAGCTCACCTACCGCCGCTTCTTCGACGTCTCCACGCTCGCCGCCGTGCGCGTCGAGATCCCGGAGATCTTCGAGGCCACCCACCGCGAGGTGCTGCGCTGGGTGCACGAGGGCGACGTCGACGGCATCCGCGTGGACCACCCGGACGGCCTGTCGGACCCCGGCACCTACGCCCGGCGGCTCCGCGAGGCCATCGGGCCCGACCGCTGGCTGCTGGTGGAGAAGATCCTCGGCGTCGGCGAGGAGATCCCGCCGTCGTGGCCGGTCGACGGCACGTCGGGCTACGAGGCGCTGCGGGAGAACCAGGGCATCTTCGTCGACCCGGACGGCGCCGGCCTGCTCACCCAGCTCTCCGCCGAGCACACGGGCGGCAGGCAGTCCCTGCACGCGGCGGAGCACGACGCCCGCCGCTTCGTCGCGTCCACGATCCTGTCGGCCGAGGTGAAGCGGATCGCCGCCCTCGTGCCGGGCGAGACGGAGCGGACGCAGCCGGCCGTGGCGGAGCTGCTCTGCGGGTTCCCCGTCTACCGGTCCTACCTGCCCGAGGGTCGGTCCGCGCTCGACACCGCGGTGTCCGTGGCCCGCACCCACCGCCCGGATCTCGCCGACGTCCTCGACGCCATCTACACCGCGATGCTCGCCGACCCGCAGGGCGAGCTGGCCACCCGCGTCCAGCAGACGTCCGGCATGGTCATGGCCAAGGGCGTCGAGGACACCACGTTCTACCGCTGGAACCGGTTCGTCGCGCTCAACGAGGTGGGCGGCGACCCCGCGCGCTTCGGGGTGTCCGCGACCGAGTTCCACGCTGCGCAGGCCGCCCGCGAGGCGGCCTGGCCGGCCACGATGACCACGCTGTCCACCCACGACACCAAGCGCTCCGAGGACGTCCGCGCGCGGCTGGCCGTGCTCGCGGAGATCCCCGGCGAGTGGGCCGAGCGCGTCCGGCGCTGGTCGGCGCGCCACCCCCTGCCCGACCGCTCGCTGGACCTGCTGGCCTGGCAGAACCTGGTCGGCGCCTGGCCCATCCCGGCCGAGCGCATGGCCTCCTACCTGGGCAAGGCGTCGAAGGAGGCCAAGCTCGTCACCAGCCACGTCGACGCCGTGCCCGAGGTGGACGAGGCGATCGCCGCCTGGCCCGCCGCCGTCCTGGCCGACGCCGAGCTGGTGACCGAGATCGAGGAGTTCGTCGGGCGCATCGCCGGCCCCGGCCGCTCCAACTCGCTGGGCCAGAAGCTGCTGCAGCTGGCGGGGCCGGGTGTGCCGGACGTCTACCAGGGCACGGAGCTGTTCGAGTACTCCCTGGTGGACCCGGACAACCGCCGTCCCGTCGACTGGGAGCTGCGCCGCACCCTGCTGACAAGGCTCGACGAGGGCTGGCTGCCCGACGTCGACCCTGAGATCGACCCAGCGGGCGCCGCGAAGCTGCTCGTGACGTTGAGCGGACTGCGGCTGCGCCGGTACCGACCGGAGCTGTTCCACGGCTACCGCCCGGTGCCCGCCGAGGGCCCGGCGGCGGCGCACGCGGTGGCGTTCGCGCGCTCGCCGTCGCTGGTGGCGGTGGCCACGCGACTGCCCGTCGGCCTCGGGAAGCGCGGCGGCTGGGGCGACACGGTGCTGCCCCTGCCGGGGGCGGCCACCGACTGGCACGACATCGTCACCGACTCCCCCGTCGACGGCTCGGCCCCCGCGCTCGGCACGCTCCTGGCCCGCTACCCGGTGGCGCTGCTGGTCCGCCCGGCGTAACCACCGGCCCGCCACAGCACAGGGTCCACGCCGGGCTGCCGGCAGATCACGCGCGCCGTCGGGGGCGGGAGCTCGCGGTGGCGGGGCACGGTCGTCCGAGCGCCGGACGCCGGGTTCCGCCACACCTCGTGCCGGGCGTCCTGTCGGATCAGCTCACATCCCCGGCGTCATCACCGCTGCTCCGAGCCGGGCAGAAGCTGAAGAGATGCTGCTCGACGCGATGCGTGAGTACCTGCTCTCGTTCGTCTCCCCCTCGGTCGTGCCGCCTCGTCCCCGGGACGACTCCACCACGCTCGAGGTCACGTTCTCCCCGCCTGCCGCCTGACCGTCGCGCCGCTCGCGGTCGGAGCCCTGCCGGGCGCTTCGCGATCGCACACGGCAGGATCGCCCGGTGACTGATTTCGCCGTATGGGCACCGCAGCGCGACCGGGTCCGGGTGCTCGTCGACGGGGCGCCGCACCCGATGACCCGTGACGGGATCGGCTGGTGGCGGGCCACCGTCGACGCCGACCCCGGCACCGCCTACTCCTACCTGCTCGACGACGACGAGACCCCGCTGCCCGACCCGCGCTCGCGTTGGCAGCCCACCGGGGTGCACGGCGCGAGCCGCGTGTACGACGAGCAGGGCTTCTTCTGGACCGACCGCTCCTGGACCGGCCGGCAGCTGCCCGGCAGCGTCGTCTACGAGCTGCACATCGGCACGTTCACCCCGGGCGGCACGTTCGACTCGGCCATCGAGCGTCTCGACCACCTCGCGCAGCTGGGCATCGACCTCGTCGAGGTGCTGCCCGTCAACGCCGTCGACGGCCCGCGCAACTGGGGCTACGACGGCGTGGGCTGGTACGCGGTCACCGAGAACTACGGCGGCCCCGACGGCTTCAAGCGCTTCGTCGACGCCTGCCACGCCCGCGACATGGGCGTGGTGCTCGACGTCGTCTACAACCACCTGGGCCCGTCGGGCGCCTACCTGGACCGCTTCGGCCCCTACTTCGCGGGGGCGAACATCTGGGGTCCGACCGTCAACCTCGACGGGCCGCAGTCCGAGCCGGTGCGCCGCTACATCATCGACAACGCCCTGATGTGGCTGCGCGACTTCCACGTCGACGGCCTGCGCCTCGACGCGGTCCACGCGCTGCGCGACACCCGCGCCACGCACGTGCTGGAGCAGCTGGCCGTCGAGGTCGAGTCGCTGTCGGCGCACGTGGGACGGCCGCTGTCGCTGATCGCGGAGAGCGACCTCAACGACCCGAAGCTGATCACCGCGCGCGAGGGCGGGGGCTACGGGTTGCACGCCCAGTGGACCGACGACATCCACCACAGCCTGCACGCCACGCTCACCGGCGAGGGACAGGGCTACTACGCCGACTTCGCGACGGCCGGCCTCACGGGGCTCGCGCACGTGTTCACCCGGGCGTTCCTGCACGAGGGCACGTGGTCGAGCTTCCGGCAGCGCAACCACGGCGCGCCCGTGAACACGCGCACGATCCCGGGCCACCGGTTCCTGGCCTACCTGCAGAACCACGACCAGATCGGCAACCGCGCCACCGGCGACCGGCTCACCCATGCGCTCACCCCCGGCCTGCTCGCGTGCGGCGCCGCGCTGGTGTTCTGCTCGCCGTTCACCCCGATGCTGTTCATGGGCGAGGAGTGGGGTGCGCGCACGCCGTGGCAGTTCTTCTCCTACTTCCCCGACCCGGCCCTGCGCGAGGCCGTTCGCAAGGGCCGCACCGCCGAGTTCGCCGACCACGGCTGGGGCGAGGACGTCGAGGTGCCCGATCCCAACGCGGAGAGCACGTTCGACGACTCGAAGCTCGACTGGGACGAGCACACCCAGGAGCCGCACGCCACCCTGCTCACCGTGCACCGCGAGCTCATCGCCCTGCGCAGGGCGCACCCGGAGCTCTCGGACCCCTGGCTCGACGAGGTGGAGATCGACGTCGACGAGGAGCAGCGCACGGTGGTGCTGCACCGCGGCCGGCTGCGGGTGGCGGTGAACCTCGGCACCGAGCCCGCGGCGCTCACCGTCGGCCCGATCGACGCCATCCTGCTGGCGAGCGAGCCCGTCGTCGGCGAGGAGGACGCGCTCGCGCTGCCCCCGGAGGCGTTCGCGATCGTCCGACTCGTCTGAGCCCGCTGGTCTGTCCACCACGAGTCGCACGACCGTTCGGCCGGACGTAGCCCGCGCGCTCGCCCGCGGCGCAGACCCGAGGCGGACGGCGAGATCGCGGACTGCAACCAGGCGTTCGGCGGCGGGGCCCGCGGACGACGAAGGGCCGCTCCCCCTGCGGGGAAGCGGCCCTTCGGGCAGCGGGGGCTAGATGAGGCCGAGGCCCTTCACGGCCTCGCGCTCCTCGACGAGCTCCTTGACGGAGGCGTCGATGCGCTCGCGGGAGAAGTCGTTGAGGTCCAGGCCCTGGACGATCTTCCACTCGCCGTTCACCGAGGTGACCGGGAAACTGGAGATGATGCCCTCGGCCACGCCGTAGCTGCCGTCGGACGGGATGGCGGCGGAGACCCAGTCGCCCTCGGGAGTGCCGTTGACCCAGTCGTACACGTGGTCGATGGCCGCGTTGGCCGCCGACGCGACGGACGAGCCGCCGCGGACCTCGATGATCTCGGCGCCGCGCTTGGCCACACGCGGGATGAACTCGTCGCGCAGCCAGGACTCCTCGACCTGCTCGGCGGCGATCTTGCCGTTGACCTCGGCGTGGTAGAGGTCGGGGTACTGGGTGGCCGAGTGGTTGCCCCAGATCGTCAGCTTGTGGATCTCCGTGACCGGCACGTCCAGCTTGGCGGCGAGCTGGCCGACCGCGCGGTTGTGGTCGAGACGGGTCATCGCGGTGAAGCGCTCGGCCGGCACGTCGGGCGCGGCGGCGGAGGCGATCAGCGCGTTGGTGTTGGCCGGGTTGCCGACCACCAGGACGCGGATGTCGTCGGCGGCACCGGCGTTGATCGCGCGGCCCTGCGGCGCGAAGATGCCGCCGTTGGCCTCGAGGAGGTCACCGCGCTCCATGCCCTTGGTGCGGGGCCGGGCGCCGACGAGCAGGCCGACGTTCGCGCCGTCGAACGCCTTGCCGGCGTCGTCGGTGATGTCGACGCCCGCGAGCAGCGGGAACGCGGAGTCCTGGAGCTCCAGCGCGACACCCTCGGCGGCCTTCACCGCCTGCGGGATCTCCAGCAGGCGCAGGCGGACTGGCGTGTCCTTCCCGAGCAGCTGGCCGGAGGCGATCCGGAAGAGCAGCGCGTAGCCGATCTGGCCCGCTGCTCCGGTGACGGTGACGGTTACTGGGGTTGTCGACGCAGACACAGGGGCGACCCTAGCCCCGGTGCGGGTCGGGCACCGCGACGGGCACCACACTGAACCGTCGTAGTGCGCAGCGCCACACCCCGACCGCTAGCGTGGACCGGGTGAGCCCCGACGAGGACGACCGGCCTCCGTCGTGGGCCGGCGCCCCGGGGTACTCCCCGCACCCGGAACTCCCGCCGCACGCCCCCATGCCGGGCGCGCCGCCCTACCCCGCGAACATCGACCACCCGCCGCCCCCGGTGAACGAGGCGCCCGCGCGTACGGGGTTCCCGCCGGTGCTGGGGGCCGCCGTGGTGTGGGCGGTCGTCGACGTGCTGCTGGTGCTGCTCGTGCTCGGCCCGCCCACCGGCTCGACGGCCGTCCGGCTCGCGGCCGGCCTCGTGGTGACGGTGCTGCTCACGGCGGTGGGAGTGTGGCTGCCGGTGCGGCGGCGGGCCTGGGGTCTCGGCCTCCTGCTGCTGGCCACGGCCCCGGTGTTCTGGGTCCTCCGCGCGATCGTGACGGCGCTGCTCGGCTGAGGTCGTGCGCGGAAATCAGTGCGGGGACACTGTTATCCGCGCACGGGCGGCGTCAGCCGCTGCTCAGGGCGCGGCGCAGGATCGCGCCCACCTGCGGCACCTCCACCAGGAAGCCGTCGTGGCCCCGTTCGCTCGTCACCACGTCCAGGTCCACGCCGAGCGCCGCCGCCAGGTCGCGCTGCTGGTGCAGGGGGTAGAGGCGGTCGGTGTCCACCCCCACCACCGTCGCCCGGGCCGTCACCGCGGCGAGCGCGGCCGCCGTGCCGCCCCGGCCCCGGCCGATCTCGTGGCTGTTCATGGCCAGGTTCAGCGCCACGTAGCTGCCGGCGTCGAAGCGGGCGACGAGGCCCTCGGCGGCGTGGTCGAGGTAGGACTCCACGGCGAACCGGCCCCCTCGTAGTGGATCCAGGCTGCCCTGCACCGTCCGGCCGAACCGGGTGTCCACCTCGTGGGCGGTGCGGTAGCTCAGGTGCGCGATCCGCCGGCCGATGCCCAGGCCGGTCTCGGGGGTGACGCCGTGCGCGGCGTAGTCGCCGTCGTGCCAGAACGGGTCGGCGCGCACGGCGTCGACCTGGATACGGCACAGCCCCACCTGGTCGGCGCTGGCCTCGGCGGCCGCGGCCAGCACCACCACCCGCTCGACGCGCCCGGGATGGCCCACCGCCCACTCCAGTGCCCGCATGCCGCCCATGGAGCCGCCGATCACCGCGGCCCACCGCCGGACGCCGAGCGCGTCGGCCAGCGGCACCTCGGCGGCGACCTGGTCGCGGATCGTCGTGGCGGGCCAGCGGCTCCCCCACGCCCGACCGTCCGAGGCGAGGGACGACGGGCCGGTGCTGCCCTGGCACCCGCCCAGCACGTTGGTGCAGACCACGAACCAGCGGTCGGTGTCGATCGCCCCGCCCGGCCCGACGATGTCGGACCACCAGCCGGCGGTGGGGTGGCCGTCCCCCTCGGGGCCGACGACGTGGCTGTCCCCCGACAGGGCGTGCTGGATCAGCACCGCGTTGTCGCCGGTGAACGTGCCCCAGGTCTCGTAGGCGATGCGGACGTCCGGCAGGTGCCCGCCGAGCTCCAGGTCCAGCGCGCCGACGTCGAGGAACCGCCGGTGGCCCGCAGGGTCGCCCTCACGCCAGGCTCCCCGGGCGGTGACGACCGCGGTCACCGCTCCCGCCTGCGCGAGCTGATCACGCCCGTGTCGAAGCCCGCGAGGTGCAGGCCGCCGTGGAAGCGGGCGTGCTCGACCTTGAGGCAGCGGTCCATGACGACCTGCAGTCCCGCGGCCTCGGCGCGCCGGGCCAGGTCCTCGTCGAACAGGCCGAACTGGAGCCAGAACGTGCGGACGCCGTCCGGTAGCGCGAGCACCTCGTCGAGCACGCCGGACAGGTCCTGGGGCCGGCGGAACACGTCCACCAGGTCCGGGACGACGGGCAGGTCCGCCAGGGACCGGTACACCGGCCGGCCCAGGATCTCGTCGGCGTTGGGGTTGACGAAGGAGACGTCGTAGCCGGTGCTGGCGAGCAGGTAGGTGCCGACGAAGTTGCTGGCCCGCGCCGGGTTGGGCGACGCGCCCACCACCGCGACGGTACGGGTCTCCCGCAGGATCTGCTGCCGCGCGGTGGCGGACGGGTTCTCCCAGGTCATGACCCCGCCTTGGTGGCCGCGGCGAGGGCCTGGTCGAGGTCCCAGATGATGTCGTCGACGTCCTCGATGCCGACGCTGATGCGCACCAGGTCCTCCGGCACGCCGGCGTCGCGCAGCTGCTCGGTGGTGAGCTGCTGGTGTGTGGTGGAGCCGGGGTGCAGGACGAGCGTGCGGGCGTCGCCGATGTTGGCGAGGTGGCTGCACAGCTGCACGGACTCGATGAACCTCTGCCCGGCCGCGCGCCCACCCCTCACCCCGAACGAGAAGACGGCCCCGGGTCCCTTCGGCAGGTACTTCTGCGCCAGGGCGTGGTCGGGGTGGCCGGGCAGCCCGGCGTACTTGACGTAGGAGACGCGGGGGTCGGCGTGCAGCCACTCGGCCACGGTCCTCGCGTTGGCGACGTGGGCGTCCATGCGCTGCGGCAGTGTCTCGACGCCCTGCAGCAGCAGGAACGCGCTGTGCGCCGACAGCGAGGCGCCGACGTCACGCAGCTGCTCGGCGCGGAGCTTGGTGAGGAAGCCGAACTCCTGGAAGTTGCCCCACCAGTTGAGCCCGCCGTAGGACGGGATGGGCTCGGTCATCTGCGGGAAGTGCCCGTTGCCCCAGTCGAAGCGCCCCGACTCGACCACGACCCCGCCCAGCGTGGTGCCGTGGCCGCCGAGGAACTTCGTGGCGGAGTGGATGACGATGTCAGCGCCGTGCTCGATGGGGCGGCACAGGTAGGGCGTGGCCAGGGTGGCGTCGACGATCAGCGGCAGCCCCGAGGCGTGGGCCACCTCGGCGAGCCCGGCGATGTCGGCGACCGCGCTGGACGGGTTGGAGATCACCTCGGCGAACACGAGCTTGGTGGCCGGCGTGATGGCCGCGGCGAAGGCGGCGGGGTCGCGGCCCGGCACGAACGTGGTCTCCACGCCGAACCGGCGCAGCGTGACGTCGAGCTGGGTGATCGTGCCGCCGTAGAGCCCGGACGCGGCCACGATGTGGTCGCCCGCGCCCGCGAGCGAGGCGAACGTGAGGAACTCGGCGGCCTGCCCGCTGCTGGTGGCGACGGCGCCGATGCCCCCTTCGAGGCTGGCGAGCCGCTCCTCCAGCACCGACACCGTCGGGTTGGCGATGCGGCTGTAGATCAGGCCGTACTTCTGCAGCGCGAACAGGCTCGCGGCGTCGGTGGTGTCCTCGAAGACGAAGCTCGTGGACTGGTAGATCGGGGTGGCGCGGGCGCCGGTGGCGGCATCGGGCACCGCCCCGGCGTGCACGGCGCGCGTGCGGAAACCCCAGCTGCGGTCGGACATGCGCCCCATCCTGCCTCGTGGTGATCCGACCGGCCCGCTGCGGGACCGCGACGCCGATGTGTTTCCTCCCGAAGAGGCGCACGACAGCGCAGTGAGCGGTCCCGCGGCGGGACGTCAGGCCGTGACGAGGTTCGTCGTGACCGGCGTGGTGTTGCGGAACAGGTCGAGCACCGGGCAGTGGGCGTCCACGGCCGCGGCGAGCTCCCGGTAGCGCTCCGGCTCCGCGGGGCCCGACAGGGTGACGTTGACGCGGACCTCCCCGAAACCGGGACGCACCGCCTCGTCGAGGCCGAAGAAGCCGCGGACGTCGAGATCGCCCTCGACGTCGACCGCGATGTCGTCGAGCGGGATCCCGAGCTTGGCGGCCCAGAACCGGTAGGTCACGACCTGGCAGGACAGCAGCCCGGCCAGGGCGTTCTCGACCGGGTTGGGGGCCTCGCCGACGCCGCCGAGCGCGGGCGGCTCGTCGACGACGACCGTGTGGCGGCCGATGCGGATCTCGGCGCGCACGCCGTCACCGCCGGTGCCCTCGGTGCGGAACAGCACCTGGGCCCGGTCCGGGTCGTCGGTGACCGCCGCTCCGGTGGCGTCGACGATCGCGCGCAGCGCCTCGTCACGCGTGGTTGTGGGGGTGGACACGGGTCTCTCCTGAGGGGGGTGTGGGGGTGAAGGGGTCAGCGGGGACCCGGACACGCACACGTGCAGATCAGGAGGAAGTCGACGTGCCGCCTGCGGACGAGGACGGGCAGCCACGGCACGCCCTCGTTCTTACACGATCACGGCGCGGCAGTCGAGACATCAGCGGGGCAGGCGGACGAGGCCCTCCTGCACGGTGGTGGCGATGAGCGTGCCGTCCTGGGTGGTGAAGGTGCCCGTCGCGAGACCCCGCGAGCCCGACGCCGTGGGCGAGTAGCAGGTGTAGAGCAGCCACTCGTCGGCCCGGAACGGGCGGTGGAACCACATCGCATGGTCCAGGCTCGCCATCTGCACGCCCGTGGAGCCCAGGTCGTGCCGCGCGATCACCGAGCCGAGCAGGGTCAGGTCGCTGGCGTAGGTGAGCATGCAGACGTGCAGCAGCTTGTCGTCGGAGAGGGTGCCGTCGGCGCGCATCCACACCCGCACCGGGTCGTCGGACCCCACGCGGCCGGGCGTCCAGGCCGGCTCGTCGACGAACCGCATGTCGATGGGCCGCGGGATCTTGTCCAGCCATCCGGACTGGTTGCCCGCGGCGACGCGCTCGCCGATGGTGGGCAGCGAGTCGGGCGCGGGCACCCCGACCGGGCCGGGCTCGGAGTGCTCCAGCCCGTCCTGGCGCTGCTGGAACGACGCGGACAGCGAGAAGATCGCCTCACCGTGCTGGATGGCCATGACGCGCCGGGTGGTGAAGGAGCGGCCGTCCCGGACCCGCTCGGCCTCGTAGACGATCGGGACCGACGGGTCGCCGGGCCGGATGAAGTACGCGTGCAGCGAGTGCACCTCGCGGTCGTCGGGCACGGTGCGCCCGGCCGCGACCAGCGCCTGGCCCGCGACCTGCCCGCCGAACACGCGGGTGGGGCGGTGCGCCGGGCTGACGCCGCGGAACAGGTTGACCTCGAGCTGCTCCAGGTCCAGCAGCGTGACGAGGTCGTCGAGCACGGCCTGCCCGCTGAGCCGGTCGTCGGAGGTGGTCCCGGACGGAGCCGTGGAGGAAGTACTCACGCCCGGCATCCTGCCAGGACGGTCAGTACGGATGCTTCGACCCTGACGAGCAGGTCTCAGTACCGATGCTTCGACCCTGACGAGCAGGTCTCAGTACCGATGCTTCGACCCTGACGAGCAGGTCTCAGTACCGATGCTTCGACCCTGACGAGCAGGTCTCAGTACCGATGCTTCGACCCTGACGAGCAGGTCTCAGTCCTCCTCGCCCAGGCGGTGCACGCGGATCAGGTTGGTGGAGCCCGCGGTGCCGGGGGGCGAGCCGGCGACGACGACCACGAGGTCGCCGGGCTGGAAACGCTCGATGGACAGCATCGCGTGGTCGACCTGGCGGACCATCGCGTCGGTGGAGTCCACGGAGTCGACGAGGAACGTCTCCACGCCCCAGCTCATCGAGAGCTGGCTGCGCACCGCGGCCTCCGGCGTGAACGCCAGCAGCGGCAGGCGGGTGTGCAGGCGCGCGAGCCGCCGCGCCGTGTCGCCGGACTGCGTGAACGTGACGATCGCGCGGGCCGAGAGCCGCTCGCCGATGTCGCGGGCGGCGTAGGAGAGCACGCCGCGCTTGGTGCGGGGCACGTGGTTGAGCGGCGGCACGTTGACCGGCCCGTCCTCGACGGCCTCGATGATCTGCGCCATCGTGCGCACGGTCTTGATCGGGTAGCGCCCGACGCCCGTCTCGCCCGACAGCATCACGGCGTCGGCGCCGTCGAGCACGGCGTTGGCGACGTCGGAGGCCTCCGCGCGCGTGGGCCGCGAGTTGGTGATCATCGACTCGAGCATCTGCGTGGCCACGATCACCGGCTTGGCGTTCTCGCGCGCGATCTGGATGGCACGCTTCTGCACCAGCGGGACGTGCTCCAGCGGCAGCTCGACGCCCAGATCGCCACGGGCCACCATCACGGCGTCGAACGCGAGGACGATGGCCTCGAGATTGTCGACCGCCTCGGGCTTCTCCAGCTTCGCGACGACCGGCAGCCGGGCGCCCTTCTCGTCCATGATCTTGTGGACGAGGTCGATGTCGGCGGGGCTGCGCACGAACGACAGCGCCACGATGTCGACGCGCAGGTCGAGCGCGAACTCCAGGTCGGCGATGTCCTTCTCGCTCATCGCGGGCACCGAGACGTTCATGCCGGGCAGCGAGATGCCCTTGTTGTCGCTGACGGGGCCGCCCTCGGTGACGCGGCAGACCACGTCGAGGCCGTCCACGGCGGTGACCCGCAGACCGACCTTGCCGTCGTCGACGAGCAGCCGGTCGTCCGGCCGGGCGTCCATGGCGAGGCCTTTGTAGGTGGTGGAGACGCGGTCGTGGGTGCCCGCCACGTCCTCGACCGTGATGCGCACCTCCTCGCCGGTGCGCCACTCCGTGGGGCCCGCGGCGAAGCGGCCGAGCCGGATCTTGGGGCCCTGCAGGTCGGCGAGGATGCCGACGGCACGGCCCTCCGCGTCGGCGGCGGCGCGGACCATCTCGTAGACGCGCTTGTGGTCCTCACGGTTGCCGTGGCTGAAGTTCAGGCGCGCGACGTCCATGCCGGCCTGCACGAGCTCACGGATGCGGTCCGGAGTGGCGGTTGCCGGGCCGATGGTGCAGACGATCTTTGTGCGACGGCTCACGTCGAGGAGCATAGCGCTTCTTCTGGAACGATCAGGAAGCAGTCAAGCGAACGTTCAGCGACGCGGTTGCTCGCTCGGCCCGACGTGGTCGGCGAGCCACTCGCTCAACGGTGTGAGCGCTCTCCACGTGGCGACGACGCGGTCCAGCGCTCCCGCCTCGTGCAACGTGTCGTCGGGCGGCCAGATCCGGGCGCCGTAGAGCGACTTGTGGCGCAGCAGGTCGATGCGCGGGTGCTCGGGATCGACGCCCCGGGGCCGGGTCTTGAGCATCTCCCCGCGGATCACGACCTCGTCCTCGACGGCGGCGAGCCGCTTCTGGAGGTCCGTACCCCGGCGGTCGTCGTCGACGGCGGTGCGGAAGCGGGCGACCTGGTCGGACGCCATCTGGTAGTAGCCGCCGGCGGCCATCAGCCCGTCGGCCCCGACCTGCACGTAGAACGGGCCGGCCGTGGCGCCGCAGTGGGTCTTGTAGGGCGTCTTGTCCGTCGAGAACCGCACGTCGCGGTAGGGGCGGAAGATCTTGCCCGCCCCGAACTCGGGCTCCAGCGCCGTGAGCAGCGCCTGCATGGGGGCCCTGACGTCGGCCTCGTAGACCGCGCGCTGGTCGGTCCAGTAGGCCTTGGAGTTGTCGGCCTCGAGCCCGTCGTAGAACTCGACGGCGTACTCGCCGAAGCCGGTGAAGCTCACGACGTCGTCCCACCCGCGGCGCCGGCGGACTTGTCGCCCGGCGTCTCGACCTTCGCCTCGGTCGTCGCCTCGACCCTCGTCTCGGACCTCGTCTCGGACCTCGTCTCGGACCTCGCCTCGGACCTCGCCTCGGCCTTGACGAGATCGACGGGCTCCCGGTCCGCGTCGTCGTCCGGGTCCGTGCGGGCGGCGGGGCCGGTCAGGACCTCCCGCGGCTTGCGCACCACCGCGAGGTAGACGAGGGCACCGACGAACACCACGGCGGCGACCACCACGTTGATCCGGATGTCGCCGAACACGCGCGTGGCGTAGTCGCTGCGCATCTGCTCGATGAAGAACCGGCCCAGCGTGTACCCGGCGACGTAGACGGCGAACGCGCGGCCGTGACCCAGCCGGAACCGGCGGTCGGCCCACACCACGAGGGCGGCGACGATGAGGTTCCAGATGAGCTCGTAGAGGAACGTGGGCTGCACGATGTCGATCGGCGTGTGGTCGATCGCGACGCCGCCGAGGGCGTCGGGCAGGCCGGTGGAGGGGTCGACCCGCCGGTAGATCTCCAGGCCCCACGGCAGCGTGGTGAAGTCGCCGTAGAGCTCCTGGTTGAAGTAGTTGCCCAGCCGGCCGATGGCCTGCGCGACGATGATGCCCGGCGCCACGGCGTCGGCGAAGAAGGGCAGCGGCACGTTGCGGCGGCGGCAGCCGATCCAGGCTCCGACGCCGCCCAGCGCGACCGCGCCCCAGATGCCGAGGCCGCCCTGCCAGATCTTGAGCGCCCCGAGCGGGTCGCCGCCGGGCCCGAAGTAGGTCTGCCAGTCGGTGGCGACGTGGTAGAGCCGCCCGCCGACCAGGCCGAACGGCACCGCGAACACCGCGACGTCGGTGACGGTGCCCGGCTGCCCACCGCGGGCGACGAACCGGCGCTCGCTCCACAGCACGGCGACCACGATGCCGACGATGATGAACAGCGCGTAGGCGCGGATGGGGACCGGACCGAGGTACCAGACCCCCCGGTCCGGGCTCGGGATGTAGGCCAGGACGGTGGTGGCGACGGCGGAGCTCACGGACCCACGCTATCGCCCCCGGTCATCACGCCGGTTGGGGCTCCGGGCGGTGGGCCCGGCGGACACCGGCGGCCAGCTCCGCGGTGAGGGCCCGGACGCCGTCGACGCCGCCCTCCTCCACGGCCGTCACGAACGCCGAACCGACGATCACGCCGTCGGCGAAGGCCGCGACCTCCGCCGCCTGGTCGCCCGAGCGGACGCCGAGGCCGACCCCGATGGGCAGGTCGGTGTGGGCCCGACAACGGCCGACGATCACCGAGGCGGCCGCGTCGACGGCCCCCCGCGCGCCGGTGACGCCCATCGTCGAGCTCGCGTAGAGGAAGCCCCGGGTGGCGGCCGTCGTGGAGGCGATCCGCTCCTCGGTGGACGACGGGGCGACGAGGAAGGTGCGGTCCAGGTCGTGCTGCTCGGACGCGGCGAGCCAGTCGTCGGCCTCGTCGGGGATGAGGTCCGGCGTGATCAGACCGAGACCGCCGGCGGAGGCGAGGTCGCGCGCGAACGCGTCGACGCCGTAGCGCATCACCGGGTTGAAGTAGGTCATGACCACGGCCTTCCCCCCGGCGGCGGTGACCCGCTCCACCACCGTGAGCACGTCCTTCAGGCGGAAGCCGGCGCGCAGGGCGGTCTCGGCGGCGGCCTGGACGGTGGGGCCGTCCATCACGGGGTCGGAGTAGGGGACGCCGATCTCCAGCAGGTCGCACCCGCTCTCGACCATGGCGCCGAGCAGCTCCACGGACCGGTCGACGGTGGGGTACCCGGCCGGCAGGTACCCGATGAGCGCCCCCCGTCCCTCGGCCCGGGCGGCGGCGAAGATGGGGCCGACGCGACTCATCGCTGCACACTCCCCGTGTCCGAGCCCGCCGGTGACCCGCCGAGGTCCGCCTCGGCGATCGAGGTGCCGCTCGCGTCCTCCGCGCTCTCGTTCCCGGCGATCATGCCGAACCACTTGGCGGCGGTGTCGACGTCCTTGTCGCCGCGCCCGGAGAGGTTCACCAGGATCACCGCCTCCGGGCCGAGCTCCCTACCCAGCTTCAGCGCGCCCGCGATGGCGTGCGCCGACTCGATGGCCGGGATGATGCCCTCCGTGCGGCAGAGCAGCGCGAACGCGTCCATCGCCTCGCGGTCGGTGACGGGCTGGTACTCCGCCCGGCCGATGTCCTTGAGCAGAGCGTGCTCCGGACCGACGCCCGGGTAGTCCAGCCCCGCGGAGATCGAGTACGACTCGGCGGTCTGGCCGTCCTCGTCCTGCAGCAGGTAGCTCATGGCGCCGTGCAGCGCGCCGGGCGAGCCCTCGCTCAGCGTGGCGCCGTGGCGGCCGGACTCGACGCCGTCGCCGCCGGGCTCGAAACCCACCAGCCGCACGTCGGCGTCGTCGAGGAAGGCGTGGAAGATGCCGATCGCGTTGGACCCGCCACCGACGCACGCCGCGATGGCGTCGGGCAGTCGGCCGACGCGGTCGAGCACCTGCTCGCGGGCCTCCAGGCCGATGACGCGGTGGAAGTCGCGCACCATCATCGGGAACGGGTGCGGGCCGGCGACCGTGCCGAGCAGGTAGTGCGTCTCGTCGACGTGGGTGACCCAGTCGCGCAGCGCCTCGTTGATGGCGTCCTTGAGCGTGCGCGAGCCGGTCTTGACCGGGATGACGGTGGCACCGAGCAGGCGCATGCGGGCGACGTTGAGCGCCTGGCGCTCGGTGTCGACCTCGCCCATGTAGACCACGCACTCGAGGCCCATCAGCGCACACGCGGTGGCCGTGGCGACGCCGTGCTGGCCCGCACCGGTCTCGGCGATGACGCGCTTCTTGCCCATCCGTTTGGTGAGCAGGGCCTGCCCCAGCACATTGTTGATCTTGTGGGAGCCGGTGTGGTTGAGGTCCTCGCGCTTGAGCAGGATCCGCGCGCCGCCGGCGTGCTCGGAGAGCTTCGAGGCATCGGTGAGCGGGGACGGCCGGCCGGTGTAGTCGCGGTGCAGGCGGTCGAGCTCGTCGAGGAACTCGCGGTCGCCGCGGGCCTTCTCGTAGGCGGCGGCCAGCTCGTCGAGCGCCGCGACGAGGGCTTCCGGGACGAAACGGCCACCGTAGCGACCGAAGTGACCCTTCTCGTCCGGCTCGTGTCCCGACGGCGTCTCGATGCCGTCGCTGGCCTGTACCGAGGTAGTCACCCGATCATCCTTTCAACTAGCGGAGCATTCTGCTGCACGACGGGTGGAAACCTGCGGCGACCAGCCCGCGGACCGCTCCCTGCGGGTCGCCACTGGTCACGAGGCTCTCGCCGGTGAGCACCGCGTCGGCACCCCAGCCGGCATAGGTGAGCAGGTCGCCGGGCCCCCGCACGCCCGACTCGGCGATGCGCATGACGTCGCTGGGCAGGCCGGGTGCGATCTGGCCGAAGATGCCGCGGTCGACCTCGAGGGTGTGCAGGTTGCGCGCGTTGACACCGATGACCTTGGCGCCGGCCTCCAGCGCGCGGTCGGCCTCCTCCTCGGTGTGCACCTCGACCAGTGCCGTCATCCCGAGGGACTCGACGCGGTCGAGCAGCGAGTCGAGCGCGTTCTGCTCCAGCGCGGCGACGATCAGCAGCACCAGGTCGGCGCCCCAGGCCCGGGCCTCGTGCACCTGGTAGGGCGTGACCACGAAGTCCTTGCGCAGCACCGGGATGTCGACGACGGCGCGCACGGCGGCGAGGTCGGCCAGCGACCCGCCGAAGCGGCGCTGCTCGGTGAGCACGCTGATGACGCGCGCCCCGCCTTCGGCGTAGGACGCCGCGAGCTCGGCCGGATCGGCGATGGCGGCGAGCTGTCCCTTGGAGGGGCTGCTGCGCTTGACCTCGGCGATGACCCCGATGCCCGGCGCGCGCAGGGCGGCCATGACGTCGCGGGGTGGGACGGCGGCGGCGGCCCGGCGCTTGATCTCGGCGAAGTCGACCTCGGCCTCGCGCACGGCGAGGTCGGCCCGAACGCCGTCCACGATGGAATCGAGGACGCTGCCTCCGCTGTGCTCCATGCGGTGGTCCTCCCCTTCTCCTCGGCGTGTTCTCCTCGGCGTGCTCGACGGGTCATGCTAGCCAGCCCCGCGGGGAGGATCGTCCGCGGCGTCCACGGTGGGGTCCCGGCCCGCGTCGAGGTCCTGCCACGCGGCCCGGTCCGGATCGATCTCGACCGGCCGTTTCCCGGGCGCCGCGTAGCGGGCTCCGAGGCGGGTGAGGCGCGGCTCGCGCAGCACCACGAGTACCGCGACGGCCAGCAGCACCAGGCCGCCGGCCACCGCGAGCAGCGGGGCGGGGGTGATCGCGGTGGGCTGGAAGCGCAGCACGTCGACGGAGGTACCGGCGGGCGGCTGCGGGAGGGTGGCCGCGGGCGCGTCGGTGGCGAACGGGGAGCCGAGCAGGGCCGTCGTGGCCGTCACCGCGACCACGACACCGGCGATCCCGAGCAGGACGGCGAGCACCCGGCGCACGACGCCGCCGGTGGCCACCAGCGCGGCCACGCCGGCCAGCGCGAGCAGCGCGTACCCGGTGAGCGACGGCGAGACCTGCACCCCCTCGAACGCAACCGGGGCCCGGCCCGCGGGCGTCACGCGGTACCAGACCAGCGCCGACGCGCCCCACAGCAGCCCCGACGCGGCGGCGAGCCCGAGACAGGCGAGCCCGAGCAGCCGCCCGCTCCGAGCCGGTGCCACCGTCGTCACGAGCCCACCCGACCGCGGTGATCACGGGCAGACGGTGGTCGGGGAAGATCCATCGGCGACCATCCGTCCGTGATCACGGTCGTCCGGGAGCCGCTCACGGGCGCGGGCCCGGGGTGCTGAGGGTGGCCGCCGTCGCCACCGCGGACAGGACCGCCCGCGCCTTGTTCAGGCACTCCGTGTCCTCCGCGACCGGGTCGGAGTCGGCCACGATCCCGCCCCCGGCCTGCACGTAGGCCACACCGTCGCGGACCAGCGCGGTGCGGATGGCGATGGCGGTGTCGGCGTTGCCGGCGAAGTCGAGGTAGCCGACGATGCCGCCGTAGAGACCGCGGCGGGTGGGCTCCAGCTCCTCGATGATCGCCATCGCCCGCGGCTTCGGGGCGCCGGACAGCGTGCCGGCCGGGAAGCAGGCGGTGACCGCGTCGAAGGCGTTGCGGTCGCGGCGCAGCGTGCCCGTCACCGTCGAGACGAGGTGCATCACGTGGCTGTAGCGCTCCACGGAGAAGAAGCTGCGCACCGTGACCGAGCCGGGCTCGCAGACGCGGCCGAGGTCGTTGCGCCCGAGGTCGACGAGCATCACGTGCTCGGCGCGTTCCTTCTCGTCGGTGCGGAGGTCCTTCTCGAGCAGCTGGTCCTCCTCCTCGGTGGCGCCGCGCCAGCGCGTGCCCGCGATGGGGTGCGTGGTGGCGACGCCGTCCACGACCGTGACCAGCGCCTCCGGGCTGGAGCCGACGATCTCGAAACGCTCCCCGGCCACGCTCTCCAGCCGCAACAGGTACATGTACGGGCTCGGGTTGGTGGCGCGCAGCACCCGGTAGACGTCGAGCGGATCGGCGTCGCAGGCGGTCTCGAAGCGCTGCGACACCACCACCTGGAACGCCTCGCCCGCCCGGATCTGCTCCTTGGCGATCTCGACGGCCGCGTGGTGCTCGGCCGGGCTGCGCCGGCGCGTGAACTGCGGCTCGACGGCCTCGTACACCGCCACCGTGGACGGCGACGGCGCGCCGAGCTCGGTGGTCATCCGGTCCAGCCGGGCCACGGCGTCGTCGTAGGCGTCGTCGACGCGCTCGTCGCTGGCGTCCCAGTTGATGGCGTTGGCGATCAGCGTGACGGTGCCCTCGTGGTGGTCGAGCGCGGCCAGGTCGGTGGCCAGCAGCATGACGAGCTCGGGGATCCGCAGGTCGTCGACGGTGTCGACCGGGAGCCGCTCCAGGCGCCGCACCACGTCGTAGCCGAGGTAGCCGACCATGCCACCGGTGAGCGGTGGAAGGCCGGGCAGCGGCTCGCTGTGCAGCTCCTCGACGACGGTGCGCAGCGCGGCGAGGGGGTCGCCGCCGGTGGGGAGGTCGGCGGGAACGTCACCGGTCCAGACGAGCCCGCCGTCGACGACGGTGAGCGCGGCTGCCGACCGCGCCCCGACGAACGACCACCGTGACCACGACCGCCCGTTCTCCGCCGACTCCAGCAGGAACGTGCCCGTGCGGTCACCGGCCAGCTTGCGGTAGACCCCGACCGGGGTCTCGTCGTCGGCGAGCAGGCGTCGCGTCACCGGGATGACCCGGTGACCGGCGGCGAGCGCGCGGAACTCCTCGCGGCTGGGGGTGACCGTGCCCAGGACGGGGGCGGCGGTGCTGACGGTCATGCCCTGCATTGTCGCAGCCCCACTCCCGGTGAGGAGAATGGCGGCGTGACGTCGAGCGTGGGGCCGGGACCGGGACGACGGCGCGGGCGACGGCCCGGTGGCACCGACACCCGCGGACAGCTGCTGGACGCCGCGCGCGTCGAGTTCGCCGAGTGGGGTTACGAGAAGGCGACGGTCCGCAAGATCGCCGAGCGGGCCGGCGTGGACGCGGCGATGGTCAACCACTGGTTCGGGGGCAAGGAGGCGCTGTTCACGGCGTCGCTGGACATCCCGGTCGACCCCACCGAGATCCTGGCGACCATCCTCCCCGGCGATCCGGAACACCTCGGCGAACGGGTCGTCGAGATGTTCCTGACGGTCTGGGACGCCACCGGCGGCGGCCCGCTGGCCGCGATGGTGCACAGCATCGCCAGCCACGAGGAGGCGGCGCGGATGATGCGGGAGTTCATCGTCAACGTGCTGGTCGGACGCATCGTCGAAGCCGTCGCCCCCGACCAGCACGACCTGCGGGCCGGGTTGTGCGGCTCGCAGGTGTTCGGGATGGGCATGGTGCGCTACGTGCTGAAACTGGAACCGATGGCCTCGGCCGACCACGCGACGCTGGTGGCGGCGGTGGCCCCGACGATCCAGCGCTACCTGACCCCCGCCCGCGAGTCGGCGGTTCCCCGCCCGCGAGTCGGCGGTTCCCCGCCCGCGAGTCGGCGGTTCCCCGCCCGCGAGTCGGCGGTTCCCCGCCCGCGAGTCGGCGGTTTCCCGTGCGCGAGTCGGCGTCCCGGAAACGGGCGACTCGCGCACTCGAAAACGCCGACTCGCGGGTCCGGAGCAGGCGACTCCCGGGTCAGGGGGTCGGGGGGCGGTGGGGGTCGATGAAGCCCGACTCGTACGCCGCCACCACCGCCTGCGTGCGGTCGCGGGCGCCGAGCTTGGCCAGCACGTTGCCCACGTGCGTCTTCACCGTCTCGACCCCGAGGACCAGCTCGCGGGCGATCTCCGCGTTGGACAGACCGCGCGCCACCCAGCGCAGCACCTCGCCCTCCCGGTCGGTCAGGCCCGCGCCGCGCAGCGCGTCGCCGCCGCAGCGGCCGCGGGTGGCCACCAGGTCGCGGACGGCCGCCGGGAACAGCAGCGACTCCCCCGCGGCCACCGTGCGCACGGCCTGCACGATCTCGGCCGGGCGCGCCCGCTTGAGCAGGAAACCGGTGGCCCCGGCCTGCAGGGCGTCGTAGACGTACCCGTCGTTGCCGAACGTCGTCAGCACGAGGACACGGGGCGGGCGGACCATCGTGGTGACGAGGTGGTGGGTGGCGGCTATGCCGTCGACGTCGCGCATCCGGACGTCCATCAGCACGACGTCGGGCTCCAGCCGGCGGACGAGCCCGGGCACCTCGGAGCCGTCGGACGCCTCACCGCGGACCTCGAGGTCGGGCTCGGCGTCGAGGATGACCCGCAGGCCTGCGCGCACGAGCTCCTCGTCGTCGACGAGAAGCAGCCCAATCATGGACGTCATGGTGCCAGCGGGAGGCTCGCGCGCACCCGCCACACGCCGCAGTCGGCCCCGGCGTCCAGCTCGCCGCGCAACACCGCGACCCGTTCGCGCATGCCGGCGAGCCCCCGGCCCCCGCCGCGCGGTGTGGACGCCCCGACGGGATTGCTCAGCTCCAGCTCCACGACCCGCTCGCCCACGTCCAACCGGACGGCCACCGGCACGGGCCCCGCGTGACGCAACGCGTTGGTGAGACCCTCCTGCACGATCCGGTAGGCCTCGCGGGAGACCGCGGGAGACCGCGGGAGGCACGGCGGACGGCGCTCCCCCGACGTCGGCGGTCACGACGACGCCGGCCGTGCGGGCACCGTCGAGCAGAGCGTCGAGGTCGCGGAGGTCGGGCTGGGGCGCTCGCTCCCCGGTGTCCCCGTCGCGCAGCACACCCAGCACGTGGTCGAGCTCGTCGAGGGCGCTGCGGCCGGCGTCCGCGATGGCGTCCAGGGCCGCGGCGACGAACGCGGGATCGGAGTCGAGCACGCGCGCCGCGGCCCCCGGCCTGCAGCGTGGTGACGGTGAGGGCGTGGCCGATCGAGTCGTGCAGCTCGCGGGCGAGCCGGTTGCGCTCCGCAGCGGCCCGCTCGGCGCGCCGCGACCGCTCGAGCTCGGCCGCCAACCGGTCCGCGGGCGACGGCCCGAGGAGCGCCGGCGCCAGTCGCGCGAGGCCAGCGCCCATCCCGGCCAGCACCTCCACGAGGACGACGAACAGCAGCAGGCCCGCGAACGGGGTCCACGCCGCGGCCGCACCGGTGGGGAACGGCGGGAACGCCACCCACCGGGCCAGCACCAGACCGACCGCCCACGGCACGGCCAGCAGCGCGAGCAGCGCCGCCACCCCGCCGAGTACCGCGACCGGCACCAGCCACGCGGCCGCCCGCCGCCGGGCCGGCCACGTGTCGGGTCCCGGGTCGGGCAGCGCGACGTCCAGCAGCGCGCGGGCCGCGGCGATCTCCAGCGTCCGCACGCCGGGGACGAACGCCACCCCGATCCCGACGGCGACGGCGGGCACGGCCAGCGCCACGATCTCGGCGACGCCCAGGTGGGGCACCGACACGGCGAAGATCCAGCCGAGTGCGACGTAGGGCAGCAGCACCACGGCGCCCAGCAGCAGGTGCAGCGCGCGCCGGTAGGTGACGCCGGACCGGAGGTTCGTCTGCACGGGCCGATCCTGACAGGGCCGCGGTGGCCGGGCCTCCCCCGCAGGAGGGAGCCGGGTTGGCCCGCGAGCGGGAGGTGGCGTGCCTCCCGCGCCGTGAAGCTCTCCCCATGACACGACACCTCCTCCCCTGGGCCGCCGCTCTCGGCACGCTGCCCTACCTGACGCTCAAGGCCATCTGGCTCACCGGTGGCGACGTCGCCACCACCGATCCGGCTCTGGTCCACAGCCCGACGCTGGCCGCGTTCAACGCCGTCACCGTCGCGCTCGACCTGCTGCACGTCGTCCTCGTCGCGGAGGCGGTTTCGGTGGCCGGCGGGCTGCAGGAGGCGGTCAGCACCGCCCTCGCCGTCGCGGGAGCCGCCGGGTCGTCGCGCTGGTCCGCGGCACGGGACACCGCCGACTCGCGGTCGTCGCCGCCTGGACCGGCAGTGCCGCGATGTTCGCCTGGGGCCTGTGGACGCTCACGGTCCTGCTGACGGCGTCCGGCCTCGCCGCCCCCGACGCGGTGGCCGGCATGGCCCACCTGACGGGCTTGCTGGGCGGCTTCGCCCTGACGGTGGCGGGCCTGATGACGCTGCTCCCGGCCCGTTCCCCCCGCCGCGAGTCGGGGTCTGAGAGCGCGCGAGTCGCGGCCTCCGTGCGCGCGAGTCGTGGCCTCGCTGCGGACCGGGCCGGCGCCCGACGCAACCCGAGCCCGACCCGGACGCGCGCAGGGCCCGACTCGCGCGCATCCAGACCCCGACTCGCGCGCACGTAGAGCCCGACTCGGCCGCAACCAGGCCCCGACTCGCGGGGCTACGGGGTGAGCAGCGCGTCCGCGTCGAAGCAGGTGCGGGTGCCGGTGTGGCAGGCCGGACCCGTCTGGTCGACGGTCACCAGCACCGTGTCGCCGTCGCAGTCCAGGCGCACCTCGTGCACCTGCTGGGCGTGGCCCGAGCTCTCGCCCTTCACCCAGTACTCCTCGCGCGAGCGCGACCAGTACGTGGCCCGGCCGGTGGTGAGCGTGCGATGCAGGGCCTCGTCGTCCATCCAGGCCACCATCAGCACCTCGCCGGTGCGGCACTGCTGGGCCACCGCGCACACGAGGCCGTCGGCGTTGCGCTTGAGCCTCGCGGCGATCGCCGGGTCCAGCTGGGAGGTCTCGACCCTCATCGCACCTCGATCCCCTCGACGCGCAGGCTGTCCTTCACGTCCTTGATCCGGAAGTGTCCGAAGTGGAACACCGTGGCGGCGAGCACCGCGTCGGCCCCGGCCCGGACGGCGGGGGCGAAGTGCTCCACCTCGCCGGCACCGCCACTGGCGATCACCGGCACGTCGACGGCGCGGCGGACGGCCTCGATCATGCGGAGGTCGAAACCCGCGCGGGTGCCGTCGGCGTCCATGGAGTTGAGCAGGATCTCCCCGACGCCCAGCTCCTGGCCGCGCGCGGCCCACTCGACGGCGTCGATGCCCGTGCCGCGGCGGCCGCCGTGGGTGGTGACCTCCCACCCGGACGGGGTGGGCTGTTCCCCCTCGGGCACGGTGCGCGCGTCCACCGACAGCACGATGCACTGCGCACCGAAGCGGCGGCTGGCCTCGTGCAGCAGCTCGGGCCGCAGGATCGCGGCGGTGTTGATGCTGACCTTGTCGGCCCCGGCGCGCAGGAGCACGTCGATGTCGTCGGTGACCCGGATGCCGCCGCCCACCGTGAGCGGGATGAACACCTGCTCGGCCGTGCGGCGCACCACGTCGAGCATGGTGGCCCGCTCCCCCGACGACGCGGTGACGTCGAGGAACGTCAGCTCGTCGGCGCCCTCGGAGTCGTAGACGCGGGCCATCTCGACGGGGTCGCCCGCGTCGCGCAGGTCGGCGAAGTTGACGCCCTTGACGACGCGCCCGGCGTCGACGTCGAGGCAGGGGATGACACGGACGGCGACGGACACGCTACGAGCCTACGGCGCAGGACTTCGCGGCCTCCACGACCGCGTCGTCACCCGGGAAGGTGCTGGTGACGACGGCCGTGCCCACCGCGTCCGACGTGCCGCCGGTGCCGCTGACGAACGTGGCACTGCCGTCGGAGAACGACGCGGCGGCCGTGTCGGTGCTGAACGTGGCGACGGTGATGCGGTTGACGCCCTTGGGCAGGTCCCTGCGGGGTACGTCGATCGACACCGCGGCGACGCCGCCGGGCGGGGCGTCGGGCAGGGGGGCGACGGTGGCGCCGGGCGCGGCGGCCTTCAGGCAGGTGAACAGCGTGGCGGCGTCGGGTGTGACCGGGCCGGCGGTGGCCGGGACCGACACCGCGGGCGCCGGCGTCGGAGCAGGTGCGGGGGCCGCGCACCCCGTTGCCGTCAGCAGCAGGAGAACGGGGAGCAGCCGCCTCATCCGGCGTTCCGGGCTCCGGCCCGGGCGTCGACGTCGCGCATCGCCGCGAGCGCCTCGGGGAGCGTGAAGCGACCGGCGTAGAGCGCCTTGCCGACGATGGAGCCCTCGATGTTGGCGCCCGCGGCGGCGGCCTCGGCCAGCGCGACGAGGTCGGCGACCTCCGCGATACCCCCGGACGCGATCACCGGCGCCGTCGTGGCCGCGGCGACGTCGCGCAGCAGGGCGACGTTGGGGCCGCTGAGCATGCCGTCCTTGCCGACGTCGGTGACGACGTAGCGGGCACAGCCGTCGCGGTCCAGACGCGCGAGGGTCTCCCAGAGGTCGCCGCCGTCGGTGGTCCAGCCGCGGGCGGCGAGGCGGTGGCCCTGCTCGGTGATGCGCACGTCCAGCCCGACGGCCACCCGCTCGCCGTACCTGGCGATCGCCGACGCGCACCAGTCGGGGTTCTCCAGCGCCGCCGTACCGAGGTTGACCCGCGCACAGCCCGTGGACAGCGCCCGCTCCAGCGACGCGTCGTCGCGGATGCCGCCCGACAGCTCCACCTTGACGTCGAGCTCCCCCACCACACCGGCCAGCAGTTCGGCATTGGAGCCGCGGCCGAAGGCGGCGTCGAGGTCGACGAGGTGGATCCACTCGGCGCCGTCGTTCTGCCACTGGAGCGCGGCGTCGCGGGGCTCGCCGTAACCGGTCTCGGTGCCCGCCTCGCCCTGGACCAGGCGCACGGCCTGGCCGTCCGCGACGTCGACGGCGGGAAGCAACGTGAAGCTCACGGTGGGTCACCTTAGGTGAGCGTGTCGCGCGGGATACGCCCGCCCGCCCTAGCGTGACCGCATGGAACTGAACGGGACCCGCACGCTCGTGGCCGGTGCGACCGGGGTGCTGGGTGGCGGCATCGCCCGGTCCCTGCAGAAGGAGGGCGCCCGGCTGGTGCTGGCCGGCCGCGACGGCGACCGGCTGAGCGCGCTCGCCCGCGAGCTCGGCGACGTCCCCACCGCCGGGTTCGAGGCCCTCGACCTCGAACGCTGCGCCGCCGTCGTCGACGAGGCGGCCGACCACCTCGGCGGGTTGGACCTGCTCGTCGTCGCCTTCGGGGTGGCCGCGTTCGGACCCGGCGAGGAGGCCGGCGACGTGATCATCGAGCACCTGCTCACCGTCAACACGATGGCGCCGATGGCGATGGTTCGCCGTGCCGTGCAGAGGATGGACGGCTCGGGGACCCTGGCCGTGATCAGCGCGATCCTCGCCGACGTGCCCACGCCCGGGATGGCCGCCTACTCCGCCAGCAAGGCCGGGCTGTCGGCCTGGCTGACGGCGCTGCGCGGTGAGCAGCGACGCAGGGGCGTCACGGTGTTCGACATCCGGCCGCCCCACATCGAGACGGGCCTGGCCGGCCGCGCGCTGGAGGGTGAGGCCCCGCCGATGAAGGAGGGCGCGACCCGGGACGAGCTGGTCGGCCTGGTGGTCGACGACATCCGCGACGGGCGCCGCGAGCTGGCCTTCGACCTGCAGAAGCGGGAGTGGACGGGCCGCTAGCCCACGACGTCGCGGAGCCAGTTCCGCAGCACCGTGGCGCCGGCGTCGCCGGACTTCTCCGGGTGGAACTGGGTGGCCGACAGCGCCCCGTTCTCCACGGCCGCGACGAAGTCCTCACCGTGGTGGGCCCACGTGACCAGCGGCGGCCGGAGGATCTCCGAGGGCTCCATCTCCCACCGCCGCACCCCGAAGCTGTGCACGAAGTAGAACCGCGTGTCGGCGTCGAGACCGTTGAACAACGTGGTGCCGGCGGGGGCGCGCACGGTGTTCCAGCCCATGTGCGGCAGGACGTCGGCCTTGATCCGCTCGACGGTGCCGGGCCACTGGCCGCAGCCCTCGGTGCGCTCGCCCCACTCGATGCCGAGGTCGAACAGCACCTGCATGCCCACGCAGATGCCCAGCACCGGACGGCCACCGGCGAGGCGGCGCTCGATGATGCGCGGCCCGTCGACGCCGCTCAGGCCGGCCATGCAGGCGGCGTAGGCGCCGACGCCCGGGACGACCAGGCCGTCGGCGTTGAGCGCCGCGTCCCTGTCTGCGGTGACGGTGACGTCGGCGCCCACCCGGCGCAGCGCGCGTTCCGCGGAACGCAGGTTGCCCGACCCGTAGTCCAGCACGACGATCGACGACACCTGGCAAGAGTAACGGCCTTGACCTCAACCCGGGTTCACGGTGCACGGTGCGGACATGACGACGGTGCTCGACGGCAGGATGCGTGCCCTCACGGCGGGCTCGGTGGCGCTCGTGTCGCTGGCGGCGTTCGAGGCCGTGGCCGTGGCCACCGCGATGCCGACCGTGGCCGTGGCGCTGGACGGCCTCTCCGGCTACGCGCTCGCGTTCGGCCTCCCGCTGGCGACGAGCGTGCTGGGGATGGTCGTCGCGGGCGCGTGGAGCGACGCGCGGGGGCCGGCGTGGCCGATGCGGGTGGGCGTCGGGCTGTTCGTGACGGCGCTGCTCGTGGCGGGGCTCGCGCCGTCGATGACGGTGTTCACGGCGGGGCGCGCGCTGCAGGGGCTCGGGTCCGGGCTGTTCTCCGTGGCGCTCTACGTGGTGGTCGGGCGGCTCGTGCCGCCGGAGCGGCGGCCCCGCCTGTTCGCCGCGTTCGCCGCCGCCTGGGTGCTGCCGGCGGTGGTGGGGCCGCCGGTGGCGGGGTTGCTGGTGACGACCGTGGGCTGGCGGTGGGTGTTCCTGCTGGCCGCGGGGCTCGCGGTGCCGGCCACGCTGCTGGTGGAACCCGCCCTGCGGGGGTTGCGGGCCGAGGCGGCGCCCTGGTCGGGGAAGCGGGTGCCGTGGGCGGTCGGGGCGGCGGTCGGCGCGGTAGGGCTGCAGGAGGCCGGGCACCTGCCGGCCGGGGCCGGGGTAGTGGTCGCGGTGATCGCCGCGGCCGTCGTCGGGGTCTCGGTCGTGCGGTTGCTGCCCGTCGGCACGGTGCGGGCCCGCGCCGGCCTGCCCGCGGTGGTGGCGCTGCGCGGGCTGGCGTCGGCGGCGTTCGTGGCGGGTGAGGCGTTCCTGCCGCTGCTGCTCTCCCGCGAACGGGGGCTGCCGCCCGCCCTGGCCGGCCTGATCCTCACCGTGGCCGCGCTGACCTGGGCCACGGGCTCGTGGGTGCAGGGCCGCGACGCCGCTCCCGCGCGTCCGACGCTGCTGCGGGCCGGCACGACGTCGATCGCGCTCGGCATCCTGGGCGCGACGTCGCTGCTGGTCCCGGCGGTGCCGCTGGCCGTCGGGGTGGCGGGGTGGGCGCTCGTCGGGCTGGGCATGGGCATGACCTACCCGACCCTGTCGGTGCTCACGCTGGAGCTCTCGGCGCCGTCGGAGCAGGGGACGAACACGTCCGCGCTGCAGATCTCCGACGCCCTGTTCGGGGCCGTGGTGCTGGCGCTGTCGGGGGTGCTGTTCGCCGCGCTCGTGGACGCCGGCCCGGTGGCCTACCTGGCGGGGTTCGCCGTGGCCGCGGTCCCGGCCGCCGTCGCGGTGGTGGTGGCGGGCCGGGCCACGCGTCGCACCTGAGAGCGCGGCCGCCGAGGCAACCGTCCCCGCGAGTCGGGGTCTCCACGCGCGCGAGTCGGGGCCGGCGTGTGCGCGAGTCGCGGTCTCCATGCGCGCGAGTCGCGGTCTCCATGCGCGCGAGTCGCGGGGTGCGGGCGCGAGTCGCGGGGTGCGGGCGCGAGTCGCGGGGTGCGGGCGGGTGGGTCACGCACGCAGGCCCCGACTCGCACGCACGCACGGCCCGACTCGCGCACATCCAGAGCCCGACTCGCGCGCGCACACGGCGCGACTCGCGGATTCGGGGCCGTCAGCAGCTCGTCGGACGCCGGTGCCAGAGGTCGCCCTGTGTCTCGCCGCCGCGGAAGCCGGCCGCCTCGGCCAGCACCGCCGCCTCGCGGAAGCCGTGGCCGGCCGCGTCGGGGTGGTGGGCATCGCTGCCGAACGAGACGGCCTCACCGCCCGATTCCGCCCACCACCGGATGATCTCGGCGGCCAGCGGCACCCGGGTGTTGATCTCCAGTGCCCGTCCGCTCGCGGCCAGCGCCACCAGGGTGGCACGCAGGTCGTCCTCGAAGTCGGTGGCCCGGAAGACGCCCGGCCAGTAGCGCGCCGGGTAGTCGATGTGGGCCAGTACCTGGAACGGGGCCTCGGAGGCGGTGAGGGCCCGGATCTCGGCCAGGTACTCGCCCATGACCGCCTCGACGGGCCGGTCGTGGAAGGCCAGGTCGAGCGGCCGGTTCCCGAGGTCGGTGCGCACCGCGTGCACGGAGCCCAGCACGCGGTCGAACCGGTCGCCGTCGAGCAGCCCGGCCAGGCGTGCGAGGTGCCGGTGCGGCTCGCTCATCTCGATCCCGGCCCGGATCCGCAGCCCCGGGAACCGTTCCCGGCAGCGCTCCACGCAGCTCAGGTAGCCCGCGACGTCCAGCTCCGGTGGCACGAACTCCCCCGACGGCCGCAGCCAGCCCCGGGCGTGCGGCGGGATCGCACCGACCTCGTCGGCGGTGACCGAGGACGGCGTGAGGTCGACGTGCTCGGTGAACGCGACGGCGGGCAGCCCGATGGCCACCGCCCGCGCGCAGGTGGCGGCCATGTCGCCCGCGACGGCGTCCCACGACCACTCGCTGTGGACGTGGGAGTCGGCCGGGAGCACCGCTACAGCGTGCCCTTGGTGGACGGGATGCCGGTGAGCCGCGCGTCCGGCTCCACCGCCGCGCGCAGGGCCCGGGCGACCGCCTTGAACTCGGCCTCGGTGATGTGGTGGGGGTCGCGGCCGTCCAGTACGCGGACGTGCAGCGCGAGGTGGCCGTGGAAGGCCAGCGACTCGAACACGTGCCGGTTGAGCACCGTCGGGTAGTGGCCCCCGACGACGAACCCCCGCATCATCTCGGGCTCGCCGGTGTGCACCGTGTAGGGCCGACCGGAGACGTCGACGACGGCCTGGGCCAGCGTCTCGTCCATCGGGATCATGGCGTCGCCGAAGCGGCGGATGCCCTTCTTGTCACCGAGGGCCTGCCGAAGCGCCTGCCCGAGCACGATCGCCACGTCCTCGACCACGTGGTGCACGTCGATGTGGACGTCGCCCTCGGCGCGGACCGTGAGGTCGAACGCGCCGTGCTTGCCCAGGGCGTCGAGCATGTGGTCGTAGAACGGCACGCCGGTGGAGATGTCGGTGGTGCCGGTGCCGTCGAGGTCGATCTCGACGACGACCTTGGACTCCTTGGTGACACGCTCGACGCGGCCGACCCGTCTCACGAAACCTCCTGCTCCACGACGTCCGCTGCGACCTGCAGGAACGCGTCGTTCTCCTCCGGCGTGCCGACGGTGACCCGCAGGCGCCGGGGGATCCCGACGTCCCGGATGAGCACGCCGCGGTCCAGGAACGACCGCCAGGCGCGGGGAGCGTCGGGGAACTGCCCGAACAGCACGAAGTTGGCATCGCTGGGCACCACGTCGTAACCCGCGGCAACCAATGTTGCCACGACCCGGTCGCGTTCGGAACGCAACCTGGCGACGGATCCGAGGGTGGCGTCGGCGTGGCGCAGCGCGGCGCGGGCGGCGGCCTGGGTGAGCACCGACAGGTGGTAGGGCAGCCGGACCAGCTGCAGCGCGTCGACGACGGCGGGCGCGGCGGCCAGGTAACCCAGCCGGCCACCGGCGAACGCGAACGCCTTGCTCATGGTGCGCGACACGATCAGCTTGTGACCGTGCGTGGCCAGCAGCGAGATCGCGCTGGGCTCTCCGGAGAACTCGGCGTAGGCCTCGTCCACCACGACGATGCCCGGCGCGGCCTCGACGAGCACGGCGACGTCGGCCGCGGGCAGCGACTGCCCGGTGGGGTTGTTCGGGCTGGTCACGAACGTGACGTCCGGGGCGCGCTCGCGCAGCAGGGCGGCGGCCGCGTCGACGTCGAGCGAGAAGTCGTCGCGGCGGGGCGCGGGCAGCCACTCCGTGCGCGTGCCGCCCGCGATGATCGGGTGCATCGAGTACGACGGCTCGAACCCGAGGGCCGTCCGCCCGGGCCCGCCGAAGGCCTGCAGGATCTGCTGGAGCACCTCGTTGGAGCCGTTGGCGGCCCAGACGTTGCGCTCCGAGAGCACGACGCCGGTGACGCTCGTGAGGTACGCGGCCAGGTCGGTGCGCAGTGCCACGGCGTCGCGGTCGGGGTAGCGGTGCAGCTCGGCGGCCACCTCGCGCACGGCTGCGGTGACGTCCTCGACGAGCTCGGGCGGCGGTGGGTAGGGGTTCTCGTTGGTGTTGAGCCGCACCGCCACGTCGAGCTGCGGGGCGCCGTAGGGCGACTTGCCGCGCAGGTCGTCGCGCAGCGGGAGCTGGTCGAGGGTGACCTCTCCCCCCACGGTCTCCAGCGTGCCGGTCACGCAACCCCCTCGTGAGCGGATATCGGGGTCAGGGCACTGATTTCCGCGCACGGGCGGCGGAGCCGCATCACGCGAACCGCGCGGTGACGGCCTGCCCGTGGGCCGGCAGGTCCTCCGCGACGGCCAGCGTCACGACGGCGTCGGCGGTGTCGCGCAGGGCCTGCTCCGTGTACTCGATCACGTGGACGCCGCGCAGGAACGTCTGCACCGACAACCCCGACGAGTGCCGCGCGCAGCCGCCCGTGGGCAGGACGTGGTTGGAGCCCGCGCAGTAGTCGCCCAGCGACACCGGCGCCCACGGGCCGACGAAGATCGCTCCGGCGTTGCGGACGCGCCGGGCCACCTCTCGGGCGTCGGTCGTCTGGATCTCCAGGTGCTCGGCGGCGTAGGCGTCCACCACGGCGACGCCGTCGTCGAGGTCGGCGACCAGCACGGTGCCCGACTGCGCCCCGGACAGCGCGGTGGCGATCCGTTCGCTGTGCTTGGTGAGCGGCACCTGCCGGTCCAGCTCGGCGTCGACGGCCGCGGCCAGCTCCTCCGACGTGGTGACCAGCACCGACGCCGCGTTGGGGTCGTGCTCGGCCTGCGAGATGAGATCGGCGGCGACGTGCACGGGATCGGCCGTGTCGTCGGCGAGCACGGCGATCTCGGTGGTGCCGGCCTCGGAGTCGATGCCGATCAGCCCGCGCAGCAGACGCTTGGCCGCGGTGAGATAGATGTTGCCGGGCCCGGTGACGATGTCGACGGGCTCGAGGTCGCCGCCGTCGGTGTCGGTGCCGCCGTAGGCCAGCAGCGCCACGGCCTGCGCCCCGCCCACGGCCCACACCTCGTCGACGCCCAGCAGCGCGGCGGCGGCCAGGATCGTGGGGTGCGGCAGCCCGCCGTGCTCGGCCTGCGGCGGCGACGCCACCACCAGCGACTCGACGCCCGCGGCCTGCGCCGGCACCACGTTCATGATCACGCTGGACGGGTAGACCGCCAGGCCACCGGGCGCGTACAGCCCGACGCGACGCACCGGCACGAACCGCTCGGTGACGGTTCCGCCGTCGACCACCTGCGTGACGACGTCGGTGCGGCGCTGGTCGGCGTGCACCTTCCGGGCCCGCTCGATCGAGAGCTCCAGGGCCTCGCGGACGGCCGGGTCCAGCGCCGAGAGCGCGCCCTTCAGCGTCTGCTCGGGCACCCGGACGATGCTGGGCCGCACCTTGTCGAACTGCTCGGCGTACTCCAGCGCGGCCTCGACGCCCCGGTCGCGCACGGCCTCGACGATCGGCCGGACCTGGTGCACCACCGCGTCGACGTCCATCTCGGCGCGGGGCAGCAGCCCCCGGAGCGTGGCGGTGCGGGGCAGGGGTTCGGCGCGGAGGTCGAGTCGGCGGAGCATGGCCCCAGGGTACGGGGGTGGGCCAGGCCTCAGAGCTCACCGGTGAGGAACTGCGCACGGCCGTGACCGAACGACCAGTCCTCGTCGCTGTTCACGGTGATCGAGACCACGAGGTCCTCGGGCCGCAGCTCGCACTCGCGCTCCAGCGCCTTCGCCAGACCGGCGTAGAAGGCCTCCTTCTGCTCGCGGTCGCGCGGGCGGGAGGTGACCGAGACGACCACCACGTCGTCGGTGCGCTCGATGCCCAGCCCGGTGTCCTGGACGACGAGCCGGTGGCGCGGGTGCTCGTGGACGATCTGGTAGCGGTCGCGCTCCGGCACGCCGAACGCCGCCACCATCTCCGCGTGCAGGGTGTCGAGCAGGTGCGTGACCTGCTCAGCGCTGCGACGACCTTCGACGAGATCGATCCTGATCAGGGGCATGGGGTCGACGGTAGGCGGGCGTCGCCGGTCCCGCCGCCTGATCCGACGCCGAACGTGTCACAGGCGCGGTGCGGGCAGCGCTCACGACACGTTCGGCGTCAGGTCGAGGCCGAGGTCGAGCGCCGCCACCGAGTGGGTCAGGGCCCCTATCGAGAGGTAGTCCACTCCCGTCTCCGCGTACGCGCGGGCGTTCGCGAGCTGCAGTCCCCCGGACGACTCCAGCCCCGTCGGCCTGCTCCCCCGCCGCCGCACGGCCTCGCGGGTGCGCTCCACGTCGAAGTTGTCGAGCAGCACCAGCTCGGCGCCGAGGGCGAGCACCTCGTCGAACTGCTCGAGGGAGTCGACCTCCACCTCGCACGGCAGATCGGGGGCGTGGGCGCGGGCCGCCTGCAGGGCCGCACCCACCGAGCCGGCCGCGGCCACGTGGTTGTCCTTGATCAGGATCGCGTCGCCGAGGCCGAGGCGGTGGTTGAACCCCCCGCCGCACCGCACGGCGTACTTCTCCAGCAGCCGCAGGCCCGGCAGGGTCTTGCGGGTGTCGCGGATCCGGGCGTTCGTGCCGGCCACGGCATCGACCCAGGCCGCCGTCGCCGTGGCCACCCCCGAGAGGTGGCACAGCAGGTTCAACGCCGTGCGCTCGGCCGTCAGCAGGCTGCGGACCGGCGCACGGACGACCAGCGCGGCGTCGCCCGCGGCGAGCCGGTCACCGTCGGCGCGCCGGGAGAGCACCTCGTAGTCGCCGACCACCGTGTCGAGCACCGCCAGCGCGACGGGCAGACCCGCGAGCACCCCCGGCTGCCGCGCCGCGAAGGACGCGACGGCCACCGCGTCGGCGGGCACCGTGGCCGCGGTGGTGGCGTCGGGGCCGTAGCGGAGGTCCTCCTCCAGCGCCGTGGCGACGACGCGGCGCAGGTCGTCGAGATCGGGGCCGGTGATGGTGCTGGTCATGCCACGTACTCCTTGGTCTGCACCACCGGACGACCGGTGGCGTCGAGGGCGATCTCCAGGCTGCGGCGCTGCCACACGTCGTCGCGGTCGGGGAAGTCGGTGCGCAGGTGGCAGCCCCGGCTCTCGGTGCGCTCCCCCGCGGCCGCGAGCACGGCCCGGCCGAGCAGCGTCAGCGCCGCGTCCTCGATCCCGGCGCGGTCGACGGGCACGCCGACGGTGGTGGCGGCCTCGATCGCGTCGGACGCCCCGGCGAGCCCGGGCCCGTCACGGCCGATGCTCGCGGCGCCGGTCATCGCCCGCTGCACGACCGCGCGCGGCGCGAGGGGCACGGCGGGCGACGGGGCGAGAGCGGCCCCGTCCCGGAACGCGGGCCGGTCGGCGACGACCGCGGCGGCGGCGCGGGCCCCGACGACGAGCCCCTCCAGCAGGCTGTTGGACGCCAGCCGGTTCGCGCCGTGCAGGCCGGTGCGGGCCACCTCGCCCGCGGCGTAGAGGCCGGGCACCCGCGTACGGCCGTGCACGTCGGTGACCACACCGCCGCACGAGTAGTGCGCGGCCGGCGTGACGGGGATGGGCTCGCGGACCGGGTCGATCCCGGCCGCCCGGCACGCGGCGAACACGGTCGGGAAGCGACGGGCGAAGTCGCCGAGGGTGCGGGCGTCGAGGTACATGCAGTCGGCGCCCGTCTCGATCATGCGACGGGTGATGGCCGCGGCCACGACGTCGCGCGGAGCGAGGTCGGCGAGCGGGTGCACGCCCTCCATGAACCGGGTGCCGGCCCGGTCGAGCAGCACCGCGCCCTCCCCGCGGACGGCCTCGGTGACCAGCGGCCGTTGCCCGATGGCGGGAGCGGCGCTGATTCTCGACCCCGCAAGCGGGTCTTCGACGTAGAGCACGGTGGGGTGGAACTGCACGAACTCCAGGTCCGCGGCGGTCGCGCCGGCGCGCAGGGCGAGCGCGATGCCGTCGCCCGTGGAGGTCTCGGGGTTGGTGGTCGAGGAGTAGAGCTGGCCGTACCCGCCGGTGGCCAGCAGCACCGCGGGGGCGCGCAGCACGCCGGGGTTGCCGGCGTCGTCCAGCACGGCGAGGCCGGTGACGTGGCCGCGCACGTCCCGCACGGCGTCGACGGCGACGTGGCCGGTGAGCACGGCGAGGCCCCCCGCCGCCGCGACCAGGGCCCGCTCCACCTCGGCGCCCGTCGCGTCGCCGCCCGCGTGCACCACCCGGAACGCGGAGTGCCCGCCCTCCCGGGTGCGCGCCAGCCGCCCTCCCGGCCCGGGGTCGAACACGGCCCCGCGCGCCCGGAGCCGGACCACGGCGGCCGGGCCGTCGCGCAGGATGGAGGCGACGGCGTCGGGGTCGCACAGCCCGGCGCCGGCCGTGAGCGTGTCGGCGACGTGGGCGGCCACGGTGTCGCCGGGGATGTCCCCCACGACGACGGCGACGCCCCCCTGCGCCCACCGGGTGGACCCGGAGTCGACGGCGTCCTTGGTGACGACGACGACGCGCAGCCCCGCGGCGGAGGCATCCAGAGCGGCGGTGAGACCGGCGACCCCGGACCCCACGACCACGAGGTCGGCGGCTGCGTCCCAGCCGGTGCTCACTGCGCACCGACCCGGTTCAGGAAAGCCACTTTGCTGTCGCGAGGCGTCGGGAAAGTGGCTTTCCTGAACCTCGCCCTCTGCCCGTTCACTCCCCACCACCGGGGCGGCCGATGGCGATCATGCGCTCCACCGCGGTGCGCGCCTTCGCCGCCAGCTCCTCGTCCACCACGACCTCGTCGCGGTCCTCCCGCAGCGCCCGCAGCAGCTTCTCCGGCGTGATCATCTTCATGTAGCTGCAGCTGGCCCGGTCGTTCACCGCCTGGAAGTCGATCTCCGGTGCGGCCTTGCGGAGCTGGTGCAGCATCCCGACCTCGGTGGCCACCAGCACCTTCTTCGACTCCGAGGCGCGGGCCGCGTCGAGCATGCCGCCCGTCGAGAGGATCTTGACGCGGTCGGCGGGCACCGCGCCCGTCCCGGCCAGGTAGAGCGCCGACGTGGCGCAGCCGCACTCGGGGTGGACGTAGAGCTCGGCGTCGGGGTTGTCCTCCGCCTTCCTCGTGAGCGTGGCGCCGTTGATCCCGGCGTGCACGTGGCACTCCCCCGCCCAGACGTGCATGTTGTCCCGCCCGGTGATCCGCCGGACGTGGGCGCCGAGGAACTGGTCGGGCAGGAACAGCACCTCGCGGTCGGCGGGGATCGACGCGACGACCTCGACCGCGTTGGACGACGTGCAGCAGATGTCGGTCTCGGCCTTCACCGCCGCGGTCGTGTTGACGTACGACACCACGACCGCGTCCGGGTGCTCGGCCTTCCACGACCGCAGCTGGTCGGCGGTGATCGAGTCGGCCAGCGAGCAGCCCGCGTTCGCGTCGGGGATCAGCACCGTCTTCCCGGGGCTGAGGATCTTCGCGGTCTCGGCCATGAAGTGCACACCGCAGAACACGATCGTCGACGCCGGTGACGCCGCGGCGATCCGCGAGAGCGCCAGGGAGTCGCCGGTGAAGTCGGCGACGTCCTGGATGGCCGGGAGCTGGTAGTTGTGCGCCAGCAGCACGGCGTCCTTGCGGCGCGCCAGCTCCCGGACCTCGTCCGCCCAACCCGGGTCAACCCCTGCCGGCAGCAGTTCCGACACCGTCATCATGGCCTCCCGGCGTTTTCGCCTATCAGTCGTAAACAGGTTGCAGACTATCAGTCGAGAACCCGTCGGCACACCCCCCGCGTGACGGGGACCTCATCGGCCGGCAACCCGCCGTTCACCTCGCGGGCGCCGCCCGGGCCACCGGAACCGCACCCCTACGATCCGCCCATGGCCCGACGCCCGACCGAGCACGAGGTTCTCGCGGCCGTGCTCCAGGTCCGCGACGGGGTGCTGCAGGTGCTGGCCTGGCGCCGGGCGATGCCCCCGGACGCCGGCCGCTGGGCCCTCCCCGGGGGGCGGCTGGGCGACGACGAGGACGTCGAGGCGTCGGTGCTGCGCCAGCTCGCCGAGAAGGTCGACGTCCGTGAGGTCACCCATGTCGAGCAGATCTCGGTGTTCTCCGCGCCCGACCGCGTGCCCGGTCCGCGCACGATCGCCACCGCGTTCCTGGGCCTGGTGCCCTCCGACGCCGACCCCGCGCTCCCCGAGGACACGGCCTGGCACCCGGTCGACGCGCTCCCCGGCACCGCCTTCGACCACGCCGTCATCGTCGACGCGGCGCGCGAGCGGCTGCGCGCCAAGCTCTCCTACACCAACCTCGGCTTCGCGCTGGCCCCGCGCGAGTTCACCATCTCGGCGCTGCGCGAGCTGTACGCCGCGGCGCTCGGCCACACCGTGTCGGCCACCAACCTGCAGCGCGTCCTGACCCGCCGCGCACTGCTGCACCCGACGGGCGGGGTCGCCCCGCCGGGGCCGTCCGGGGGTCGGCCCGCTGCTCTGTTCGGATTCACCGACAGGTCGATCCGGGTGACCGACGCGTTCGCGGTGTTACGGCCGCCGGGCGAACACACACGCGGAGCCGTACCGTAGGGCGGTGGCCGAGACCCTTCCGCTGTTCCCCCTGGGAACGGTTATGATGCCGGGAGCCTCGCTGCCGCTGCACATCTTCGAACCGCGGTACCGCCAGCTCACCGTCGATCTCGTCACCGGCACCGTGCCGGGCAGGGAGTTCGGCGTGGTGGCCGTCCGCGAGGGCTGGGCCCCCGACGACGACGGCATCGACGGCCTGCACACGATCGGCTGCACGGCCGAGCTGCGCGACGTCCGGCGCCTGCCCGACGGCCGCTACGACATCGTCACCCGCGGGGCGCGGCGCTTCCGGCTACTGAGCCTCGACGCGGGCTCCAAGCCGTACCTGATGGGCTCGGTGGAGTTCCTGCCCGACGCCCCGACCGACGCCGAACGGGGTCCCGACGCCGCCGGCCTCACCACGATGCTCAGCGCCTCGGCCCGCGCGGCCCACCGGCGCTACTGCTCCACGGCCTGGAAGACCGGCGACTGGTCGGAGCCGGAGGACGACGTGGACGCGGGCAACCTGCCGCACGTGCTCGCCGCCGACTGCCTGCTCCCCATGGACGACCGCCAGCGCCTGCTCGAGCAGACCTCCCCCACCGAGCGGCTGCGCCTGGTGCGCACCCTGCTCGCCCGGGAGACCGGCCTGCTCACGCAGCTGCGGGCGGTGCCCGCACCGATCACGACGTTCGCCGTGGAGACGAGCAACAACTAGCTCCAGCCGAAGCGGCTGCGCAGCTCCCCCGCCACCCGGTCGAAGCGCTGCCGGTCGAGCACCGCACCCTCGCGGCGGATGTCGTGCTCGCCGATCTCCAGCACGCGGTCGAGCCGGATGAACGACTCGCGCCCCTCACGGTCCCAGTCGCCCGAGCCGATGGACACCCAGTCGCGGTCGTCGGCCCGGCTGTGCTGGCTCGACAGCATGAGCCCGAGCAGGTCGCCGTCCCCGCGCCCGACGACGAGCAGCGGCCGGTCCTTGCCGCGCCCGTCGTTCTCCTCGAACGGCACCCACGCCCAGACGATCTCGCCGGGGTCGGCGGAGCCGTCGAGGTTCGGGGCGTAGGTGATCGCGCGCGCCCGCTCGCCGGCCGGGGCGCTGCGGGCCTGCGTGCGGGGCGGGGCCCCGGTCGCGTCCTGCTTCTTGCTGCCCGAGAGCAGGTCCATCCCGATCTTCACGGCCTGCTGCAGCAGGTTCCCCCAGTTCGCCATGGCGGCCAGCATGGTCTACCCGATCGGGACAGGCACTCCGGGCCCCGTCGATCATGCTCGAACGCTTGCGAGCGACGACCGCGAGGCGCTGAGGGTGCTGGTCACGCCGTAGAGCGCGCCACAGCGACGACGTCCACGAGCCGGTCCGCTCCCGCGAAGGCGTCCGGGTTGCACGTCAGCAACGGAAGCCGGGCCGCGCCTGCGGTCGCCGCGATCTGCAGGTCGAGGCGGCGGTTGCGGCCGGTGGCGCGGACGAGGTGGCCAGCACGCCGTAGGACTCTGGCTCCTCGACGCCGTAGGCCAGGACCTCGTAGTCGGTCAGCGCTTCGCGGAACAGCCGCTCGCGCTGCTCCTGCTGATCGGGACCGCCGAGCTGGAGACCGGACGCCAACTCGCCGCCACCGACGGCGGTGAGCACCGGGATCCGCTCGCCGAAGGAGCCGAGATCCACCCGGTCGGGATCGATGTACACCGACGTGTCCAGCACGTAGTACACGGACACGTCAGTACCCGATGCGGTCGTCGCCGAAGATCAGATCGTCCGCTGCCTGGAGCTCTCCCAGGGTCATCCGGCGCTTCCCTGTTGCGGCATGCGGTGTGACGTCGGCGACGGGCTCGCCGATGCGGGTGACGACGAAGCTCTCGCCCGCCTCCACCCGCCGCATGATCTCGGCGGTGTCACTGCGCAGCTCCCGCTGTAGCGAAATGTGCTACACCTCCCACCCGTTCCGGTCCACCCGCCCCACCGGCCAGTCGCTCCGCGACGCCAGCACCGGCAGCACCATCGACACCCCGCCGTAGAGCTGCACGCTGCCGTCCGACCGCACCATCCGCGTCGGGCTCTCCACGCGCACCCAGCCGGCGCCGGCGTAGAAGCCCTCGACCTGCTCGCCGCAGGTCAGGAACCCGAACGGCATCTCCAGCTCGCGCAGCCCCCCGGCGGCCCGGCGCAGGAGTTCGCCGCCGACGCCCCGGCCCTGCGCGACGGGATCCACGGCCACCAGCCCCACGTCGCCGACGAGCTGCGCCCGCCCGTCGACCTGGAGGAAGCGGCGCAGGATCCCCAGGTGCGCCACGACCCGCACGCCGTCGCGGCCGACCAGCCGCAGCTCGGGCCGCCCGCTCGACCAGCTGCGGAACCCGGTGAACGGCGTGCGCGAGCGCGGGAAGCACCGGGAGAACAGCACCGCCAGCGCCGCGTGCTCGTCCGGCGTGAGGTCGTCCTCCCAGGTCAGGGACCAGGAGACGTCAGGCGCTGGTGCGCTCACCATGGCGGCTGCACTTCGCCGTCCACCCCGTGGGCGTCACCTGGACGACCATGCGGCGGGCGCAGTCGGCGCAGTAGCGCGGCGGTTCGAGTTCCCGGCGCGCGGCGCAGCGCGGGTGGTCGCCCGCCTCCTTGCCGCACTGCTCGCAGTAGGCCATCAGAGCGTGTCGTTCAGCGCCTTGATCGGCATCTGCAGCTCGCCGAGCAGGTCGATGTCGGATTCGGCCGGGCGGCCCAGCGTGGTCAGGTAGTTGCCGACGATGACGGCGTTGATGCCGCCCAGCATGCCGCGGCGCGCGCCGAGGTCGCCGAGGGTGATCTCCCGGCCGCCGGCGAAGCGCAGCACGGTGCGCGGCATCGCCAGCCGGAACGCGGCGACGGTGCGCAGGGCGTCGGGGCCCGCCATCGGCTCCAGGTCGCCGAACGGGGTGCCGGGCCGCGGATTGAGGAAGTTCAGCGGCACCTCGTCGGGCGTGAGCGACGCGAGCTGCGCGGCGAACTCCGCGCGCTGCTCCAGCGACTCCCCCATGCCGACGATGCCGCCGCAGCACACCTCCATGCCGGCCTCGCGCACCAGGCGCAGGGTCTCCCAGCGCTCCTCCCACGTGTGCGTGGTGACGACGTTGGTGAAGTGCGACTTCGCCGTCTCGAGGTTGTGGTTGTAGCGGTGCACGCCCATCGCGGCGAGCTGGTCGACCTGCTCCTGGGTGAGCATGCCCAGCGAGCAGGCGATGTTGATGTCGACCTCGTCCTTGATCGCCGCGATGCCCGCCGCGACCTGCGCCATCAGGCGCGCGTCCGGGCCGCGGACGGCGGCGACGATGCAGAACTCGGTGGCCCCGGTCTTGGCCGTCTGCTTGGCCGCCTCCACCAGCGAGGGGACGTCGAGCCACGCCGAGCGCACCGGGCTCTCGAACAACCCCGACTGCGAGCAGAAGTGGCAGTCCTCGGGGCAGCCGCCGGTCTTGAGCGAGATGATGCCCTCGACCTCGACCTCCGGCCCGCACCAGCGCATGCGCACCTCGTGGGCGAGCTCGAGCAGCGCGTCGAGCTCGGAGTCGGGCAGTCGGAGCACGTCGAGGACCTGCGACTCGGACAGACCCACGCCCTCGTCGAGGACCTGGGTGCGGGCGAGGGCGAGGATGTCCGACTGCGTTGTGGTCACGGTTTCGGAGTGTGCCATTCGCCCCCCAGCTCTGCCGCCAGGGTGTGACGCGCAACCCGGACGAACTCCGCGGGCCCCAGCGCGCCGGACCCGTCCGGGAGCGCCCCGAGCAGCGGCACCCCGGTGACGACGGGCAGGTCGGCGAGGTTGCAGCGCGCCGCGAGGTCGGGCTCAGCGGGCCACGCACCCACCACCACGCCGGCGCAGGTCAACCCCCGTGTGTGCAGGGCTTCCGTGGTCAACGCCGTGTGGTTGAGCGTGCCCAGCCCCGCCGCGGCGACGACCAGCACGGGCGCGTCCAGGGCGGCGGCGACGTCGGCGAGCGTGCCCTCGTCGTCGAAGCGGACGAGCAGCCCGCCCGCCCCCTCGACGATCACGAGATCGTGGTCGGCCGCCAGCTCCTTCGCCGCCTGCACCGCGTCCGCGGGCGTGACGGGGGCGAGCCCCGCGCGGCGGGCGGCCGTGGCCGGGGCGAGCGGCTCGGGGTAGCGCCCCAGCTCCCGCGTGGTGACGCCCGGCACGAGCCTCGCGACGTCGGCGAGATCGCCCGGCTCGCCGGGCGCGATGCCGGTCTGCGCGGGCTTGAGCACCGCCACGCGCCCGGTGGCGAGTGCGGCGACGGCGGCGGTGACGACGGTCTTCCCGACGCCGGTCCCGGTGCCGGTGACGACGAGCACCCGCCCGCTCACCGGTGCCCCACCCCGCTGATCACGGCGGGATGGTGACGGCCATCCGCCCGTGGTCGCCGCGCGGCGCACGTGACGGCCCCGCCCTGGGCGATGGTGTGCGGCCGGCGGCGATCACCACGCGGGCCGCCGGCGGCGATCACTGCGCCACCGCCGGCGCCAGGACGTCCGCCAGCACCGTGCCCACCAGGGCCAGGTCCTCCTCGGTCAGCGTCGCGCGGGCCGTCAGGCGCAGCCGGCTGGTGCCCTCCGGCACCGACGGCGGCCGGAAGCAGCCCACCCGCACCCCCCGCTCGGCGCAGCGCTGCGCCGCGGCGAACGCCACGTCCGGCTCCCCCAGCACCACCGACACCACCGACGACGCCGGCACCTGCACCCCCGCCGCGGCGGCCAGTGCGGCCGCCGCCCGCAACACACGTCCGGGCAGGTCCGGCTCGGCACGCAGGACCCGCAGCGCGGCGAGCGCGGCGCCCACGCACGCGGGCGCGAGGCCGGTGTCGAAGATGAACGAGCGCGCGGTGTCCACGAGGTGCGCGGTGACCGCGGACGGCCCCAGCACCGCCCCGCCCTGGCTGCCCAGCGCCTTCGACAGCGTCACGGTGGCCACCACGTCGTCGGCGCCGGCGAGCCCGACGTCGGCGAGCACGCCCCGCCCGCCGGGCCCGCAGACGCCCAGCCCGTGCGCCTCGTCGACCACCAGCACCGCCCCGCGCGCCCGGCTCACCGCGTGCAGCGCGCGCAGCGGCGCGATGCCGCCGTCCACGCTGTTCACCGAGTCCGTGACGACCAGCGCACGCGGCTCGGTGCGGGCGGCCAGCGCGGCGTCGACCGCGGCGACGTCGTCGTGCGGGACCACCACCACGCCCGCACGGGAGAGCCGGCAGGCGTCCACCAGGGAGGCGTGGTTCGCCGCGTCGGAGACGATCAGCGCGTCGGGCCCGGACAGTGCCGTGAGCACCCCGAGGTTGGCCGCGTAACCGGACGAGAACACGAGCGCGGCCTGCGCCCCGCAGAACGCCGCGAGCTCGGACTCCAGCTCCGCGTGCAAGGCCGTGGTGCCGGTGACCAGCCGCGAGCCCGTCGAGCCCGCCCCCCAGACGCGCAGGGCGTCGATCCCGCCCTGCACCACCCGCGGGTCGGTGGACAGACCCAGGTAGTCGTTGCCGGCGAGGTCGACGACGGGGTCCCCGGCCGCGCGCGGGCGCAGCTCGCGGCGCAGGCCGGCAGCCCGGCGGCGGTCGGCCTGGGCATCCAGCCAGGCCAGGGGGTGGGGGACATCGCCGGGGGGCGGCGGCAGCGACGGTGACGGCACGAGCCCCACGCTAGCCGTCGACTCGCGCGCCCGAATCGGGCGACTCGCGCACGGGAAACCGCCGACTCGCGGGCCAGAGGGTGGGGACGTAGGTGACGGCGCGGCTCGCCACGCCGTAGCCGGCCCGGGTGTAGACGCCGAGCGCGCCCGTCGCGTTCTCTTCGTCCACGGTCAGCGACGACGAGCCGAAACCCTGCTCCTGCGCCCGCAGCAGCGCGTGGCCGAGCAGGGCGCCGCCGATCCCGCGGCCCCGCCAGGGCTCGAGCGTGCCGACGGTCATGACGTAGAGGTCGCGGTTGCCGGTGGCGGCGGTCCGGGCGTCGTACTCGAACGCCAGCAGGAACCCGACCACCTGGCCGTCGGGGGTGCAGGCCGCCGCCGAGCACTCGGAGCGGAACGCACGGCTGCCGGTGCGGTGGTGGGCGAACGTGTCCGCGCTCTCGGGCGCGGAGCCGAAGTGCCCGGTGAACGAGGCGTTGCGGGCGGCGCGCAGCGGCTCGTCCCAGCGGACGGCGTCGTAGCCCGGGCCCAGCAGGTGCAGCTCCAGCCCCTCCGCCAACGGCGCCGGCTCGACGGGCCGGGTCAGGTCGCGGTGCAGCGTCGACCACCACCGCGCCGCCACGAACCCGGCCCCCTCGGCGAGCGCGACGGCGTCGGCGACGTGTGCCGGCACCCGCACCTGCAGCCCGGCGTCGAGGTCGCCCGCGCGGCGTTGCGCGAGGTCCAGCAGGTACGACCCGAGGCCGCGGGCCCGGAACGCCGGGTGCACGCCCCCGTCGGTGTGCACGACGTTGCCGTCCGGGCCCGCCCGCAGCCGCAGCACCTGGTAGGCCACCGGCCGCCCGCCGTCGAGGACCAGGACGCTGTCGTGGTCGAGATCGAGGTCGGGGTCGGCGAGCTCCCGGGCGAGGTCCGCGGCGGAGTGGTGCTCGCCGGTGCCGTCGACCTCCTCGATCACGGCCAGCAGGTCCGCCCACGCCGGCGCGTCGTCGGGGTGCATCGGTCGGTGCTGCAGTGCGGCGGGCAGGACGGGCGGCGGCACGGGGGAACCGTAACGACGCCCGTCCACCCCTTGACGGGGCCCGGGACTCGTCGCCGTCGAGCACGCGATGGTCAGGGGCTCTCCGACGGCCGCGAGGGGGCAGGCGTGCTGGGTGGGGCGGCGCTGGGCACGCGTGATCGTCATCTCCGTGCAGTGGGGTGTGAGGGGCGGGCGCCTCGATGCACCGCGCCCGCCCGACGCGCCACCGCTCGCGACCGTTGCACCCGTTTCGCCCGGTTACCGGCGCGTCAGCTGAGCGTCGCCGTGCTCTGGTCGGAGGATCGGTGCAGCTCCGTGTGACGCGGGTCCGAGTGGATCTCCGTGTGGCTCGTCACGGCCGCGAGGACGCCCGCGGTGATCGCGGCCACGTCCTCGGCGGTGCAGACGTAGGGCGGCATCGTGTAGATCAGGTCGCGGAAGGGCCGCAGCCAGACGCCCGCGTCGACGGCGGCCGCGGTGGCCGCCGCCATGTCGATCTCGCGGTCGAGCTGGACCACCCCGATGGCGCCGAGCACCCGCACGTCGACGACGCCGGGCAGGGCCCTCGCGGGGGCGAGCCCGGCCGTCAGCGCGGCCTCGATGCCGCGCACCTCGCGGCGCCAGTCCCGCTCCTGCAGCAGGCCGACGGACGCCCCCGCGACGGCGGCGGCCAGCGGGTTGCCCATGAACGTGGGGCCGTGCATCAGCACGCCGGCCTCGCCGTCGCTGATCCCGCGCGCGACCTCGGTGGTGCACAGCGTGGCCGCCATCGTCAGGTAGCCGCCGGTGAGGGCCTTGCCGACGCACATGACGTCGGGCGCGATGCCGGCGTGGTCGGCCGCGAACATCTCGCCGGTCCGCCCGAAGCCCGTGGCGATCTCGTCGAACACGAGCAGCACGTCGTTGGCCTTGCACAGCTCGCGCAGCACGTGCAGGTAGCGCGGGTCGTGGAACCGCATGCCCCCGGCGCCCTGCACCACCGGCTCGACGATCACCGCGGCCAGCTCGTCGGCGTGGGTCTCGACCAGTTCCGTCAGCTCGGCGACGTAGGCGGTCTCGAACTCCCGCGGGGGCGCCGAGGCGAACAGCTGCCGGGGCAGCACGTCGGTCCACAGCGAGTGCATGCCGCCGTCGGGGTCGCAGACGCTCATCGCGCCGAACGTGTCGCCGTGGTAGCCGCCGCGCCAGGTCATCAGGCGGTGCTTCTCCGGCCGGCCGCGGGAGCGCTGGTACTGCAGGCACATCTTGATCGCGACCTCGACCGACACCGAGCCGGAGTCGGCGAGGAACACGTGCTCCATCCCCGCCGGCGTGACGTCGACGAGCAGCCGGGCCAGCTCCACGGCCGGCCCGTGGGTGAGGCCGCCGAACATCACGTGGCTCATCACGCCGAGCTGGTCGCGGACCGCGGCGTCGAGGACGGGGTGGCGGTACCCGTGGATCGCGGCCCACCACGACGACATGCCGTCCACCAGCTCACGGCCGTCGTCGAGCCGCAGCCGCACCCCCTGCGCGGACTCCACCACCAGCGGAGCCACCACCGCGGGCATCGGCGCGTACGGGTGCCAGACGTGCTCCCGATCGGTCTGTCGCAGGTCGCCCATGGGCCTAGAGACTAAGCTGGGACGTCATGTCCGCCGCCGAGTCACTCGTCCCGCACCCCGCGCTGTCCCGGCGCCGGGAGCTGGGGGCCACGAGCGCGCGCTCACTCCTGCTGACGGTGCTCGGCGAGTTCGTCCTCCCCCGCGCCGAACCGGTGTGGACCCAGGTGCTGATCGACGTGCTGGGCCTGCTGGAGGTGGAGCACAAGTCCGCCCGCCAGGCGCTGGCCCGCACGGCCGCCGAGGGCCTGCTGGTGTCGGACCGCTCCGGCCGCCGCGTGCGCTGGTCGCTGTCGGAGCAGGGCACCCGGCTGCTCACCGACGGCGCCGCCCGCATCTACGGCTTCAGCGCCGCCACCCGGCCGTGGGAGGGACGCTGGCTGGTGCTGCTCGTGAGCGTGCCCGAGGCCCGCCGCCAGCTGCGCCACCGCCTGCGCACCCGACTGGCCTGGGCCGGGCTGGGCTCCCCCGCCCCGGGCGTATGGGTCACCCCCGACCCGTCCAAGCAGGACGAGGCGGCCGACGTCATCGCCGACCTGGAGCTCACCGGCGTCGCCAGCTCGTTCGTGGGTCCGTTCGGCGCCATCGGCGAGCAGGACGCGGTGGTCGCGCAGGCGTGGGACCTGGCCGAGGTGGAGGCCGCGTACGAGGAGTTCCTCGACGCGTTCGCCGACGCGGATCCCGGCACCCCCGCCGAGGTGCTGGCCCACCAGATCCACCTGGTGCACGCCTGGCGCCGCTTCCCGTTCCTCGACCCGAAGCTGCCCGCCGAGCTGCTGCCGGAGCAGTGGGCCGGCACCCGGGCCGCGGAGCTGTTCGACACCCTGCACTCCCGCTGGGACTCCCGTGCCCGCAAGCACTGGCAGCACCTGGTGAGCACGGCCCGCTGAGCCCCGCTCACCCCGCGAGGTCGAGGTCGTCGGGATCGAGCGGCGGCGTCAGGCCGTCGAGGTCGGCGATCGCCGCCCGCAGCCGGGCCACCTCGGCGTCGAGCCGGGCGAACCCGGGATCCTCGTCGCCCAGCAGGTCCGCGGCCGGGACCAACAGTTCCTCGGCGCGCCGCAGATGCCGGCGGGCCGAGGAGATCAGCCCGTTCACGCGCCGGTCCAGCCGGTGGCAGCGCCGGTCGACCCGTCCGAGCGCCCGTTCACACCGGCGCAGCACCCGGCCCCGCAGCCCCGGTCCGTACACCTCGTCGTGGACGACCATCAGCGGGGCCACCACAGCGGACGCCAGCATCACCAGGCCACCCGCCATCCCGACCGCGTCGTCCTGGACGTCCGTCGCCCACCGGTAGGACGCCGTCCCGACGAGGGACTGCATCCCGGCCAGCGCCATCGCCTCCACCACCGTGACGACAGAGAGCCCCGCGGCCGTCTCCCGGCCGACGAACGGCAGCAGCCGACGACCCAGGTCGAACGCCAGCCCGACCTGCACCCCGGTGACGGCGAGGGCCAGCACCGACGACAACCAGCCCGGCCCGGCCGGCGCACCCTCCAGCCGCCCCAGCACGACGGCGAGCGCCACCGCGTTGACGACGACGAGGCCGCGCCCGACCAAGCGCATCGCCGGGCGCCCCATCAGCGGGCACGGGCCGCGCGCGACCGCCAGCGACGCGGCGAGGCCGCGGATCTCGTCCACCGTCCGCCGCTGCCGGCCCAGCCGCACCCGGTCCGCTCCTACGCGGGTCAGCGCCTCGCGCAGGGCCCACACGCGAGCCACCAGCGCCAGACCCGAACGGGTCTCCGCCGCGACCCGCCGAGCAACCCGGACCCCACGCCCTCGTTCACCTGATGACTGCCGTGCTGCGTTCATGTCAGCCCCCGACACGCCGGGCCCGGTGGGTCGGACCGACCGGACTCACCGCTAGGGTCGCACGGGAGCAACACCGTACGACAGTCCCTCCGTGCAATCCCGTACAACATTGTCAGAGAACATTGTCATTGAGACTTCCCGGGCCGGTGTTCCCTGGATCTTGGAGCAGGGCTACGGTGGCGGATTCCGGTAGGAGGGCAGGGCGATGGAGACCACGAGCACGGGGCCGCTGATCCCCCGTCGACTCCTGGGCGCCGCCTTCCGTGAGCTGCGGGAATCCCGCGGAGAGACGCTGCAGCAGGCCGCCCAGGCGTGCCTCTTCTCCCCGTCCAAGCTGAGCCGGATCGAGAACGGACTGGCGGGCGAGCCGAACCCCCGCGACGTGCGCGACCTCGTCGCCCACTTCGGAGTGGACGCCGACCGTGTCGCCGAGCTGGAGGCGCTCGCCCAGGCCGGGCGCGTCCCGGGGTGGTGGCAGGTCCCGCCCTACGACATGCCCTCTCGGGTGGACACGTTCATCTCCTACGAGAGCACGGCCTCACGCATCCAGGTGTACGAGCCCGCCGTGATCCCCGGGCTGCTCCAGACACGGGACTATGCCGAGGCCGCTCTGACCCACCTTGCGCCATGGCTTGACGCCGACGCGGTAGCACTCCAGGTCGACATCCGCATGCGACGCCAGTCCGAGCACCGGCTGCGTAGCCCCCGACCCAGCACGCTCAACGTCCTGTCCGAGGCGGTGCTGCGCCGCGGTGCCGGACACCCGGCCCTCATGCGCGACCAACTCGACGCGCTGATAGAGGCGAGCACAGACCCCCTCACCGAGTTGCACGTCCTCCCGTTCAGCGCCGGCCTGCACCATGCGGTCCAGCTGAGCACCACCACCGTCTTCAGCTTCGACAACGCCGACGATCTCGACGTGGTCGCCATCGAACGGGACAGATCCGTCCAGTTCCTCGAGAAGTCCGACAACGTGCGTCACTACCGCGACGTGATCGCTGGGCTCGCGACGTACTGGCTCGACGAAGCCGGTAGCCGCTCCTTCATCGCCGACATTCGCTCCACCATCTGACAGGAGAGCACGTGAGCACGTTGTCCGACCCGCCCTACCGCATCAGTTCCTTCTGCGGCAGCGGCCACTGCGTGGAGGTGGCGCCGCTCCCCGACGGCACCGTCGCCCTGCGCGACTCCAAGGACCTCACCGTCCCCGAGCACCGCTACACCCCCCAGGAATGGACCGCCTTCATCCAGGGCGTCAAGGCCGGCGAGTTCGACTTCGGCCTGCCCACCGGCTCCCCCCACAGCTGAGCACCCCGGCGTGGGCCGAGTGCGGCACTCTGCCCACGCCGGTAATACCAAACGCTATTCTTGCTTCATGCGCATCACCAGCAAGGGGCAGATCACCATCCCCCAGCAGGTGCGCAGCGAGCTGGGCCTGGAGTCCGGTGACGACGTCGAGATCGTCGTGCGTGACGGCGTCGCCACCATCCTGCCCACGAACGGGCCCATCGGCCGGGGCCGCCGGATCGTCGAGTCCCTGCTCGGACGGGGGGACGTCGCGCTGAGCACCGACGAGATCATGGCTCTGACGCGTGAGCCCTGAGGGCGGCACGTTCGTCGACTCGAACGTCCTCCTGGACCTGTTCACCGAGGATCCGATGTGGGGTGAATGGTCGGCCGCCCGTCTGGTCGAAGCGTTCGACCGCGGCCCGGTCGTGATCAACCAGGTCGTCTACGGCGAGGTCTCGCTGCGCTTCAGCACGGTCGAGGCGCTCGACGAGGTGCTCACGCCCGACCGCTTCGTGCGGGCGAACCTGCCATGGGCCGCCGCGTTCCTCGCCGCCCGCGCTCACCGGGCCTACCGCGCCGCCGGTGGCGTGCGCACCTCCACGCTGCCCGACTTCGTCATCGGCGCCCACGCGGCCGTACTCGGCCTGTCTCTCCTGACCAGGGACGCCGCCCGCTACCGCACCTACTACCCGACGGTGCACCTCGTCGCGCCATGATCAGCGCGGGCGTCAGCCCAGGCAGCCCGGGCCCAGCAGTGCCTTCAGGTCCCCCATCAGCGACGGGGAGTGGGTGACCTTCAGGGCGTCGTCGAGCCGCAGCACCTTGGTGCCGTTGCCCCCCACCAGCGCCAGGTGCACCTCGGACGTGCCGGGGTGGCTCGTGAGCACCTGCTTCAACTTCGACACCCGTTGCGGGGTGCACAGCTCCGTGCGCATGTGGACCTTCACCGGGGCGCCACTGCCGTTGGGGCCCGCGTGGGAGAGGTCGGGCACCGCCAGGTCGTTGACGATGATCGAGACCTTGTCGTCGCGCCGGTTGACCCGGCCCTTGACCAGCACGATCGCGTCCTCGGCGACGTCGACGCCCACCACCTGGTAGCAGCGCGGGAAGAACAGCACCTCGATGCCGCCCGCGAGGTCCTCCAGCTGCGCCGACGCCCAGGGCTCGCCGTTCTTGTTCACGCGCCGGTTGACCCCCGCGAGGATGCCGCCGAGGGTGACCTGGTGGCCGTCGGCCACGTCGCCCTCGACGATGGCGGAGATCGGGGTGTCGGCCTTCGCCGCCAGCACCTGCTCCACGCCGTGCAGCGGGTGGCCGGAGACGTAGAGGCCCAGCATCTCCCGCTCGACGGCCAGCTTGTGCTTGGTGTCCCACTCGTCGGTGGGCACCTTGACGTCGAACACCGCGTCGAGCTCGGACGGGCCGGAGCCGTCCATGGAGCCGAACAGGTCGAACTGGCCCATCGACGCGGCCTTCTTCGTGCTCATCACCGCGTCGATCGCGTCGGCGTGGACGAGCAGGAGGCCCTTGCGGGTGTGGCCGAGCGAGTCGAACGCGCCCGCCTTGATCAGCGACTCGATGACCTTCTTGTTGCAGGCCACGGCGTCGACCTTGCGCAGGAAGTCGGAGAAGTCGGTGTAGTTCCCCTTCTCCTTGCGCGCCTTCACGATCGCGTCGACGACGTTGGCCCCGACGTTGCGGATACCGCCCAGCCCGAAGCGGATGTCCATGCCGACCGGGGCGAAGTTGCGCACCGACTCGTTGACGTCGGGCGCGAGCACCGTGATGCCCATCCGCCGGCACTCCGACAGGTACAGCGCCGCCTTGTCCTTGTCGTCGCGCACCGAGGTGAGCACGCCGGACATGTACTCGGCCGGGTAGTTGGCCTTGAGGTACGCCGTCCAGTACGAGACCACGCCGTAGGCGGCGGAGTGCGCGCGGTTGAACGCGTAGTCGGAGAACGGGAGGAGGATGTCCCAGAGCGTCTTGACGGCGCCGGCGGAGTAGCCGTTCTTCTTCATGCCGTCGGCGAAGCCGGCGTACTCCTTGTCGAGGATCTCCTTCTTCTTCTTGCCCATCGCGCGGCGCAGCAGGTCGGCCTTGCCGAGGGAGTACCCGGCCAGCACCTGCGCGATGGCCATGACCTGTTCCTGGTAGACGATCAGGCCGTAGGTCTCGCCGAGCACCTCCCGGAGCGGCTCCTCCAGCTCCGGGTGGATCGGGGTGACCTCCTGCCGCTTGTTCTTACGGTCGGCGTAGTCGTTGTGGGCGTTGGCGCCCATCGGGCCGGGCCGGTAGAGCGCGCCGACCGCGGAGATGTCGTCGAACTCGGTGGGGGCCATGCGGCGCAGCAGGTCGCGCATCGGGCCGCCGTCGAGCTGGAACACCCCGAGGGTGTCGCCGCGGGCGAGCAGGTCGTAGGTCTTCTGGTCGTCGAGCCCGACGTCCTCGATGACGAGCTTCGGCTTGCCGTTGAGCTCGATGTTCTCCAGCGCGTCGTCGATGATCGTGAGGTTGCGCAGGCCCAGGAAGTCCATCTTCAGCAGGCCGAGCGTCTCGCAGGCGCCCATGTCGAACTGTGTGATGATGGCGCCGTCGGAATCGCGGCGCTGGATCGGGATGACGTCGATCAGCGGCTTGCTCGACATGATGACGCCGGCCGCGTGCACGCCCCACTGCCGCTTGAGGCCCTCCAGGCCCCGGGCGGTGTCGATGATCTCCTTGACCTGGGGGTCGGCCTCGTAGAGGGCGCGGACCTCGGTGGCCTCGGAGTAGCGCTTGTGGGTGGGGTCGAACACGCCCGAGAGCGGGATGTCCTTGCCCATGATCGCCGGCGGCATGGCCTTGGTGATGCGGTCGGCGACGGCGTAGCCGGGCTGGCCGAACAGCACGCGCGCCGAGTCCTTGATCGCGGCCTTCGCCTTGATCGTGGAGTAGGTGATGATCTGCGCGATGCGGTCCTCGCCGTACTTCTCCGTGGTGTAGCGGATCATCTCGCCACGCCGACGCTCGTCGAAGTCCATGTCGATGTCGGGCATCGAGATGCGCTCGGGGTTGAGGAACCGCTCGAAGAGCAGCTTGTGGTGGATCGGGTCGAGGTCGGTGATGCCCAGCGCGTACGCCACGAGCGACCCGGCGGCGGAACCACGGCCGGGGCCGCAGCGGATGCCGACCTTCTTGGCGTGCTGGATGAGGTCGGCGGTGACGAGGAAGTAGCCGGGGAAGCCCATCTGGATGATGACGCCGACCTCGTAGTCGACCTGCTTGCGGTACTGCTCGGTGAAACCGTTCGGGAAACGCATGTGCATCCCCCGCTCGACCTCCTTGACGAGCCAGCTCTCCTCGCTCTCCCCCTCCGGGACGGGGGCGCGCGGCATCAGGTCCTGGCCCTCGGTGAAGTCGATGCCCACCCGCTCGGCGATGGCGAGCGTGTTGTCGCACGCCTCGGGGAACGCGTCGTCCCACTGGGCGCGCATCTCCGCGGGCGACTTGAGGTAGAAGTCCTGCGCGTCGAACCTGAACCGGTTGGGGTCGGCGAGGGTCTTGCCGGTCTGCACGCACAGCAGCACCTCGTGCGGCTTGGCGTCCTCGGCGTAGGTGTAGTGCAGGTCGTTGGTGGCCAGGCCGGGCAGGTTGAGCTGCTTCTTCAGCCGGTGCAGGTCGTCGCGGACCTGGCGCTCGATGCCGATGCCGTGGTCCATCAGCTCGCAGAAGAAGTTGTCCTTGCCGAAGATGTCGCGGTAGTCGCTCGCGGCCTGGACGGCGGCGTCGTACTTGTCCTGCTGGAGCAACCGCTGGACCTCGCCCGACGGGCAGCCGGTGGTGGCGATGATGCCCTTGCCGTAGGTCTCCAGCAGCTCGCGGTCCATGCGGGGCTTGTAGTAGTAGCCCTCGAGCGACGCCAGCGAGGAGAGGCGGAAGAGGTTGTGCATCCCCTCGTTGTTCTCCGCCAGCAGCGTCATGTGCGTGTACATCTCGCCGGGGTTGTCCTCCCCCGACTTGCCCCCGGCCAGCACGGCGCGCTTGCGCTCGTGGCGGCTGCCCGGTGCGAGATAGCCCTCCATGCCGATGATCGGCTTGACCCCGTGGGCCTTGGCCTTGCGCCAGAACTCGTAGGCGCCGAAGACGTTGCCGTGGTCGGTCATGGCCAGCGCGGGCATCTCCATGCGCGCGGCTTCCTTGAACAGGTCGTCCAGCCGGGCGGCCCCGTCGAGCATGGAGAACTCGGTGTGGGTGTGGAGGTGGACGAAGCTGTCGTTCGGGCCGGCCATCGGGGTGAGGTGCTCCCTTCCGGCGCGCACAGGGCGAGCTCGACGAGAAGTGGGGGACGCCCGGCGGGCGACCACCGGGAGGGCCAAGATTAACCCCGCCCACCGACAGTTCCTCCGCAACGGGTGGCGAAGCGCCGAACGCGCTGCTCACCCCACCGAACGGCGTGTCGACGAGTACCGGCGCGGCCACCGGTCCACCCTCCATGACCGTGAACCCGTTGATCGTGGACCCTGCCGGACAGCCGTACGCTGCAGACCAGCCCGGGGGTCACGCCCGACCCGGCCGACTGGCGCACCGACCTGGTGTCCGGCTCGCCGACTAAGCTCCCTCCGATGACGGCCCGCTCCCCCTACGCGTCGCTGGTCGACCAGGTGCCGGTCCGGCGCAGCGAGCTGGTCCTGCGCGGGAGCACCACGCGGATCTGGACCTACGGCCCCGACGACGCCGCCCGCACGGTGCTGTTCCTGCACGGCCTGCGCGGCGACCACCACGGCCTGGAGCCGATCGTCGCGAACCTGCCCGGGGTGCGCGTGGTGGTGCCCGACCTGCCGGGGTTCGGGGAGTCCACGCCGCTCGTCGGCGACGCCCACGACATCGCCGGGTACGCGGCCTGGACGCGGGACCTCCTCGACGCCCTCGACCGTGACCCCGTCCTCGCCGGTCACTCCTTCGGCTCGGTCATCGCCGCCGCGGCGGCCCCCGGCCTGGGCCGGCTGGTGCTCGTCAACCCCATCGCGACGTCCGCGCTGGCCGGCCCGCGCCAGGGCATGACGAAACTGACCGTCCTCTACCACCGGCTCGCCGCGGCGCTGCCCGAGCCCGCCGGCACGGCGCTGCTGCGCAACCCGCTGATCACCCGTGTGGCCAGCGTCGCGATGGTCACCACGCCGGACCGGGCCCTGCGCGGCTGGATCCACGCCGAGCACGACCGCTACTTCTCCACGTTCGCCGACCGCCGGGTGCTGCTGGAGGCGTTCCACGCGTCGATCGGGCACGACGTGGCCGAGTTCGCGGCCGCGGTCACGGCGCCGACGCTGCTGGTGGCCGCCGAACGCGACGACATCGCCCCGCCCGCGGCCCAGCACGCGCTGGTCGGACGGTTCCCCGACGCGCGGCTCGTGATGATCCCGGGCACCGGGCACCTGGCCCACTACGAGGCGCCCGCGGCCGTCGGAGCGGCGATCAGCGGGTTCCTCGGATGAGGGTGCTCGTCGACTGCCGCTACACCAGCGTGCCCGTGCACAACGGCATCAGCCGCTACACCGCCGGGCTGGCGGCGGCGCTGGCGGAGATCCACCCGGTGGAGATGCTGATCCACGACCGGCGCCAGCTGGACCTGCTGCCCGACCTCCCGTGGCACCTGGTCAGCGCGCCGACGAGCATCCGTGAGCCGTGGGTGGCCCGGCAGGTGCGCAGGCTGGGGGCCGACGTCGTCTTCTCCCCCATGCAGACGATGGGCACCTGGGGCCGGGACTACCGCCTGGTCCTGACGCTGCACGACCTCATCTACTACCGCCACCCCACCCCGCCGCCGGAGTTCGCGGCGCCGATCCGGGCGCTGTGGCGGCTCTACCACCTCGCGTGGTGGCCCCAGCGGCTGCTGCTGAACCGCGCCGACGCCGTCGCGACGGTCTCGGAGACCACCGCGGCGCTGATCGCGCAGCACCGGCTCACGGCGCGGCCCGTCACCGTGGTGCCCAACGCGCCCGACCCCGCCCCGGAGGTCTCCCGGCTGCCGCGCACGCACGCGCTGGTCTACATGGGCTCGTTCATGCCCTACAAGAACGTCGACGTGCTCGCGCGGGCCATGGCGGGGCTGCCCGGACACGAGTTGCACCTGATGAGCCGCGTGTCCCCGGCCGAGCGCGAGCGGCTCATCGCGCTGGCTCGCGGTGGCCGGCTCGTCTTCCACGACGGCGCCGACGACGCCACCTACCGCGAGGTGCTGCGCGGGGCGACGGCGCTGGTCTCGGCGTCGCGGGACGAGGGCTTCGGCATCCCGCTGGTGGAGGCCATGGGGGTCGGCACGCCGGTGGTGGTCAGCGACATCCCCGTGTTCCGCGAGGTGGGCGGGGACGCCGCCACGTACGTGGCCCCCGACGACGTGCCGGGGTTCGTCCGCGCCGTCTCGGCCCTCGACGACGAGACCCGCTGGAAGGAGCTGTCGGAGGCCGCCCGCGAACGGGCGGCCCACTACAGCTGGGAGAACTCCGCGCGGGTCCTGCTGGCGCTGCTGGAGCGCCTGACCTGATCAGGCCGCGCGGCTGATGTGCACGCGATTGCGCGCGGCGAGGCTGCGGTAGAGGTCCTCGAACGTGTCCAGGGTGGCGCCGATGGCGTGCTCGGCCACGATGTCGAGGCTGGCCGCCCCCATCCGCCGGCGCACCGCCGGGTCCGACAGCAGCGCGGCGAGGCGCGTGGTCAGCTCCGGGACGTCGCCGGGGGTGTAGAGCCAGCCGTTGCGGCCGGGGCGCACCAGGTGCGGCAGCGCCATCGCGTCGGCCGCCACCACCGGTGTGCCGGACGCCATGGCCTCCAGCGTGACGAGGCTCTGCAGCTCGGCGATGCCGGGCATGCAGAACACGTCGGCGCGGGCGTAGGCCTCGACGAGCTCCTCCTCGGAGACGAACCCCCGGAAGCGCACGCGGTGGCCGACGCCGAGGGTCTCGACGAGCCCCGTCCACGCCTCGCGCTCGGGGCCGTCGCCGATCAGCTCGAGCCGCGCGTCGACACCCGCGGGCAGGGCGGCGAACGCCCTGATCAGCTCGTCGACCCGCTTCTCCTGGTCCATGCGGCCCACGAACAGCACCGTCGGAACGGCGGCGGGGTCCGGCATGGCCCCGAAAGTGGCACAGTGGTAGCGCTCGGCGTCGATGCCGCAGGAGACCGGGAAGGCGTCCTTCAGCCCGGCCGAGCGCACCAGCAGCTCCACGGCACGCGGCGTGGGCGCGGTGACGGCGTCGGCCTTGCCGAAGATCCGCCCCAGGTCCTTCCAGGCGATCTTGTAGCCGATGCGCTGCAGCGGGCGCGGGATCGGGGTGTGGGCCGCGAGGTTCTCGGGCATGAAGTGGTTGGTGGCCACGAGCGGGCGGCCGGTGCGGCTCGCCGCGTGCACCACGTAGCGGCCGACCACCATGTGCGCCTGCGTGTGCACGACGTCGGGGTCGATCTCCTCCATCAGCGCGGCGACGGAGGGGCTCGCCTCCCAGGGCATGCAGACCTGGAAGTCCGGGCGCATGAAGTAGCGGTGGGAGCGGACGCCGTGCACCGTGACGCCGTCGGCGCTCCGGCGGAACGGCGCGCCCTCGGGTGAGGGCGTGACCACGTGGATCTCGTGCCCGCGCCCGGCGAGGCCGGTGGCCAGGCGCTCGGCGAAGCGGGCGGCCCCGTTGACGTCGGGTGGGTAGGTCTCGGCGCCGATGAGAACGCGGAGCGGCTTCACTGGAGTGGTTTCCTCTCGGAGTCTTCGCGGGGAGCGAGCCGGGATCACCGGCGGGGGAGGAGGTCGGACCGCCGCGTCGAGATCGACGAGCGGGACGGCGACGGGGCCCCGGAGCGGGCCGCGGCGTCGGGATGGTGACGGG
>Ga0209933_1000328_pt1 | contig 97652 bp, 100 predicted proteins | sample ThiBiot_300_biof_FD_183944 | JGI IMG/M metagenome (GOLD analysis project Ga0209933, IMG submission 183944) | Wastewater bioreactor microbial communities from Cape Town, South Africa - Thiocy_cont_300_biof (SPAdes) | ecosystem: Engineered > Bioremediation > Thiocyanate > Unclassified | place... | reverse complement strand
AGCTCCTGGTGCAAGAGGCTGTCTTGGAGGACGACCTCTCCTACCGGAGCTCCGCTCCTATCCCCGGCACCGACACGCCGAGCAGAATCCTTGACCAGCAACCACACCCGCTAACTGAACGGCTTTGCGTCTAGGAGTGGGCTATGACTCTCGCCGACCACCATCACGACACCAGTCCCAGCCGCCCCACCGGACTCGGTGCGCTCGGCAGACCTGCTGAAGTGCGTACCCATCCGCTCGACATGACCTCCACCGCCGAGGTGGACGCCGTCCGCACCGCGCTCGCCGACGCCGGACTGCTCGGTGAGACCGTCCGGTTCGCGTTCTTCGCGCCCGAGGAGCCGCCGAAGTCCGACGTGCTGGCCGCGGCTCCGGTGGACCGCCGGTTCCGCGCCGTCCTGCTCGACCTCGCCACCGGCCGTTCCACCGACAACGTCGTCTCGGCCACGAGCGGCGACGTCGTCAGCACCCGCGAGCTCGACCCGGCCACCGAGGGCCAGCCGCCGATCATCGACGCCGAGTTCGAACTGATCGAGGACATCCTCAACGTCGACGCCGGCTGGCTCGCGGCCCTGGCCGCCCGCGGGATCGAGCCGGCTTCCGTGCGCGCAGTGCCCCTCTCGGCGGGCGTCTACGACTACCCCGGCGAGGTCGGACGGCGCATCGTGCGGGCGTTCGGGTTCCAGCAGGACCACGAGCGCGACCACCCGTGGGCCCACCCGATCGACGGCCTCGTCGCCTACGTCGACCTCACCGCGCGCACCGTCGACCGCGTGATCGACGCCGGGATCACCCCTGTGCCCACGGCGTCGGGCAACTTCGACGACCCCGCCTACGTCGGGCCGGACCGCGAGACGCTCAAGCCCATCGAGATCACCCAGCCCGAGGGCCCGTCGTTCACCGTGGAAGGCAACCACCTCACGTGGCAGAACTGGGACCTGCGCTTCGGCTTCAACGAGCGCGAGGGCCTCACCCTGCACCAGATCGGCTTCGACGGCCGCCCGATCGTCTACCGCGCGTCCATCGCGGAGATGGTGGTGCCCTACGCCGACCCGGCGCCGGTCCGGTTCTGGCAGAACTACTTCGACTGCGGCGAGTACATGTTCGCCCGCTACGCCAACTCGCTGAAGCTCGGCTGCGACTGCCTCGGCGAGATCCACTACGCCGACGCCGTGCTCGCCGACGACCTCGGCAACCCGGTCACGATCAGCAACGCGATCTGCATGCACGAGGAGGACTTCGGCGTGCTGTGGAAGCACGCCGACATGTTCGCCGGCAGCGCCGAGACCCGTCGCCAGCGCCGCATGGTGATCTCGTTCTTCACCACCATCGGCAACTACGACTACGGCTTCTACTGGTACCTCTACCTCGACGGCTCCATCGAGCTGGAGGCCAAGCTCACCGGCGTCGTGTTCACCGCGGCCGCGGACTCGGAGTACGCCACGCAGGTGGCGCCCGGCGTGATGGCGCCGTACCACCAGCACCTGTTCTCGGCGCGCCTGGACATGACCGTCGACGGGGTGGGCAACGCCGTCGAGGAGGTGGAGGCCGAGCGCATCCCGATGGGGCCGGGCAACGAGTACGGCAACGCGTTCCGGCAGAAGCGCACGCGGCTGACGTCGGAGTCGCAGGCGCAACGGTCGGCCGACGGCTCCGTGTCGCGGGCCTGGCACATCGTCAACCCGTCGGTGCAGAACTCGCTGGGCGGCACCGTCGGCTACGCCCTGCTGCCCGAGGGCCAGGCCACGCTGCTGGCCGACGACGCCTCGTCGATCCACGACCGCGCGACGTTCGCCACCAGGCACCTGTGGGTCACGCGGTACGACCCGGCCGAGCGCTACCCGGCGGGCGACTTCGTCAACCAGAACCCCGGGGGCGCCGGCCTGCCCGCGTGGGTGGCGGCCGACCGTCCGCTCGACGGGGAGGACGTGGTCGTCTGGCACACGTTCGGCACCACGCACTTCCCCCGCCCGGAGGGCTGGCCCGTGATGCCGGTGGAGCACACCGGTTTCCGGCTCAAGCCGGTCGGCTTCTTCGACCGCAACCCCACGCTGGACGTGCCGCCGTCCCGCGGGGGGCACTGCTCCTAGAGGGTGCGGAGGAGGGCGCGGGTGCGGGCCCGCTCCTCCTCCGACGGGCCGAACGGGATGGCCACGAACTCGTCGACGCCCGCGTCGCGCAGCTCGTCGACCCGGTGCGCCACGGTCTTCTCGTCGCCGATGAAGGCGGCGTCCTCGGGACCGGCGAACCCCTCGCGGTCGAGCATCGCGCGGTAGGACGGCAGCTTCCCGTAGATCGCGAACTGCTCGGCGGCCTGCGCACGGGCGGCGTCGACGTCGTCGGTGACGGCCACCGGCAGCGCCGCCACGACCCGGGCCGTGCGGCCGACCTCCGCGGCGGCGTCGCGCAGGGTCGGGCCGATGTGGTCGGCGAGCGTGCGCGGCCCGGTCATCCAGGTGACCGTGCCGGCCGTGCGGCGGCCGGCGAGGCGCAGCATCTGGGGGCCGAGCGCCGCGACGTAGACGTCCGGCGCGGGCGCTCCCGGGATGACGAGGCGCCCGCGCGTGGTCAGCGTCTCCCCCACGGCCGCCGCCTTCTCCCCCGCGAGCAGCGGCAGCAGGCCGTCGAGGAACTCGCCGAGCCGCCGTACCGGGCGGTCCCACGGGATGCCCCACATGCCCTCGGTGACCGGCCGGTGGCTCATCCCGAGACCCAGCGTGAGCCGGCCGCCGGCGATCAGGTTGAGCGTCAGTGCACGCTGCGCCAGCGCCATCGGGTGCTGCAGCTGGATCGGCAGCACCCCGGTGCCGACCTCGATGCCCTCCACCTCGCGGAACGCGACGGCGAGCGTGGTGAGCAGGTCGGGCTCGTGGGGCAGCTGCGCGGTCCACATCCGCGCGAAGCCCTCGTCGCGCATGCGCGACAGCGTCTCGACGTAGGCGTCGACGACCGGGCGGCCGGCGCCGTCGCCCAGGAAACCGAAGATGCTCACCTGCATGCGACCCACCCTGCCACCTCGGCGCGTACCGTCAGAAGGGCATGGTGACGACGGGAGTACGTCATGATCATCGTGGACGTGGTGCTGGGGATCGCCGCCATGGGCGCGGTCTGGTTCGGAGCCGGCTTCCGCGTGATCCGGCAGTTCGAGCGGGGCGTGGTCTTCCGGTTCGGGAAGGTCCGCGACAACGTCCGCGGGCCGGGTCTGATGCGGCTGCAGCCGGGCATGGACAAGATCCGCAAGGTCAACATGCAGATCGTGACGATGCCCGTGCCCGCCCAGGACGGCATCACCCGCGACAACGTGACGGTGCGCGTCGACGCCGTCGTCTACTTCCGGGTGGTGGACCCGGTGCGCGCCGTCGTCGACGTCGAGAACTACATGGCGGCCATCGGCCAGGTCGCGCAGACGTCGTTGCGGTCGATCATCGGCAAGAGCGACCTCGACGACCTGCTGTCCAACCGCGAGCACCTCAACCAGGGCCTCGAGGTGCTCATCGACAGCCCGGCCCTGGGCTGGGGCGTGCACATCGACCGCGTCGAGATCAAGGACGTGGCGCTGCCGGAGTCGATGAAGCGCTCGATGTCGCGGCAGGCCGAGGCCGAGCGCGAACGGCGGGCGCGCGTGATCAGCGCCGACGGCGAGCTGCAGGCGTCGGAGAAGCTGGCGCAGGCCGCGGCGGCGATGTCGGAGCACCCGGCGGCCCTGCAGCTAAGGCTGCTGGAGACCGTGGTGCAGGTGGCGTCGGAGAAGAACTCCACGCTGATCCTGCCGTTCCCGGTGGAGCTGCTGCGGTTCCTGGAGGCGGCCACCGACAAGGCCACCCGCGACTCCGGCCACGTCGCTCCCGCCCCGGCCCCGGTCACCGAGAACGGGCACAAGCCCACCTGACCCCGCGAGTCGGCGCTTTCGCGTGCGCGAGTCGGCGCTTTCGCGTGCGCGAGTCGGCGCTTTCGCGTGCGCGAGTCGGCGCTTTCACGTGCGCGAGTCGGCGCTTGCGCGTGCGCGAGTCGGCGCTTGCGCGTGCGCGAGTCGCGGGGTGGGTTGGGTGCGGGGTGGTCAGCTCAGCTGGCGCTTGGTGTGGCTGCGGGGACCCTTGCCCTGGTCGGCACGGCCGGCCTGCGGGCCGACGTGCGACGGGTTCTTGCCCTTGGCCTTCGCCCGGCGGTCGGCGCGGTTGAGCGGGACCTCGACCTCGGCCTCGTCGATCTCCGGCTCGGGCTCCGGGGACGGGGTGGGCTCGGACGGGGTGGGCTGGGTCACCAGGTCAGCCTAGCCGTGGGAGGTCAGGCCGGCGGACGCGGATAGCGGATGAGCAGGCTCGCCAGCACGTCCGTCTCGCCCACGGCGGCGTAGCCGTGGGGGACGTCGGCCGCCCACTCGACGTACTCGCCCGGCCCGGCGCTCCCGGCCGCCGTCTCCAGCACCCCCGCGAACACCGTCGCGTGCTCGGTGACCCCGGCGTGGTGCGGGGGCGACTGCTGCGCCGCCCCGGCCGGGATCCGCATCCGGTACAGCTCGTAGGTGATCGGGCCGTCGTCGAACACCCGCAGCAGCGTCATCTCGACGGCCGCGCCGCGCACCAGCTCCGTCGGCGGGGTCGCGAGGATCGCCGTCAGCGGCAGCTCCAGCGCGGCGGCCACCGCGTGCAGGGTGTCGAGCGTCGGGTTGCGGGTGCCCGCCTCCAGACCCGACAGCGTCGCCTTGCCCAGCGACGCCCGGCGCGCGAGCTCCGACAGCGACCAGCCCCGCTCGGCCCGCAGCGCCGCGACGCGCGGCCCGACCGTCGTCCCGGAGTCGAGCGCCGGCCGACCCCCTTCCGTTTCCGCTGCCACGCGGGTTAGCGTTCCGTATATGGAACGGTTCGTGCAACCCGCGCTCGCCGGACTGGTCGCGGCCCTGGTCGGGTTCGCCGGCTCGTTCGCCGTGGTCCTCACCGGGCTGCGGGCGGCCGGGGCCGACGAGGCACAGGCCGCGTCGGGGCTGCTGGCGGTCAGCCTCTGCTCCGGGCTCGTGGCGCTCGTGCTCGGCGTGCGCATGCGCATGCCGATCAGCATCGCCTGGTCGACCCCGGGGGCCGCCCTGCTGATCTCCTCCGGGGCCCCGGAGGGCGGGTTCGGCGCGGCGGTCGGGGCGTTCCTGCTGTGCGGTGTGCTCGTCGTCGTCAGCGGGCTGGTGCCGTGGCTGGCCCGGGTGATCGCCGCCATCCCGGCCAACATCGCCGGCGCGATGCTGGCCGGAGTGCTGCTGGAGCTGTGCCTCGCACCGGTCCGCGCGACGGCCGAGGTGCCGCTGCTGGCCGCGCCGGTGATCGTCGTGTGGGCGGTGGTCGGGCGGTTCGCGCGGCCGTGGGCGGTGCCGTCCGCGCTCGCCGTGGCCGTGGTCCTGATCGTCACGACCGGCTCGGGCCTGCGGGGCGCGGACCTCGCCCCCGCACTGACCTGGACGCCACCGGTGTTCAGCCTGCCGGCGCTGGTCGGGATCGGGCTGCCGCTGTTCCTCGTCACGATGGCGTCGCAGAACGTGCCGGGGATGGCGGTGCTCGCGCAGTACGGCTACTTCCCGCCGCTGCGCCCGATCCTCGCCGCCACCGGCCTCGCGACGCTCGCCGGAGCCCCGTTCGGTGGGCATGCGGTGAACCTGGCCGCGATCAGCGCCGCCCTGTCCGCCGGCCCCGACGCCGGGCCGGCCCCCCGCCGCTGGATCGCGTCGATCACCAACGGGGTCGCGCTCGCGGTGCTCGGGCTGGCCGCCGGTCTGGCGACGGCGGTGCTGGCCCAGTCGCCACCGGTCCTGGTGGAGGCGGTGGCCGGGCTCGCGCTGCTCGGGGCCCTGGCGGCGTCGATCGCGTCCGCGGTGGCGGAGCCCTCGGGCCGGGAGGCCGCCGCCGTGACGTTCGTGGTGACGGCCGCGGGCATCGGCTTCCTCGGCCTGGGCTCGGCGTTCTGGGGCCTGCTGGCGGGGGGCGCCACGACGCTGCTGCACCGCCGCCGCGCCCCGACGCCCGCCGCCGTGGGACCACGGTCATGATCAGCGGTTCGGCGCAGAAGCGGCCACATCCGGCCGGAATCGCGCCGATCTGCCGATCAAGGCACCGACACCACGCGAGGTAGCGGCCGTCCAGGAGGAGGGGTTCCGGGTCGCCCGGCCGCTGCGGACCACCGCCGGGCGGTGGAACCACGACGGCTGGACCGCGTCGCTCCACGTCGAGGGCGCCGTGGCTCCCCGGTGGACGGAGATCGTCGACGCGGGCGGCGCCTTCCACGCCGCGCTGGCCGGGTTCCCCCAGCCGTCCTTCCGCCGCGCCGACGTGTGGGCCGTGGGTGACCGCGCGGCCCGGCACGAGCCGGACGTCGACGTCGTACCCGAGCTGCGGACGGTCCATGCGGCGCTCACCCCACTGGTTCCCCGGACGGCGGACGGCCGGGCGCAGCTGGTGCACGACGACCTGACCGGCAACGTCCTGTTCGCCCCCGGCCGACGAGCGAGCGCGTCCGGCGGACGGGGCAGGCCGCGACCGCCACCGAGGTCACCCGTACGTGCGGGCCGCGGAGCTCGTCAGCTCGGCGGCGTAAGGCCGCGGCGGGCCAGGAGCGGGGCGATCTCCGGATCGCGGCCGCGGAAGGCGCGGTAGGCCTCCATCGGGTCGACGGCGCCGCCGCGGCTGAGCAGCTCGCGGCGGAAGGTGTCGCCGTTCCCGCGCGTCAGGCCGCCGTTCTCGGTGAACCACTCGACGGTGTCGGCGTCGAGCACCTCGCTCCAGATGTAGGAGTAGTAGCCCGCGCTGTAGCCGCCGCCGAAGATGTGGTTGAAGTAGGTGCTGCGGTAGCGCGGCGGGGCGGTGGGCACGGCGATGCCGGCCGCCTCCAGCGCCCGGGCCTCGAAGGTCTCCACATCGGACGGGATCTCCCCGGGCGCGAGCCGGTGCCAGGCCTGGTCCAGCAGCGTGGCCGCCAGGTACTCCGTGGTGGCGAACCCATCCCCGAACTGCCGCGACGCGGCCAGTCGCTCCACCAGCTCGACCGGGATCGGCTCGCCGGTCTCGTGGTGACGGGCGTAGTTCGTCAGGATCTCGGGCACGTCCAGCCACATCTCGTTGACCTGCGACGGGTACTCGACGAAGTCGCGGGGCACCGACGTGCCGGAGAACCGCGGGTAGCGGACGTCGGAGAGCAGGCCGTGCAGCGCGTGGCCGAACTCGTGGAAGAGCGTGCGCACGTTGTCCATGGAGATCAGCGCGGGCTCGCCGTCGGCGGGCTTGGCGATGTTGAGGGTGTTGAGCACCACCGGCTTCGTGCCCAGCAGGTGCGACTGCGTGACGAACGAGTTCATCCACGCGCCGCCGCGCTTGGAGTCGCGGGCGAACACGTCGGCGACGAACAGCCCGAGCTGCCCGTTCTCGTCGTGGACGTCGAAGACCCGCACGTCGGGGTGGTAGCGGGGCAGGTCGTGCCGCTCGGCGAAGCGCAGCCCGTAGAGCAGCCCGGCGGCGTGGAAGACGCCGTCGTGCAGCACCCGCTCGAGCTCCAGGTAGGGGCGCAGCGCCGCCGCATCGAGGTCGAAGCGCTTGCGGCGCACCTGCTCGGCGTGGAACGCGCGGTCCCAGGCCTCGATCGGGTAGCCGGCGTCGGCGGAGAGCTCCTCGGCCTCGGCGCGGGCGTTCGCGGCGGCGACGGGGGCCATCGCGTCGAGCATCGCGTCCATCGCCTCGACGGTGGCGGCGGTGCCCACCTCCACCACCCACGACGCGTGGTGCGGATGCCCGAGCAGCTGCGCCCGCTCGGCCCGCAGGGCCGCCATGCGCAGCACGATGGCGCGGGTGTCGTGCTCACCGGCCAGGCCACGGGTGATCGACGCCGTGTGCAGGCGCTCGCGCAGCGCCCGATCGGTGAGCGACGCCAGGGCGGGCTGGCCGGTGAAGAGCATGAGCGTGATGAGGTGGCCGTCGAGCCCGCGGTCCTGCGCCGCCCGCGCCGCCGCCGAGATCGCGTCGGCGGACAGGCCGTCGAGCTGCGCCGGATCGGTGACGTGGACGGCGCCGGCGTTCGCCCCGGCCAGCAGCGTCGAGCCGAAATCTGTGGACAGCGAGGAGAGCTCCGCGTTGAGCGCGCGCAGACGCTCCTGCTCGGCGGCGCCCAGCCGGGCCCCGGCGCGCACCGCGTCGCGGTGGTAGCGCTCCAGCAGCCGCTGCGACTCGGCGTCCAGACCGTCGGACGGGATCGCCTCGATGCGCGCGAACAGCGCGGGGTCGAGCGTGATCGCGTCGGAGTGCGCCGCGAGCTGCGGCGCCACCTCGGCCTCGATCGCCCGGATGCCCTCCGTGCTGGCGGAGCTGACGAGCGTGAAGAACACGGCGGACACCCGGTCGAGCACCGCGCCCGAGCGCTCCAGCGCGACGATCGTGTTCTCGAACGTGGGTGCCTCGGCGGACGCGGTGATCGCGTCGACCTCCGCCCGCTGCTGCGCCATCCCCTCGGCGAACGCGGGGAGGTAGTGCTCCTCGCGGATGGCGTCGAAGTCGGGGAACTCGAACGGGAGCGGGCTGGATGCGAGGAACGGGTTCACCGGCGCGAGCATAGGTCGGGTGGAGCACGTGCGGGTGGGGGTCGGGGCGGTGGTGGCGCAGGACGGGCGGTGGCTCGTCCTGCGCCGGACGGGTGCGCACGGCGCGGGCACGTGGGGCCTGCCCGGCGGGCACCAGGAGTTCGGCGAGTCGCCGGAGGAGACGGCCGTGCGGGAGGTGGCGGAGGAGACGGGGCTCGACGTGCGCGCCACGGCCCGGCTGGGCTTCACCGACGACCCGATGCCGGAGATCGGCCGCCACTACGTGACGCTGTTCGTGGCCTGTGAGGTGCTCGGGGGCGAGGCCCGGATCACGGAGCCCGACAAGGCGACCGACCTGGCCTGGACGACGCCCGACGAGCTGCGTGCCCGCGACGACCTCTTCGCCCCGCTACGCCGGTTCCTCGACGGTGAGCAGGTCCGCCGCCTTCTCCCCGATCGCGACGGCCGTGGCCGCCGGCCCGCGCCGCGGCACCGTCGGGATCACGGACGTGTCGGCGACGCGCAACCCGTCCACCCCGATCACCCGTAGCTCCGCGTCGACGACCCGGCCGATCGCGGCGCTCCCGCACATGTGGACGGACGTGGTGAGGTTCTCGGCGATCCAGCCGTCGAGCGCACGGTCGTTGCCCAGGACGTCACCCTCGGGGGCGGTGCGCCGGCCCAGTCCCGCCCGCAGCAACTCGGCGGCGGTGCGGATGGCGTGCCGCAGCCGGCGCCGGTCGTGCTCGGTGCGCAGGTAGCCGTAGGCGATCCGGGGCCGGGGGTCGCCGAGCTCGATGGTGCCGCGGCTGTCGGGGGCCTGCAGCGCGCACATCAGGTGCAGGTCACCCCCCGGCACGAAGGGCCGGACGAACAGCAGCACCTCCGCGTCGCCGGCGGGATCGGCACCGCAGTCGAGGTCGAGCGCCACCTGGCTGCCGGGCGCCTGCGGGTGCGCGCCGGGGTCGACGTCGGCGAACGGGAGGTAGACCGACGGGTGGTCGGACCAGCCCTGGCCCACCCCGTCCCCGATCCCGGACGCCATCAGCACCTGCGGCGTGGCCACCGCGCCCGCGCACAGCACCACCTCACCCGCCTCGATGATCTCGCCGCTGCGCAGCACCACCCCGCAGGCCCGGCCGTGGTCGAGCAGGACGCGCGCGACGGGGGCGAGCCCGCGGACGGTCAGGCCGGGCCGCTCGCCCACCAGGTACGCCGACGCGGCGTCGACCCGCACCCCGTTCAGCGAGTTCGACGGGACGAGCCCCGCGCCGGGCGCACCACCGGCGTTCTTGTCCGCCTCGTCGGGGAAACCCAGCTTCGCCGCGGCCTCGAGGAACCGGTCGACGGCGGGATGGCGCAGGTCACCGGCCGGGCGGACGACCGGGACCGGGCCGTGGTCGCCGTGGTGCGGACCGGCGAAGTCGTGGTCGTGCTCGGCGCGGACGTAGTGCGGCAGCAGGTCGGCGTAGGACCAGCCCGGCACGCCCCAGCCGTCGGCGTCGGCGGGGGTGACGCGCGTCCAGTTGGCGCCGTTGATCGCGCCCGACCCGCCGAGCCCCTTGCCGCGCGGCACGATGTGGGAGTTGCCGGGCCGCAGCTCCGCGGCGTAGGCCCAGTTCCGGGGGTGCCGCGGGGCGGTGGCGGCGAGCGAGGTGGCGTCCCGGAGCTCGGGGAGGGAGTCGAGCGGCCCGGCCTCCAGGAGCAGCACGCTGCGACCCGGCCGGTCGGTGAGCCGGCCCGCGAGCGTGCAGCCCGCGGAGCCACCGCCCACGATCAGCACGTCGACCATGTGCGAGAGGATGCACCCGATGAGTGATCTCGTGCAGGATCTCGCCGAATTCGTCGTCGCCGCGCCCACGCCGTACCACGCGGTGGCCGAGGCCGTGCGCCGTCTGGAGACGGCCGGGTTCACCGGCGGCCCCGGGCCCGGGCGCCGCTACCAGGTGCGCGACGGCACGGTGCTGGCGTGGTCGGCGCCCGAGGGCGTGGTAGCCCCGCTGCGGGTCTTCCTCGCCCACACCGACTCCCCGACGCTGAAGGTCAAGCCCAACCCCGACGTCGGACGCGGCGGCTGGCGGCAGGTCGGCGTCGAGGTCTACGGCGGCACGCTGTGGAACACCTGGCTCGACCGCGACCTCGGCCTCGCCGGACGCCTCGCGCTCTACGACGGCTCGACGGTGCTGGTGAACGTCGACCGTCCGCTGCTGCGCGTGCCGCAGCTGGCGATCCACCTCGACCGCGGCGTCAACCAGGGCCTCAAGCTCGACGCGCAGCAGCACCTCCTCCCGATCTGGGGCCTGGGCGCGCCGGCGGAGGGCGACCTGCTGGAGTTCCTGTCCGGCGAGGTCGGCGTCGACGCGGACGAGATCGCCGCCCACGACCTCGTGGTCCACGACCTCACGCCCCCGGCCCGCCTCGGTGAGGAGTCGGACCTGTTCGCGGCGCCGCGGCTGGACAACCTGTCGTCCGTGCACGCGGGTATCGGGGCGCTGATCGCGGCGGCCGACAGCGGCGAGGTCATCCCGGTGTTCGTCGGGTTCGACCACGAGGAGATCGGATCCAACTCGGCCACCGGCGCGGCAGGCCCGCTGCTGGAGGAGCTGCTCACGCGCCTGGCGGGCGGGTTCGACGCCCGTGGGCCGGTGTTCGCGGAGTCGCGCTGCCTCTCGGTCGACGTCACGCACGCCGCCCACCCCAACTACCTCGAGCTGCACGAGCCCGACCACCGCACGCTGCCCAACCACGGCCCGGCGCTGAAGGTCAACGCCAACCAGCGCTACGCCACCGACGCGCCCGGGGCCGCGGCGTGGCAGCGCGCCTGCCGCGACGCCGGCGTGCCGACGCAGGTGTTCGTCGGGAAGAACACGGTGCCGTGCGGGTCGACGGTCGGCCCGATCACGGCCACCCGGCTGGGCATCCGCACCGTCGACGTCGGCATCCCGGTGCTGTCGATGCACTCGGCGCGCGAGCTGTGCGGGGTGGACGATCCCGGCTTCCTCGCCGCGGCGGCGACGCGGTTCCTCAGCGACCCGCTCTGAGCAGGCGGAGGAGTTCGGCCGCGAACTCCTCCGGCTGCTCGTCGTAGCCGATGTGACCACCGGGGAACTCGACGATCTCGCGACCGAGGCGCTGCGCCAGCCGGACGTTGGGCCGGCAGGGCATCGCGTCGGTCTCGCGGGAGGTGCGGCCCACGGCCGGCACGATCCGGTCCGCGACCGCGCCGAGCGCCGCGACGTCGGGCCGGTAGGCGGGGTAGGACTCGAACTCGTGCTCGAACCAGAACCCCATGTTCTGCGGGACGCGGCCCATCATGGCCAGGCGCCCGGGTGACGGCTCCCCGACCGGCACGGCGGGCCGGGTGAGCCCGACGGCCGTCCCGAACTCCGCGAGCGCGGGCATCAGCCCCTCGGCCTCGTACCTCGCGCGGATCCCGGCGAACCGCGCGGCCCAGGCGCCGGGGTCGTCGAGCAGCTCCAGGATCGGCGGTTCGTGCACCACCACGACGCGGACGAGGTCGGGGTGCCGCGTGACCAGGTCCAGCGCGACGATCGCCCCGGAGCTGCTGCCGAACACGAGCGCCTCGCCGCCGTGCGCGCAGATCAGCGCGGCCGCGTCCTCGACGTCGGCGGCGATGCGGCCGGCCCCGGCCGGAGGAACGTCGAGCGGGCTGCGCACGAACCCGCGCCGGACGTAGGTGAGCACCGTGACGTGCTCGGCCAGCGGGCCCACGATCCCGTCGAAGGAGGCGCTGTCGCCGTTGCCGCCGTGGATCAGCAGGAGCAGCGGACCGCTGCCGTGGGTCTCGGTGTGCAGGCGGGCGCCGGGCACCGCGAACTCCTCGATCACGCCTCCACCGTAATCCCGGTCACCGTTTGACAGCCCCCGCTCGCGGTCGCACCCTGCGTGACACGTCGACCGGATCGAGGTACCCCATGGCCACCACGGCACCACCACAGCCAGCCCAGATGCGCTCGCAACGGCGACGGGCCGTGGTCGCGAGCACGGTCGGCACCACGATCGAGTGGTACGACTTCTTCCTCTACAGCACCGCGGCGGCGTTGATCTTCCCGTCGTTGTTCTTCCCGGCGCAGAGCACGTCGGTGGCCGTGCTGGCGGCGTTCGGGACGCAGTTCGTCGGGTTCGCCGCCCGCCCGATCGGGGCCGCGATCTTCGGCCACTACGGCGACCGGATCGGCCGCAAGGCCACGCTCGTCACCACCCTGCTGATCATGGGGATCTGCACGGCGCTGATCGGCGCGCTGCCCACCTACGAGTCGATCGGCTACCTCGCGCCGCTGCTGCTGACGGTGCTGCGGCTGCTGCAGGGTGTCGCCGTCGGCGGGGAGTGGGGCGGGTCGGTGCTGCTGGCGATGGAGTGGGGGTCGCCGAAGCGGCGCGGGTTCATGGCGAGCTGGCCCCAGCTCGGCGTGCCGCTCGGCCTGCTGCTGTCCACGGCGCTGGTGCAGATCATGTCGGCGGCCACCGGTGACGCGTTCCTGAAGTGGGGCTGGCGCATCCCGTTCCTCGTCAGCATCGTGCTCGTCGGCGTCGGCCTCTACGTCCGGTTGAAGGTGCTGGAGAGCCCGGAGTTCGCCGAGGTCAAGAAGACGCAGGCCGTCGTGAAGCTGCCGATCGTCGAGGCGTTCCGCACGCAGTGGCGCGAGATCCTGCTCGCCGCGTTCGTGCGGATGTCGGAGCAGGCGCCGTTCTACATCTTCATCACGTTCGTGCTGTCCTACGGCACGAAACATCTGAAGCTCCCGCAGAACTCGCTGCTCGTCGACACCCTGATCGCCGCCGCGATCGGGCTCATCAGCGTGCCGTTGTTCGGCCACCTCTCGGACCGCATCGGCCGGCGGACGATGTACGCCATCGGCATCGGGTGCGTCGCCGTGTTCGCGTTCCCGTACTTCGGGCTGCTCAACACGGCCGTGCCCGGGCTGGTGCTGCTCGCGATCGTGCTGTCGCTGATGTTCCACGACATGCAGTACGGCCCCCAGGCCGCGCTCATCGCGGAGAGCTTCGGCGCCAACATCCGCTACAGCGGTGCGGGCATCGGCTACCAGCTCGCGTCGGTGATCGCGGGCGGGCCGGCGCCGCTGATCGCGGCCGCGATCCTCGCCGGCACCGGATCGAGCACGTGGATCAGCGTCTACATCCTCGGCTGCTGCGTGGTCTCGCTCGTCGCGCTGGTTCTCCTGCCCCGGCGCACACTGGACGTATGACCCAGGACCACGGCCTGTTCGGACCCGACTCGGTGACGTGGCGGGTCCACCTCGAACCTGTCATGTGGGTGGGCGGGTTCCGGGCGCTGCTGCTGCAGTCGCTGCACCCGCGGGTCATGCGCGGCACGTATCAGAACTCGGCGCTGTTCGACCCGAAGAAGGCGTGGTCGCGGTTCCAGCGCACGGTCGAGTACGTGGGGGTTCGGACGTTCGGGGCCACCGCCGACGTCGAGCGCGTCGCCGGACGGGTGCGGCGGCTGCACGCGTCGTTGACCGGGTTCGACCCCGACACGGGCGACACCTTCCGTCTCGACCACCCGTCGCACCTGCTGTGGGTGCACGCCACGGAGATCGACTCCTACGCGCAGATCGCCCGGCGCTCGGGCCTGCTCGACGACGACGGCGTCGAGCGGTACCTGCGGGAGAGCGTGCGGGCGGCGCGGGTGATCGGGCTGGACGACGCCCCGTCGTCGCGGGCGGAGATGCGGGAGTACATCGAGAGCGTGCGACCGGAGCTCGCGATGACCGACGAGGCCCGCAAGGCCGTCGGCAACCTGTTCGCGCCGCGCAGCGAGGCCCCGACGCAGGTCCAGGTCGCCGTGCCGCTGATCGCGACCCTGTCCCTGACGACCCTGCCCCGCTGGGCCCGCCGGCTCTACGGCCTGCCGGGCGTCCCCGCCACGGACCTGGGCGCCACGGCCACGCTGCGGGCTCTGCGCACGACCACGCGCATGCTCCCCGACATCCCGGCGCCGCCGAACATCCAGGAGGCCCGCCGCCTGGTCCGCGAGGCGACCACCCCCACCCGCCGCTGGACCCCCCGCCTCCTGATCAGCTGACCGCCCCCTCCCGCGCGAGTCGGGCCCCACGTGCGCGCGATTCGGGCCCTGCGTGTCCGCGAGTCGGGGCCTGCGTGTCCGCGAGTCGGGGCCTGCGTGCGCGCGAGCCGGGCCCTGCGTGCGTGTTCGTGTCGCAACGAGCCCGCGACACGGACGCACGGAGACCCCGACTCGCGCACATCGAGACCCCGACTCGCCGGCCTCAGGGCCCCGACTCGCTGGGGTCGGGGTCAGCGCCTCGACGGCGTCGAGCCCGCCCACGACGGCCGCGGTGACGAGCGCGGTCCGCAGCCGCGGCCGGGAGGCGGCCACGGTCAGGCCGGCGCGCAGGGTCGCGAGGTAGCCGTTCTCGGGCTCACCCCGCGCAGGCTCCGGCGGCCCGCCAGGCAGACCCACGATCGCGACGGGACCCGCGCCCGTCGCTTCGCCGAGGTCGTCTCAGATTTCGACCACCAGAAGGCCTGATCTCTGGTGTGATCTGCGCATGATTCACGAGGCAGAGCTGTTCGTGAAAGCCGAGCAGATGCTCGTCGAGGTGATCGGCCGGATCCGTTCCGAGCACTGGCGCCTCGTGATCCCGCCCCTGTTCGACATGCCCGGTGCCGACAAGCCCAGCCCGCTGCGGCCGCTCGTCAACCAGTACGCGTACGACAACGCGTGGGTGCCGGACATGCTGGCCGGGCGCACGATGGACGAGGTCGGCCGCGACAAGTTCGACGGCGACCTCCTCGGCGACGACCCGCACGCCGCCGTCACCCGCATCTCCGACGCCGCGTGCGCCGCCGCGAGCCAGGTCACCGACGGCGACGCCGTGGTGCACACCAGCTTCGGGGAGTTCGCCGCCCGCGACTACTTCTGGCAGATCGACATCGCCCGGTGCTTCCTCGCCCACGAGATCGCGATGGCGCTGGGCTCGCGGGCCTGCCCGCTGCCGGAGGACCTGGCCAAGGGGATGTACGACGGCACGGCGCCCGTCGCGGAGCAGTGGCGCTCGGTCGGGGTCTTCCGCGAGCCGATGCCCTACCCGCCCGGACACGTGTCGTGGCGCGACCAGTTCCTGCTCACCGCCGGCCGGGACCCCCACCCCTTCCTGGACCACTGAGCTCGGCGGCGGACCGATGACTTCTCGGCCCGCCGCCGGTCCACTGTCGACGACCGGACTGCAGGGCCTGCTCGACGCCCGGTCCACAAGGGAAACGTCCCGGGCGCGGTGGCCCTGGCCGCCCGCGGCGACGACGTCGAGATGACCACGGCCGGGTCGGTCGACGTCGACGGTTCGGCCCCCATGGCGCGCGACTCCATGTTCCGCCTCACCTCGATCACCAAGCCCATCACGGCCGCGGCGGTGCTGACGCCGGTGGAGGACGGCCGTATCGCCCTCGACGCCCCGATCGACGTCGACCCGATCGAGGAGTGGAACGTCCCCGGCCGCTACGGCTGGGTCGGTGGCCCCGGCACGTTCGTTCGACGTCCTGCGCGACTTCTGGGCGTACGCCGCTACCGGTCCCGCAGGATCGTCTCGCCCTTGATCAGCCACGACACCCCGAAGGCGACGATCGCGACGGACTCCAGCCAGAACACCGGGTGGAGCTCGTCGACGAGCACCTTCCCCAGCAGGTTGTCGGCCAGCACGGCCAGCACGATGCAGACGACGATCAGGATCCCGCAGACCCGGTAGACCACGTTGCGCTGCTTCTTGCGGGGCGTCGGCTCGACCTGGTCGGTCCTCGTGAACAGGAAGTACGAGAAGTAGGCGAGGGTCAGGAAGAAGACGGCGGCGCAGACCAGGTGGACCGTGCCGATCACCCGCGCCTGCACCGTCGGGTCGGCCGGTGACGTCGGGAACAGCGCCACCCCGATCGCCATCACCCCGGCCAGCACGCCCGCCCGGGCGTCAGGCCTGTCGTAGCGGTAGGAGATCAGGAAGATCGCCACCGCGAACAGTGCTCCGACCAGAACGTTGCGCATGTCGCTGTAGTAGTACGCGCTGATCGAGCCCGGGAGCGGACCGCCCTGGACCAGCAGCTTGCCGAACAGCAGCACGAACGGCAGCCCGATCCCGATGTACCCGACGGCCCGCCGCAGCCCGAGATACGACAGGACCAGCGACCGCACCTCGTTCATGCGGTGATCATGTCACCCGAAGTAGTGGCCCTTCTCGAGGTCGTCGACGAGCCCGGGGTGGGTCGGCTGCCACCCGAGCAACGCGCTCGTCCGCGCGGCCGACGCCGGACTGTCGAGGCCGAGGAAACCCGCCAGCCAGGCGAAGTGCTCCGGGGCGACGGGCGCCACGGGAACGTCGAGGTGCCGCCCGATGATCTCGGCGATCGTGCGGATGGGCACCCCCTCGTCGGCGATGGCATGCAGCGTCGACCCGGCGGGAGCGTTCTCCAGCGCCAGCCGGAACAGGCGCGCGGCGTCGATCTGGTGCACGGCGGCCCAGCGGTTCGACCCGTCGCCGATGTAGCCCGAAACGCCCCTCTCCCGGGCGATGCCGACGATCGTCGCCATGAAGCCGTTGTCGCCCTCGCCGTGGACGGTCGGGGGGAGCCGTACCACCGAGGAGCGGACCCCGCGGTCGGCGAGGGCGGTGGTCAGCAGCGCGTTGGCCAGCCGTGGGGACACGACCCCGTCGAGGGACTGCCCGTCCTCCTCGGTGGCCACGCGGCCCACGGCGAGCCCGAGCGTCCCGGACGCGATGAGGAACGGCCGGTCCGAGCCGGCGAGCGCGTCGCCGACGGTCTCGATGGCGCGGCGGTCGGCGTCGGTGGCGGCCTGGAAGTCGCCCGTGAAGGCGATGTCGTGCTTGAACGCGAGGTGGATGACCCCGTCCGAGGCGGCGGCCGCGCTCCGCAGGCCGTCGAGATCGTCGAGGCTGCCGCGGTGCACCTGGGCTCCGGCCGCGGTGAGAGCAGTGGCCGAGGCGTCCGACCGCGCGAGGCCGACCACCTCATGACCTGCGCCGATGAGCTCGGGGACGACGGCGGAGCCGATCCAGCCGGACGCGCCGGTGACGAGAACACGCATGAGAGGCCTTCCATGAACTGTCGATGTCAGTGTCTGTCATCACCGTAGCACTCCATGTCAGTCCCTGCCATCAACTAGGATCCGGGGATGGCCCGCTGGGAACCCAACTCCACCGGCCGCCTGCAGCAGGCGGCCATGGAGCTGTTCGTCGAGCGCGGCTACGACCAGACCACGGTGGCGGAGATCGCCGGCCGCGCCGGCCTGACGGAGCGCACCTTCTTCCGGCACTTCGCCGACAAGCGCGAGGTGCTGTTCCTGGGCGGTGAGGCGCTGCAGGAGCTCGTGGTGAAGGCCATCGCCGCCGCACCGGACGATGCCGCACCCATCGACGCGATCGCGACGGCCCTCGACGCGATCGGCGCGATGTTCGAGGGCCGCCGCGACGGCTCCCGCCTGCGCCAGAACGTGATCGCCGCCCACCCCGAGCTGCAGGAACGCGAGCTGATCAAGATGGCGAAGCTCACCGCCGCCATGGCCGACACGCTCCGTGCCCGCGGCGTCCCCGACCCGTCGGCGAGCCTGGCGGCCGAGGCCGGCACGGCGGTCTTCCGGATCGCGTTCGAGCGGTGGGTGGGCGGAGCAACCGACGGAGACCTGCGCGAGCTGATGCGGGAGTCGCTGACGGAGCTGAAGTCGGTGACGGCCGGAACCCGATCTCGCAGCACGTGAGTCTCCTCGCAGCGCGCCGGCGGGCTGCGAGGTGACGCGACGGGCTGCGAGGTGGGCTTACGACAAGCGTCACGAGCGGGTGCACGAAGGAGTCCGGCACCTCATCGTCCTCGAGGAACAGTTTCGCGGGCCTTGCGGAGGTTCATCAGTGCTTCATCGACGGCCTCACCCTGACTCGCCACCGCGACCTCCAGGCACCGGGCGACCTACCACTCGCCATCCTTCGCGACGGCGGCAGTCAAGGTGCGGGCGGTGTCCACCTCACCGAGGTACCGCGCCGCACGACAAACCTGAGGGTGCCGACCTGGCGGAAGCGGAGGGATTTGAACCCCCGGACCCTTGCGGGTCTCTCGCTTTCAAGGTGAACAGGCTCCCCGGCTTCTGACGGCCCCGCGCTGGTCAGACGTCCATCGGCGTTCAGGGTCGGTCGCCTGGTTCGGGCCCGGTTGCCGTCGAAGTTGCCGTCGGACCGGGCCCGGGTCGCTCCTCCCCCTTCCTCGTCGTCCTGGCTGCTTCATGGGCCGTGCCGGGCGGGTCAACCCTGGAACACCTCGACGGCGGCCCCGGCCCCTTCGCTCTCGTGGTGACATCTGCTGCGGACGTTGGGGCCGGGGTCGGCGTTGAGGCGCGCAGCGGGGTTGATGCGGTCGGCACGGTCTATGACGCTGGTTGAGGACGAGGAAGCCCACTCGCACTCCGCTCCCTTGGCTCGGGTGATCTTCGGTCGTCTCCAGCTGGCCTGTGGGTACTGCGCAGCCCGGGCGCGCCGGCCTGGAGCGGAGCGGGAAGGCCGAAGCGCGCAGGAGGGCTGCGCCCGGCCCGCCAGGGCCGGCTTGAAGACGTACAGAAAGTCCTCCTGCCGCGCCCGGGTACCCCTTTCGGGCTAGGAGGCGACCGACTAGGTTCGATCACTCATGCGCTGTTGACCGGTCACGCAATGCAAGGGTGAGTCACGCTGAGTACGCCAACGACCTTCGCGCCACCTGTCACGCTCGCCACTGCCGCAGTCCCTGAGGGCAGGGTTAGCGACTTCCTCACCAACCGGCTACTCCGCGACACACCCGAGGAGTATGTCCGCCAGAACGTTGAGAAGGCACTCGTCCGGGGGTATCGCTACGCCCCGGCTGACTGCGAGCCGGAATTCCCCATCAAGGTTGGCTCGTCGCGCAAGCGGGTTGACATTGCGGTTTTTCGCCCTGGAACGGAGCATAAGCAGGAAAATGCCTGGCTGCTGGTCGAAACGAAACGTCCCGGCACCAGCATTGCGAACAAGAAGGACGGAATCGAGCAGCTACGTTCATACATGGCAGCATGCATCAACGTCGAGTATGGCATGTGGACCAACGGTGACGACCAAGTTCTGTTCGCCAAACGTCCCACTCCGACCGGATACCTCTTCGAAGATGACATTATCGCTATCCCGGCCGCTGGCCAAACCGAGGAAGATGCTCAGCGGCCGAAACGCAAGGATCTAAAGCCTGCAACAGCAGACAACCTACTCTTTGCATTTAGGCGGTGCCACAACTATATCGCTGGCACTGAAGGCAAGCAGAAGACGGAAGCATTTTGGGAACTTCTAAAGCTGATTTTTTGCAAAATTGAAGACGAGAAGAGTCGAGTTCTCGAATTCTACGCAACGGGCGCAGAGCGTAGCAATAGCACTGTTTCATTGTCGGCAAAGAAGCGCATGCAGAAGCTCTTCGAAGACAAGGTACTTAAGAAGTACCCTCAGATCTTCAGCGATAATGATGTCATAATTGATTTGAAACCGGCAGTCATCGCCTTTGTTGTGACACAATTGCAGGGATTCTCCCTGCTCGCCTCTCCGGTTGATGTCAAGGGTGTCGCGTACGAAGAGATTGTAGGCAGCAACCTCCGCGGTGATCGAGGTGAATTCTTCACGCCGCGTAACGCTTGCCGAATGGCCGTTACGATGCTCAATCCGCAGCCAGATGAGAAGATTCTAGACCCGACCTGCGGAACGGGTGGATTCTTGATTACTGCCATGAACGCCGCACTCGAGCACATCGAGAACGAAGAACGATCCGAATGGCTCGATCCTACTAACGGTACAGACGCGGAGCGAAACCAACTATGGAGCCGCCGCAACGACTACCTCAGTCGTTGTGTCTTCGGCGCTGACCTAAACCCTGGACTCGTCCGAGCCGCAAAAATGAATATGGTCATGAACAACGATGGCTCAGGCGGCCTATTTCAGGCTAATACTCTCGACAACCCTCGCTCGTGGGATCCAGCCACGATGAAGGGCCTTGCCATGGGCTCGTTCGACGTAATTGTCTCAAATCCACCGTTCGGCGCCAACATCCTAATTGACGACGAGGCCGTTCTGCACCAATATCAGCTGGCCGCAATGTGGGATCGCGTAGAAGACGGATCTTGGGAGCGTCGTACCGACGCAAGCGGGAACTCGGTACTCCAAAGCTCTCAGCCTCCCGAAATTCTTTTCATCGAGCGGTGCATCCAGCTATTGAAGCCTGGGACGGGCAGGATGGCCATGGTGATCCCGAACGGAATTTTAAACAATCCGGCGCTCGGGTACGTTAGGCATTGGCTGATGACAAATACTCAAGTCTTAGCGGTCGTCGACATGGCGCGGGAGCTATTCCAGCCAAAGAACGATACTCAGACCAGCATGGTCCTCCTTCGCCGCTTGTCCGATACGGAACGCACAACTGCGATCGAGTCAGGGCTCGACTACCCAATCTTCATGGCTGTCACTAGTCGGATCGGTCAGGACAAGCGCGGTAACGTGACCTACCGTCGGACGGACGAGGGCGAAGACGTTTGGGCCGATCGCGTCAATATAATCGCGGAGATTGACCCAGATTCCGGGAAAGAAGTTCTGCGCCAGGTTCAGACCAAGGAGCGAATCATCGACGACGAGCTGCCCGAAGTAGCAGAAGGCTACCTCAGATGGCTCAGTGATAACGCATGACTGCGGCGTTGGCGCCAATATGGTTAGGGCAGACCGTTCGATCTAGATCCGTTCGGGCTCATGAGCGCTTAGACGCTGCATACTTCTCTGACGATTTTGTCCAATCGAAAGAGTCTTTGGCTCTTATTGAGGCAGCAGGGACACTTGTTGCACCGCTAGGTCAGATCGCGCGAGTCTGGGATCCGCCACGATTCGCACGAGCGTGGGCAGCGCCTAGCGAGGACGGTATACCTTACCTGCGTCCGTACGATGTCTTCGACTACCTCCCTGAAGCCACACAACGACTGGCTGCGAAGCGGAACAAAGGAATCGACGATCTCCGCCTAGCGCCGGGCACGATCCTGCAGACATGCTCCGGTCGCAACCTCGGTCCTAACACGATTGTTGACGAGGACCTTGCTGGTTTCTGCCTGAGTCACGATATGGTGCGAATAGAGATCGACGATGAACTCATTCGACTGTACGTGCTGGCCTACTTGAAGTCCAAGCTCGGTCAATCGCTAATTAGGCGAAACCGAAGTGGATCAGTAATCGACCACATCACTGCCGACGACGTTAGCGCACTGGTCGTACCGCTCATCTCAACGCCAGAGATGAAAACGGTAGCGGACCTCATGGGTCAATCCGTTGAACTCCGAGCCAATGCTCGCCGCTCACTCCGTGTAGCTCTAGGTAGCGTTCAGGATGCGCCTAGTCGCCGTGAGCGATGGATTGCTTGGCCAGAGCAAGCAAAGGACTTGATCGGTAGGCTGGATGCCGCCTACTACGAACCATCAGTCAAGCAAGCTCGGTTGGATGCGATCTCGGGGGACGGGCCTAAAATAGGTGACCTCTGTGACGCAGTGCTTCCTGTCCGATATAAGCGATACTATGTACAGGGCGATATGGGTCGCCCGATCGTTAGCGGTCGACAACTCCTGCAGCCTGAGCCAATCAACCTCCGTCGCGTATCAGACCGTTCTTTCAAGAATCCCGAGGATTACGAGCTCCGGGCCGGCATGACTGTATTTGGAGCGGTTGGACGCGCAGAGGGGCGACAAGCCTGGCCCGCACTCGTCGGTGTCGATCGCGCCGACTGGCTCGCCAGCAACGATGTGATGCGCTTGATCCCGAAGACAGGCTGCCGCCCTGGTGCGGTTTGGCTAGGCGTCGCTGCGCATCGGACCCAGGTTCAGATCAAGGCACTGTCCTTCGGAAGCGTTGTTGACCACATGAACCCTTGGGACGTAGAGGAGATAATACTTCCGCCAGTTTCAGATTCTCTTGCAATTCAAGTAGAGACAGCCTGGTCCGACTATGCGGATTCGGTTGCAAAAGCATCAGATGCGGTAGCGCTTGTCGATAACGCCCTGGCGGCTATCGCGTAGTTATACGCCCCATGTCCGAACAATAGTTGAGGCGCTAGGGATGTAATCCCAGCTGGTCGATCCCTAGCAATAATGGATGCGCTTTGCTATAATCGAGTCGTGCGCGGACTAGGAGACGCCCTCACGGTGGGCGAACGTATCGCCTTCTATCGTGCGCGACGCGGGCTGACCCAGACGCAGCTTGCCAATTTAGTTGGGCGCAAGATTGATTGGCTTAGCAAGATTGAGCGCGGCGAACGACAGATTCGCAACATTGAGCTTCTTACCGAGCTAGCGCAGGTTCTTCGGATCGGGCTCCCTGATCTTCTGGGGTTGCCGGTCATGATGGAAGACGAAGAGAATCGGGATGACATTCCAGCGATACGCGACGCGCTCATGTCTCCTGGACGCTTGTCCCGCGTTCTCTACGGCGCGCCGAACGCTGACGATCTTCCCGACCTGGACAGATCGAGCCAGCTCGTCGAATATTTGTGGTCGGACTACCAGGCCGGCCGATTAGGAAAAGTCGTGTCGAATCTTCCGGCCTTGATTCGTACGGCGCAGCAATTGGAAGATCAAGTCGCGGGTGGTCAGGCACGCCAGCAAACGTGGGCAATCTCAGCGCGAACTCATCACCTGGCCGCGACCACACTCAGCAAGGTCGGGGAGGCTGATCTCTCTTGGATCGCTGCAGAACGTGCCATGAAGGCTGCTGACGAGGCTGACGATCCGCTTGTCCTCGCATCGGCTGCCCGGGCCGCTACACATGCATTGCTCGCCGTCGGCCGTTACGAAGATGCGCTGAATCTCGGCGAGACTGCAGCAAAATGGCTCGGTCCACGGGTCAAGGCTGGTGATCCCGCCGCCCTGAGCCTCTACGGAATGCTCCACCTCCGCACCGCCGTCGCGGCCGCACGGCATCAGGATCGCGTAACCGCGACAGAACTGCTTGCCCGCGCAGGCAGAGCAGCGGAAGTCCTCGGTGAAGACGCCAACTATTGGCAGACCGGGTTCGGCCCGACGAACGTCGAGCTGCATCGGCTGTCTGCCGGCTTGGACCTGGGCGACGTCGCCTGGGTAGCTGAGCACGGGCAGGAGGTCCGCGCTGAGAATCTCCCAGTAGAACGCCGCGTCACTCACATGATCGACGTCGCACGTGCGCTCTCGTACCTGGCCAAGGACACCGAAGCACTAGACCTCCTGCTCAGTGCCGAGCGCCAGGCGCCAGGCCTCGTCCGGCACAGTGCAAGCGTCCGTGAGGCGGTCAAGGCCATGCATCGGCGCGCGCCCGTCACTGCCAGCGCCAAGTCGTCCGAACTATTGGCCCTTGCGCAGCGTTGCCGGGCGGTTCGGTGATCGAGGCTCGCGGTGTCATCGGGCTGGTTGCCAGTGCGGCCGGCGGTATCGAGACGCTGCGAACCGGCCTCGTCGAACCGGCACAAGATCGTGGATGGCGGGTCGCCGTCACCCTCACTCCCACAGCGGGCGTCTGGCTAACCGAGTCCGGCGAGCGCAGCAAGCTCGAACAGATCACCGGTCTTGCCGTCCGCGACCAGCCTCGCCGGCCTGGCGAGCGCAGCCCACATCCTGCCGTCGACTGCTATGTGGTTGCGCCGGCCACCGCCAACATCGTCGCTAAGCTCGCGCTCGGCATCGCTGACAACCAAGCACTCACCACCGCCAGTGAGGCCATCGGCAACCGCGCCACCCCGGTGGTCGTGTTCCCGCGCGTGAACGCCGCGCACACCCGCCACCCAGCCTGGGAAGGTCACATAGCGGCGCTGCGGTCCGGTGGGGTACATCTTGTGTACGGCGATGACGTGTGGCCGCTCTTCGAGCCGCGCGAAGCGCCGCCCGACCGCGAGCTGCCGTGGCTGGCGATCCTAGATCTCGTCGACGAGGTGACCGCCGACCGGCAATAGGTTGGCACAGTTCGCTAGACCTGCTCTGAACAGACCCGGACAGTTTGTCCGGGTCCTTCTGCGTTTCCGGGCTTTTCCTGATCAGGCACCCACCTCCGGTGCCCGACACGAACAGGGAGAGCCTCGTGGAACTGCTCATCGACATCTCGCGCAAGTCCTTCACCGTCGGCCGGCCGTTCGAGCCGAAGATCGACGACAACGGCGTCCAGCGCCTCGACCGCAAGACCCGCGCCCCGCTCTGGGCCGCGCAGCTCGTCGTCATGGACGAGCGCGGTGCCGACACCATCGTCGTCACGATCGCGGGCGAGCCCCCGCACCTTCAGCAGGGCCAGCCGGTCACACCGTCGCAGCTGGTCGCGATCCCGTGGAGCCGCAACGGCCGTGAGGGCATCGCGTACCGCGCCGCGGAGGTCCGTCCCCTCGCCGCTGCGAAGAGCGCGTGATGGCCGGCCGACGCGCCATCGTGCGCACCTCCTCCAACCGCCTCACCCGCAGCGAGCCGTTCGAGGTCTTCACCCGCCCACAGCGCTCACTGCCGGCGCGCCTCGTCGGGTTGCTCATCCGGCTCCGCGCCGAACTGCTCGTCGCCGCGCTCGCCATCGCGGCCTGGGTCTGGCTGACCGACCGGATGCCGACCTGGGTGGCCGGCATCGTCGTCGGCACCCTGGTCCTGGCCGCCGGCTGCTGGCCCATGTCGCGGCGCTACCTGCTGCGCCGCGCCTACGCCGTGATGACCCGCCATCGGCTCCGCGCTGTCTGCGTGGAACGGCGGATCATGAACTACTCGGGCAACGTCCCGGTCCAGCTCTGGGCCCGTCCGACGGCCGTCGGGGAACGGGTGTGGTTGCTGCTGCGCGCCGGCATCGACGCCGGGGACATCCAGAACAACCTCTCCCACATCGCGTCGGCCTGCTGGGGCAGCGACGCCCGGGTCAACGCTCACCGTTCGGTGTCCGCGCTGGTCGTCCTCGACGTGATCCGCCGCGACCCGCTCACCGGCGCCCCGGTGTCCTCGCCGCACAGGGAGCCCGTCGCCGATCGCCGGCTGAACCTCGTCCCGCCGGTGCACGCCGGGGGTGGGCGCAGTGCGTAGGCGCCAGACCCTCGCCGTCCCGGCTCGGGTGTCGATCTACGGCCCGATCCACATCGGCATCGACGAGAACGCCGCCGCGGTGCTGCTGCCGCTCGTCTACCGCAACCTGCTGGCCGGCGGAGAGCCCGGCTCGGGGAAGTCCGGGCTGCTGAACAACATCGTGGCTCACGCCGCACTCGCGTCGGACTGCCGACTCTGGCTGATGGACGGGAAGCGTGTCGAGCTCGGGCTCTGGCGCTCCTGCGCCGAGGTGTTCGTCGGCGCCTCACTCGACGACGCCAACGCCCGGCTCGCCGAGCTCCAGACCGAGATGGACGCCCGCTACGACCGGCTCGACACCGACGGCCGCCGCAAGATCACGCCCGACGACCTGGTCCAGCCGATCATGCTGGTGATCGACGAACTCGCCTACTACTCGGCCACCGCCGGGGACAAGAAGCAGCGCGAGCTGTTCTCACTGCTGCTGCGCGATGTCGTCGCCCGCGGCCGCGCGGCCGGCATCATCGTGGTCGCTGCGACACAGCGCCCGTCGGCGGACATCATCCCGACATCGCTGCGGGACCTGTTCGGCTACCGGCTCGCGTTTCGCTGCACCACCGAGACCAGCTCGGACATCGTGCTGGGCCACGGCTGGCACGCCCGCGGCTACGACGCCTCCACCATCGACCCCGGACAGCCCGGTGTCGGCTGGCTGCTCGCCGAGGGCGGTATCCCGACCCGGATCCGCTGCGCCTGGCTCTCCGATGACGACATCGCCGGCGTGGTCGGGCGGTGGGCGTCGTGAACATCCACGGCCCGATGGACCGCGAACCGCGCCGGCTGCGAGTGCCTTACGACGTCGCCGACCTCTCGCGCAGGCAGATGTTCGGGACCGAGACCACCGACCAGTGGCGGGCCCGGATGCACGCCGACAACCTGGCCGCGCTCACCGCCCCGTTGCGGGGTATCGATCTCGGCGCCCACGACCGGCTCGTGCTCGACTGGCTCGCCGGCTGGGACATCCCCACGATCTGCACCGTCGCATCGCTGCTGCACCGCGCACGCTGGGCCGACCTCACCGCCACCTGCGGTGGTGAGTCATGAGGGACAACACCGAGCTGAACGCGATCACCGCCGTGATCGTCGGGTTCTGCGCACTCGGGCTGGCCTCCTCGATTTGGCCGGCGGTCGAGTACACCGCCAACGTCGCCTTCGGCCTGATCTTCGGACTCGGCGGCCTGGCCGTGCTCGGCTACATCGTCCGGGAGGCCCGCCGAGAGCTGCTGTTCCGTGCCGAGATGCGCGCGTTCGACCGCCGCGACGCCGCACGCGCTGCCGCCTCCGAGCACATCCCGAGCGCCGTGGGTGGTGGCCAGCGATGAGCGCACCCACCCGATCCGCCGTCAAGAGGCGATTGACACCCGACGGCCAACCACGCGTTGTCGAGAACGACGCCTTCGCCGCCTTCGGCCGCCGCGTCATCGCCGCCGCAGGACGCCGCATCGCCACTGGCGACGTGGACGGCCTGCCTGACCTTGCCGCGCTCGCCCACGGCGTCGACGCCGCGCTCGCCACCGCTGTCACCGGGCTGCGGGCCCGCGGTTACAGCTGGGCCGAGATCGGCGCTCGACTCGGCATCACCCGCCAGGCCGCGCACCAGCGCTGGGCCCACCTCGAGCCCGGAACGCCGCGATGACCACCGCGCCGGCCATGACCGGCCGCTGGGCCGGCGCGAACCTGTCCGACCTCGTCCGCCGCGCCGGCTCCGAGGACTACCACCGCTGGCAAGGCCACATCCGCGCCGCCGCCGGCTGCGCACACCCGATCCGACTCCGCGGCGACCTGCACACCGTCGAGCCCGCCACCGGGCGCATCGTCGAGACGACCAGCACCGCCGGCATGCCCGATGACGTGCTCTACGTGCCCTGCGGCAACCGTCGCGCCACCGTCTGCCCGTCCTGCGCCGAGACCTACCGCGCCGACACCTTCCAACTCGTCAAGGCCGGTCTGGCCGGTGGGAAGGGCGTCCCGCTCACCGTCGCCGAGCACCCGTGCGTGTTCCTCACCGGCACCGCGCCGTCGTTCGGGCCCGTGCACACCCACCACCGCGACGGCCGCCCCTGCCGGCCCCGCCGCAACGCCGAGACCTGCGCGCACGGCGTGGTCATGGAGTGCCGGCAACGCCACGCCGAGGACGACCGCGCGGTGGGCCGGCCGCTGTGCCTGGGCTGCTACGACCACGACCACCAGGTCGTATGGAACGGCTACGCGGGCGAGCTGTGGCGGCGCAGCATGAACACCGCCAACCGGCTGCTGCGCAAGCTCGGCGACCGTCACGGCGTCCGCCTGCGGCTGTCGTATGCCAAGGTGGCGGAGTTCCAGCGCCGCGGCGTCGCCCACATCCACGCCATGATCCGGCTCGACGGCATCGACCCCCTCGACCCCGACGCCGTGATCGCCCCACCGGCCTCGCTCACCGCCGGCCACCTGGCCCAGCTACTCCGCGACGCACTGACTCTGACCTCGTTCACCACATCTGATCACCCACGCCGGCCAGAGGGCTGGCCCATCGCGTGGGGCGAGCAGCTCGACCCCCGGCAGGTCCGGCTCACCGTCCGCGACGTCGACGACCGCGGCGAGATCACCACCGGCGCCGTCGCCGGCTACCTCGCCAAGTACGCCACCAAGGCCACCGAGGTCACCGGGCACGCCTCCGCCCGGCTCACCGACGACACGATCGGCATCTACTCCGACCCGCGCACCCACGCCGGCCGGCTCGTCGCCGCCTGCTGGCGCCTCGGACAACCGCCGGCTGAGGTCCTAGCCGATCACCGGCTCTGGACCCGCCACCACGGCCCCGACGAGGACGGCGACCCGCTCGACGAGTGGCAGGCCGGCTACGGCCGGCTCCGACGCTGGGCCCACATGCTCGGCTTCGGCGGCCACTTCTCCACCAAGTCACGCCGCTACTCGACCACGCTCGGAGCGCTGCGACAGGCCCGCCGCGACTGGCGCCGCGCCCAGCTCCACGACACCGGGCCCGACCTCGACGAGCGCCAGGCCCTCGACGACGACACCGAGACCACCGTCGTGATCGCGTCCCTCGCCTTCGCCGGCATCGGCTGGCACACCACTGCCGATGCGCTGCTCGCCAACACCGCTGCCGCCAACGCCCGCGAGCAACGGCTCATCGCGCGCGAGGAGTCCACCACCCACTACCCCACCTGAAAGGCACGGAGATGGAACGCCTGTTGCTCACGGCGGAGGAAGTCGCGGAAGCGCTCCACATCGGACGGACCCGCGTGTACGCACTCATTGCCGCCAAGGAGATCACCTCGGTGAAGATCGGCGGCCTGCGCCGCATACCGGTCGACGCCGTGCGGGAGTACGCCGCTCACTTGGTCCAACTCGAACGGGAGGCGTCCTGATGCCGGCCCGGAAGCGGCCCAACGGCGAGGGCACGATCTACCTGCGTGCCGACGGCCGGTACGAGGGCGCCGCTGTCGTTCCCGTGATCGGCGGGGGCCGGCGGCGCATCCGGGTCTACGCGGCCACCCGCGCCGAGGCCCGCGACAAGCTCGACCAGCTGCTCGACGACGCGCGGCAGAGCATCCCGCGGTCGATCCACAAACAGACCGTGAGTGCCTACCTGACGTACTGGCTGGAGCACGTCGTCAAGCCCGAGCTGCGCGCCACGACCTACAACGGTTACGAGATCATGGTCCGGCGGCACCTCATCCCTGCGCTGGGTCGGAAGTACCTCACCGACCTGTCGCCGGCCGACGTGCGGCGGATGCTCGCCGAGCTCCGGGAGAAGGAGACCATCGGGCACGGCGGCGGCCCGCGCAAGCTGTCCCCACGCATGGTCCAGTTCGCCCACGCCGTTCTGCGGAACGCCCTCTCCAACGCCGTGCGCGAGGAGCTGGTCGGGCGAAACGTGGCGAAGATGGTCAGGACGACGACTCCCGACTACGACGTCGGCGCCGGCCTGGACCCGATCGCCGCGCGAGCGCTGCTGGACACCATCCGCGATGACCGGCTCTACCCGCTCTACCTCTGCGCTGTCGTTCTCGGCATGCGCCGCGGGGAGCTGCTCGGGCTGACCTGGTCTGCCGTCAACCTCGACGGGGCCGTGCTGGTCGTCCGCCAGACGCTCAACTGGGTCAACGGCCGGCGCCACATCCAGCCGCCGAAGACCCGCGCGTCCCGACGGACGATCCCTCTGCCGCTGGTCGTCGTCGACGCGCTCCGCGACCACCAGAAGCGGCAGGCTGAGGAGTCCATCGCTGCCGGCGACCGCTGGGCGGAGAGCGGATTCGTGTTCACGACCAGGCACGGCGAGCCGATGTCACCGTTCACGCTGACCAAGTACTGGCACGACGTGCGCGCCGCGGCCGGCCTGGACACGCTCCGGTTCCACGACCTCCGGCACACCGCGGTCTCGCTGCTGCTCGCGCTCGGCGTCCCTCCGCACGTGGTCAAGGAGATCGCCGGCCACAGCGACATCAAGGTCACGATGACGGTGTACGCGCATGGTCATCTGGACGAGAAGGCCGCGGCGCTGGCCCAGCTCGGTGCGGCCGTCGCGACCGATCGCCCTCCGGAGGGCCGGAAGCCGTGACCGGCTTGATCATGTAGCCCAAGCTAGCCTTCCGCCACCGAAGCTCGCATAAGCTAGCTTTTAACTAGCTCTCGTGCTAGCTTAGCCAAGTTAGCGAGCGAGCAACACGGAGGAGCAACACGATGTCCTACCAGGTAGTTTCGGTTTCGGTGCCGACCGAACGAGTGGGTGACCTGCTGGCCTTTGCTGCAGAGCTTGCAAGGTCTGAAAATTCTGGACCACAGGACGAAATCGCCCTCAAGTCCGCTGAACAGAGCGCTGTCGGGATCCGCGAGGCCTATCTCGGCGGTGAAAGCATCCGTTGGCGACCGTTCCTTGACATCCTCGTCCGTCAGCCGGGTGAGTGGGTCGAGTGGACGGAACTCTGCAGGCTCATCGACTTCAAGCCTGCGCAAGCCGCAGGGATGCTCGGAGCAGCGGAGCGCCGCTGCCGCCACAACACTCCCTACGAGAAGAAGACCATCCGCGGGAAGCAGTACTTTCGAGTGACCGCTGAGGTTGCGGCCATCATCAGTGAGGTCTCTGGCGAGTAGGCGCGAAAGGCCCGGCGCATCGTTGCCGTCAGCGGTTGCCGTCAGCACCTTGATCGAGCCCCAATCGATGTAATCGATCAGGGTGCTGACCTGGCGGAAGCGGAGGGATTTGAACCCCCGGACCCTTGCGGGTCTCTCGCTTTCAAGGCGAGTGCATTCGGCCGCTCTGCCACGCTTCCAGGTGGCGCCAACCGTACCTGGACCTCGATGATCGTCGCGAGACGCGTACCCGGCGCCCCCCGCCACCCGATCACGGCCCGTGCCCTGTCGACCGGCACCGGCGACATGTGGTGGGATCACGCGCGGACGCCAGCGGGAGGCAGCAGTTATGCGGTTCGACGAGAACGCCCAGCTCGACACCTCGAACATCAACGACATGCGCGGTGGTGGGGGCGGCGGTGGAGGTGCGCTCGGCGGCCGGGTCGCGGTCGGCGGCGGTGGTCTCGGCATCGTCGGGCTGATCCTCTATTTCCTGCTCTCCCAGCTCGGGGGCGGCAGCCTCGGCGGGGGTGGGGGGCTGGCTCTGCCCAACGGGTTGTCGGCGCTCGGCAGCGGGCAGACCGCCGACACCACCGCCATCGCGTCCAGCTGCAAGACCGGCGCACAGGCCAACACACAGCTCGACTGCGAGGTCGTGGCCGTCGTCAACTCCCTCGACGGCTACTGGAGCGACACGTTCGCGCGTTCCGGCCAGACCTACACCCCGCCGCGCACCAACTTCTTCAGCGGCAGCACCAACACCGGCTGCGGCGGGGCCACCTCCGACACCGGTCCGTTCTACTGCCCGGCCGACAAGCAGGTCTACATCGACCTCTCCTTCTTCAAGGAGCTCGAGACCCGCTTCGGCGCCACGGGCGGCAACTTCTCCCGCGCCTACGTCATCGCCCACGAGTACGGCCACCACATCCAGGACCTGCTCGGCACCACGAGCCGTGTGCGGGGCGGTGACACCGGGCCGACGTCGGGTTCGGTTCGCCTGGAACTGCAGGCCGACTGCTACGCCGGCGTCTGGGCCAACCACGCCGCCTCGGTGCCGACGGCGTCGGGCAAGCCCCTGATCCAGGACATCACCCAGGCTGACGTCAACTCGGCGCTCGACACCGCCAACCGCATCGGTGACGACTTCATCCAGACCAACCTGGGCAACGGCCGCGTCGACCAGAGCCAGTTCACCCACGGCAGCTCCGCGCAGCGCACGAAGTGGTACACGACCGGCTACAAGACCGGTAACCCGGCGCAGTGCGACACGTTCGCGCGCGGTGTCAACCTAGGCTGACCCGAGCAGGCCGAGACACCCCTCCACCCCGTCGACGGCCAGTGTCCACGACGGGCGGACGAACGTGTCGGGATCGAGCACGAGGCGGACGTCCTCGGTCGCGACGCCGCGGCGCACCACCGTCTCGGTGCCGTCGCGGCGGTAGCCGAGCTTGCGCGAGACGCCCTGCGACGCGGCGTTGTCGGCGAACGCGGACGAGCGGGCGCGGGTAGCGCCGAGGTGGTCGAACGCGAACAGCAGCACGGCCGCGCGCATCTCCGTGCCGATCCCCCGGCCCTGGTGGCGCAGCCCGACCCACGAGCCCGAGCCGACATGCCGCGTGACACCGAAGTCGACGCCGTGCAGGCTCTGCATCCCGACGACCCGGCCGTCGAGGCGCACGAGGAAGTGCACCGACCAGTTCTCCGGAGCCAGCCGCGCCCGCTCCGCCCAGTGGTACTGGAGCATCCCGCGGCCCAGGTACCGGGGATCGGCCTCGGTCCACGGCACCAGGAACGGCATCTCGTCGGGCGGGTGCACGCCGAGGTAGGCCTCCTCGACGAGCTCGTCCAGCCCCTCGTCGTCGTCGGGGCGCAGCTCGAGGCGCGGGGTGCACAGCACGAGATCGCGCAGCGGCCAGTGGTCCATGCCACGAGCGTTCCGGATCGCGCACCCCCGCACGAGAGGAATACGGTCCGGCCATGCATGCCATCACGGTCAGCGAGCCCGGCGGTCCCGACGTCCTGCAGTGGACGGAGGTGCCCGATCCCGTCGCGAAGGCCGGCGAGGTCGTGCTCGACGTCGTGGCGAGCGCGGTCAACCGCGCCGACATCATGCAGCGCCAGGGCCACTACCCGCCGCCGCCCGGAGCGTCGGACATCATCGGGCTGGAGTGCTCGGGACGGATCGCGGCGCTGGGTGAGGGCGTCACCGGCTGGAAGGTCGGCGACGAGGTGTGCGCGCTGCTGGCCGGCGGCGGTTACGCGGAGAAGGTGGCCGTGCCCGCGGCGCAGCTGCTGCCGATCCCCGACGGCGTCGACATCGTCACGGCGGCCGGGCTCCCCGAGGTGGCGTGCACGGTGTGGTCCAACATCGTCGGCGCCGGCCGGTTGAGCGACGGCGAGACGTTCCTCATCCAGGGCGGCAGCAGCGGCATCGGCACGCACGCGATCCAGGTGGCGAAGGCGCTCGGCGCCCGCGTCGCCGCCACCGCGGGCGCGCCCGACCGGCTCGAGCGCTGCCGCGAGCTGGGCGCCGACATCGTCATCGACTACCACGACGACATCCCCGCCGAGCTCAAGAAGGCCACCGACGGCCACGGAGCCGACGTCATCCTGGACAACATGGGCGCCAAGGGCCTCGCCGCCAACCTCGACTCCCTCGCGATGGACGGCCGGCTGCTGATCATCGGCTTCCAGGGCGGCGTGAAGGCCGAGATCAACCTCGGGGCACTGATGGCCAAGCGCGCCAGCGTCACGTCGATGGGGCTGCGGGCGCGGCCGGTGGAGGGCCCCAACGGCAAGGCCGTCGTGGTCGCCGGGGTGCGCGAGCAGGTCTGGCCCATGATCGCCGACGGCCGGGTGCGGCCGATCACGCACGGCACCGTCCCGATGCGGGATGCGGCCCAGGCCCACGCACTGTTCGACGAGGGCGGCGTCATCGGCAAGGTCCTGCTGACCAGCGGCTGAGCGACCCCGCAACTCATTCGCGCGGAGACCCCGACTCGCGGGCGCGAAAGCGCCGACTCGCGCGCGTGGAACCGCCGACTCGCGCGCGTTAGAGCGCCGACTCGCGGGGGTGGCTACGGTGGCGGGTATGGGACCGGAACAGGGCAGCAACGGCGAGCAGCAGGTGATGGTCATCGGACCCGACGGCCAGCCCGTCGGCATGGCCTCCGTGCCGCAGACCGAGGGTGACGACGGGCAGGGGGTCGGCGCGATGGTGGAGCAACCCGCCAAGGTCATGCGGATCGGCACGATGATCAAGCAGCTGCTGGAGGAGGTCCGCGCGGCGCCGCTCGACGAGGCGTCCCGGGCCCGGCTGAAGGAGATCCACGAGAACTCCATCAAGGAGCTCGAGGAGGGTCTGGCGCCGGAGCTGCGCGACGAGCTCAACCGCCTGAGCCTCCCCTTCACCGAGGACTCCGTCCCGTCCGACGCCGAGCTGCGGATCGCGCAGGCCCAGCTCGTGGGCTGGCTGGAGGGGCTGTTCCACGGCATCCAGACGGCGCTGTTCGCCCAGCAGATGGCGGCCCGCGCGCAGCTGGAACAGATGCGCCGGGGCCTGCCCCCGGGCGTCGGTGGACCGCAGGCTCCCGAGGGTGGCCTGGGCCGCGGTACCGGTCAGTATCTCTGAACGACTCCGGGTGACACCGGCCCCGAGGGTGCCGAGCCCCGTGGGTACCCTCGACCGGTGGCCCAGACGATGACGACCGGTGACGACCGGGCCGAGGACGTGGCTTCCGTCGATCCGTTCGCCACCGACCCCTCGAATCCACGCAGCTGGAAGCGGGCGTTCCGCGACATCGGGCTGGGCTGGCGACAGCGCGCGCTGTGGGGCTACCTCGGCTGGCAGGACATCAAGCAGCGCTACCGCCGCTCGGTGCTCGGACCGCTGTGGATCAGCATCAGCATGGGCGTCATCGCCACGGCGATGGGCATCCTCTACGGCGCGCTGTTCCACGAGGACATCAAGGTCTTCCTGCCCTACGTCGCCACCGGCCTGCTGATCTGGAACTTCATCAACGGTTGCATCCTCGAGGGCAGCGAGGTCTTCATCGCCAACGAGGGCCTCATCAAGTTCCTGCCGGCCCCGATCACGCTGCACGTCTACCGGCTGGTCTGGCGGCAGACGCTGTTCTTCCTGCACAACCTCGTCATCTGGCTGCTGCTGGTGATCGTCTTCCCGCAACCGCTCAGCTGGACGGTGCTGCTGGCGGTCCCGGCCTTCCTCGTGCTCGGGATCAACGGGGCCTGGATCACGGTGCTGTCGGGCATCCTGGCCACGCGGTTCCGCGACATCCCGCCGATCATCGCGAGCGTCACGCAGCTGCTGTTCTTCATGACGCCGATCGTCTGGTCCTACGAGCGGCTCAAGAGCAACCCGCTGGCCGCCTACGTCGAGCTCAACCCGGTGATGCACTTCGTCGAGATCCTGCGTGAGCCGCTGCTGGGCCAGGAGATCGTCTGGCGGCACTGGATCGTCGTCGGCGCCATCACCGTCGTGGGCAGCGCGGTCGCGCTGGTCTGCCTGCGCAACTACCGTTCCCGCGTCGCGTACTGGGTCTGAGGGCTAGGGGTGGGTGGGACAGGAACAATGGTCAGCATCGATCTCGACCGCGCCGCGGTCGACTTCCCGATCTTCGACGCGAAGACGCGGTCGCTGAAGAAGGCCGTGCTCGGCCGCGCCGGGGGCCGGATCGGCACCGAGTCCAAGGTGCCGATCATCGAGGCGCTCCGCGACATCACGATCTCGCTGCGCAAGGGCGAGCGGGTGGCGCTGGTCGGCCACAACGGTGCCGGCAAGACCACGCTGCTGCGGCTGATGTCGGGCATCTACGAGCCCACCCGCGGGCGCGCGTCCATCAAGGGCAAGGTCGCACCCGTGTTCGACCTCGCCGTCGGCATGGACCCCGAGATCTCCGGCCTGGAGAACATCCTCATCCGCGGCCTGTTCCTGGGCATGACGCGCAAGCAGATGGACTCCCGCGTCGACGACATCGCGGAGTTCACCGAGCTCGGCGACTACCTGCAGATGCCGCTGCGCACCTACTCCACCGGCATGCGGGTGCGCCTCGCCCTGGGCGTGGTCACCAGCATCGACCCCGAGATCCTGCTGCTCGACGAGGGCATCGGCGCGGTCGACGCGGAGTTCATGGCCAAGGCGCGCAACCGGCTCAACGAGCTCGTGGCGCGTTCCGGCATCCTCGTGTTCGCCTCGCACTCCGACGAGTTCCTGGCCGAGCTCTGCGACACCGCGATCTGGATGGAGCACGGCACCGTCAAGGAGCACGGGCCCCTGCGCGAGGTGCTGGCGCACTACAAGGGCCGTGACGTCCTCGCCGAGATCGAAGCACGGTGAACAAGGCGCTTCCCCCCGGCTCGGTCGTCGCGGTCGTCGTCACGCGGCACCGCAGCGACCAGCTCGTCGACTCCCTCGCCTCCCTCGCCAAGCAGACCCACCCGATCGCGCACCTCATCGTCGTCGACAACGGCCCGGACCGGCCCGCGCGCGACGTGGTCGAGGCCTGCGGGCTCCCGGCCACCTGGCTGCCGTCGTGGAACAACCTCGGCGGCGCCGGTGGGTTCGCCCTCGGCATGCTGCACGCTCTCGCGCTGGGCGCCGACTGGATCTGGCTCGGTGACGACGACGGCCACGCCGCCGACGAGACGGTGCTGGCCACGCTCGTCGAGCTCGCGGAGCGCCGCGAGCTCGCCGCCGTGTCGCCGACGGTGGCCGACAAGGACGATCCCGACAAGCTGGCGTTCCCGGTGCGGCGCGGGCTCACCTGGCACCGTTCGCGGGCCGCGCTGGCGGCCGACACCGAGCACGGCGCTGACGACGAGCTGCTGCCCGCCATCGCGGCGCTGTTCAACGGTGCGCTGTTCCGGGCGTCGGCGCTCGACGTGCTCGGCGTGCCCGACCTGCGGCTGTTCGTCCGCGGCGACGAGGTCGAGATGCACCGGCGCATGGTGCGCTCGGGGCTGCCGTTCGGCACGGCCCTGCGCGCGGCGTACCTGCACCCGGCCGGTGTGGACGACGACAAGCCGATGCTCGGGGGCCGGCTGCACGCCCGCGACCCCGACGACCCGGTCAAGCGCTACTACACGTTCCGCAACCGGGGCTATCTCGTCTCGCAGCCGGGCATGCGCCGCGTCGGGCTGCTGGAGGTGCCGCGGTTCGCGTGGTACTTCCTGATCACCAAGCACAGCCCGCAGGAGTTCGCGCAGTGGCTGCGGCTCGCGAGGCAGGGCCGGGCGGAGAAGTTCCACCGCGCGTGATCGCGGGGCACGACGGTGGAGCCGCGCACCCGGGCCCCCGTTCACGACAACCGCTGACACCGGCGACCACGCGTAACCGCGTCACCGGAACGCGACCGACCGTTACCTCATTCGAGTGTGATGTCAATCACAACAGCAAATCGTATCCTTTCCGGCGTGAGTCGTTAATGCGTTCGCGATCGAGGCACCAACACACCGAGTGACTGCCCCCGCCCGACCCACAGGGCTCTGAGCTGCGGTGATGCGCCGCTCGATCGGTAAAGGTTAATACGCGGTGAACAGTCGGTCGTACCTCCCCGTGATCAGCAGTCCCCGGCCCACTGCTAATTTCCATGCTCATCGGTGGAACGGCATTCGGGAGAGACGATGTGGGACTGGCACCGGCTGCTGGAGCACTGGCAGCTGTTCGTGCCGGTCGGAGTCATCGGTGGCATCTCGTGGTCGGTCTGGCTGATCCGCAAGATCATGTCCTCCCGCTACCGGCCGCTCGTCAACGACTTCCGCACCACGACGTCGGTGGTCGTGCCCTCGTTCCACGAGGACCCCGACATCATCGAGCGCTGCCTCGACACGTGGCTCGCCCAGGACCCCACCGAGATCGTCATCGTCCTGGACGTGGCCGACACCGAGGCACGTGACCGGCTGATGGCCCGCCGCGACCGCCGCATCCACGTGATGATGTTCAAGCACGAGGGCAAGCGCTCGGCCCTGGGCGTGGGGATCCGCGCGGCCAAGCACGAGATCGTCGTGCTGTGCGACTCCGACACCCTCTGGACGCCCGGCCTGCTCGACGCGGTGCAGATGCCCTTCGTCGACCCGAAGGTCGGCGGGGTCGGCACCCGGCAGAACGTCTACGAGTACCAGAGCAGCATCTGGCGCCGCGTGGCCGACTGGATCATCGACTCGCGCTACATCGACTACGTGCCCGCCACCGCGCGGGGCGGGGCCGTCGTGTGCCTGTCGGGCCGCACCGCCGCCTACCGGCGCTCCGCGATCATGCCGGTGCTGGCCAACCTGGAGAACGAGTTCTTCCTCGGCCGCCGCTGCGTCGCCGGTGACGACGGCCGGCTCACGTGGCTCGTCCTCGCCCAGGGCTACCGCACCGAGCACCAGGACTCGGCCCGCGCGCTGTCGATGTTCCCGGCCACGTTCAAGGCGTTCTGCAAGCAGCGCGTGCGCTGGAGCCGCAACTCCTACCGCTGCTACCTCACGGCCATCCACAAGGGCTGGCTGTGGCGGGTGCCGCTGATCTCGCAGCTCACCGTGTTCCAGATCCTCTTCACCCCGGTCACGATGTTCGCCACCGTCTACTACCTGATCGCGGCGTTCCTCGGCCCGCAGCGCACGCTCGCCATCATCCTGGGCCTCGCCTGGCTGCTCGTCGGGCGCGCCATCCGCAGCGTGGGCCACCTGCGCCAGCGGCCGTCGGACCTGCTGATCCTGCCCGTCGTCACCGTCGTGATCATGATGGTGGCCCTGCCGATCAAGACCTGGGCGCTGCTGACCATGAACAAGCAGGGCTGGCTCACCCGCAAGGCCGGGATGATCGGCGGCGAGGGCCAGGACGAAGCCAGTCTCACCACCTCGGCGGAGGACGCCCGTGGCGCAGCCTGAGACCCCCAGGACGGCCAGACCACGCACCGGTCTCCTCGCGGCGCTCGTCGGGCTGGCGCTCGTCACGAGCAGCGTCGTCGCCGTGGCCCAGCCCGCCTCGGTCGTGCACGCGGTCACCTCCGCGTTCACCGGTGACGCCGGGCCGCCACCGCCCGCCGCTCCCCCGCGCCCCGTCGCCGAGTCCGACGCGAGCGGCACCCTGACCACCAGCCCGGAGGCCGCGGAGAAGCAGGCCGCTCTCGTCGAGGCCGAGGACACCCGGATCACCGAGATCACCAGCGGGTCGCCGCCGTCCCAGGTGCCCTACGAGGTGGCAGGTGGGCCGCAGTCGCTGCCCACCACGGTGCTGACCGCCCGGTCCCGGCCCTACGACCTGCCGGCGCTGCAGCGCCTCGGCGCCGCCGAGCGGGCCGGGGACGGGGCCTGGGTGCTCATCCGCTCCATCGTCGTGGCCAAGGGCGCCAGGCTGAACCTCCAGGAGCCCGGGGCCACGCTGCGCATGACCAGCGGCCCGTCCGGCTTCGCCTCGATCGTCGCGTTCAAGGGCGGGCTGATGCTCGCCGGTGACGCCGATGCGCCGCTGACCATCACCAGCTGGGACCCCACGACGCAGGCCCCCGACACCGACAGCACCGACGGGCGCGCCTACATCCGGGCCATCGGCGCCAAGATGGACGTCAGCCGGGTCACCGTCACCCACCTGGGCTTCTGGAGCGGTCGCACCGGCGGCCTCGCCTGGACCGGCAGCTCGAGCGCCCCCACCACCGGGTCGATGGCCGACTCCGTCGTGAGCGGCGGCCACTACGGCGTGTTCAGCAGCCGCACCGCCGACCTCGTCCTCACCGACTCGACGTTGCAGGGCAACGACCTCGACGGCCTGCTCGTGCACCGCGAGAGCACCCGCCTCACGGCCCGCAACGTCACCAGCGTCGACAACGGCCGCGACGGCATCGCGATCGTGCGCGGCGCGGAGGTCATCACCGTCACCGCCTGCACCACCTCGCGCAACGCGGGCGACGGCATCCGTGTGGACGGCTCCCCCCTGGCCGTGACGGCCACCGCGGGCGGCGCCAGCACGGCCCGCGGCTCCGGTTACACCGTGGAGCGCTCCACCTCCACCGACAACGCCGGCACCGGCATCCTCACGATGTCCGCCGACAAGGTCGTGATCAGCGACAACACGGTGGGGGGCAGCGCCGACGGCATCGTCGTGCGCGGACCCGCTGCCGACGCCCGCATCGCGGGCAACACCGTCGACGCCGTCGGCTTCGCCATCGCGGTCCGGGGCGGCGTCACCGCGGCGAGCATGCGCGACAACACGGTGCGCTCCTCCGCGGTCGGCCTGCACGTCACCGACTCGGTGGCCGATCTCGGCGCGAACACCGTCACCGCGTCGCGCTACGGCGTCTCGCTCGTCGGCGACGTCAGCGGCACCTCGGTGGTCGCCAACACCCTGGCCGGAAGGGGCCTCGCCGCCGTCGACCTCAACCGGATCGACGTGGCCGCCACGGCCGACGTCACCGGCAACGACGACACCCGCTGGGTCGTCGACCGCGACGACGTGGCGTACTGGACCAACTACGCGCAGGACCACCCGCTGCTCCTGCTGTGGCTGCTGATCCTGCTCATCCCGATCGCCGCACGGATCTGGTTCAACCGCCGCAAGCACCGGGCCGTCGCCCACCCGTACCAGAACGTGGCCCCCGGCCCGGCCGGGTCCGAGGCACTGGCGCGCACCCCGCTGCGGCTCGTCCACTACGACGCGCCGGTCACGCCCGAGGCCACCGCGGCCCTGCCCGACGAGCTGGGCGCCACCGCCCTCCTGCCCGTCACCCGGGTCACCGTCGTGTCCGGCCAGGGGGCCCGCCGATGACGCGTGCCCGGCTCGGCGTCCTCGTGGCCGCAGGTCTGGTGCTCGCGGGGTGCGGCGGGGGCGGCCCACCGCCTCCCGCCCCGGTGCCGGCACCCACCGTCACCGCCGCCCCGGCCTGCACCGGCGCGTCGGCCATCCCGGTGCGGAACGCCGACGAGCTGACCGAGGCCCTCTCCGGGGCCACCCCCGGGGCCGTGATCACGATGGCCGCCGGGACCTACGCCGGGCACTTCGTGGCCACGGCGTCGGGCACGAGCGACAAGCCGATCACGCTGTGCGGCGGCCGCGACGCCGTGATCGACGGAGGCGACATCGCGAGGGACTACTCGCTGCACCTCGACGGCGCCTCGTTCTGGCAGCTGTCGGGCTTCACGATCCGCGGCGGCCAGAAGGGCCTCATCATCGACCGCGGCCAGGGCGACCTCGTGCAGGGGCTGCTCATCGAGAACACGGGCGACGAGGCCCTGCACCTGCGCCAGAACAGCACCGACAACGTGGTGCGGGGCAACGAGATCCGCGGCACGGGGCTCAAGTCGGAGAAGTTCGGCGAGGGCATCTACGTCGGCAGTGCCGAGAACAACTGGTGCGAGCAGTCCTCGTGCGGGCCCGACCGCAGCGACCGCAACACCATCGAGGGCAACACCATCTCGGACACCACCGCGGAGAACGTCGACATCAAGGAGGGCACCACCGGCGGTGTCCTGCGCGGCAACTCGTTCTCCGGAGCGGGCATGAAGGACGCCGACTCCTGGGTGGACGTCAAGGGCAACGGCTGGACCATCGCCGACAACACCGGCGTCGACGCCCCGCAGGACGGCTTCCAGGTGCACCAGGTCGTCGACGGCTGGGGCATGGGAAACACCTTCACGGGGAACAGCTCCACGGTCAACGGCGACGGATACGCCATCAACATCACCAAGCCGCGCGACGACAACCGCGTGATGTGCAGCAACACCGACTCGGGCGCGGCCAAGGGCCTCAGCAACGTCGACTGCGCACCCTGATCTCTAAGAGGAGCAACTCGTGTTCGCACGCCGCATCGCCGTCATCGGGACGGGCTACGTCGGGCTCACCACCGGAGCGTGTCTGGCCTCGCTGGGCCACCACGTCGTGTGCGCCGACATCGACGAGGCCAAGGTCGCCCGCCTCAACGCGGGCCAGATCGACATCCTGGAGCCCGGGCTGCCCGAGCTCGTCGCCGAGGGTGTGGCCGCCGGCCGTCTCGAGTTCGTGCTCGGGGCCCGCAACGCGATCACCCAGCCGGACCAGCCGCCCGTCGAGGTCGTGTTCCTCTGCGTGCCCACGCCGATGGGCGAGGGCGGCGCCGCCGACCTCGCGGCCGTGCAGGCCGTGGCCAACGAGGTGCGCCACCTGCTGCCGACGAACTGCGTGATCGTCAACAAGTCGACGGTGCCGGTCGGCACGGCCGAGACCACGCGCAAGATGATCGGGCGCCGCGACGTGGCCGTCGTGTCCAACCCGGAGTTCCTGCGCGAGGGCAGCGCGGTGCACGACTTCCTGCACCCCGACCGCATCGTGGTCGGCAGCGACTCGCAGGAAGCCGCCGAGCGCGTCGCCGCCCTGTACTCACGGCTCGGCGCACCGACGCAGCTCACCGACGCCGCCAGCGCCGAGATGGTCAAGTACGCGGCCAACTGCTTCCTCGCCATGAAGCTGTCCTACGTCAACGCGCTGTCGGACCTGTGCGAGCGCCTCGGCGCCGACGTCGTCGAGGTCACCGAGGGCATGGGCTACGACCGGCGCATCGGGGCCAACTTCCTCTCGCCCGGCCCCGGCTGGGGCGGCTCGTGCTTCCCGAAGGACACCCACGCGCTGCTGGAGATCGCCAAGGCCGCCGGGATGGACTTCGAGCTCGTCGCCGCGAGCCTGTCCACCAACGCCACCACCCGGGCGCGCGTCGTCGACAAGGTGCGCGACGCCGCCGGCGGATCGCTCTCGGGCAAGCGCATCGGCCTGCTCGGCCTGACGTTCAAGGCCGGCACCGACGACCTGCGCGACTCCCCGTCGCTCGCCGTCGCGGAGCTGCTGCGCGCCGAGGGCGCCGAGCTGTACGGCTACGACCCGGCCTGCCCGGTGGACGTGCCCGCGACGGCCGGCATCACCGTCGTCGACGAGCCGCTGGACATGGCCAAGGACGCGGCCGCGCTCGTGGTGCTCACCGAGTGGCCGCAGTTCCGGGCCCTGGACTGGACGGCGCTCGCCGGCGTCGTCGAGGCCCCGGTCGTGATCGACACCCGCAACCTGCTCGACCCCGACGTCCTGCGCCGGGCGGGCTTCGCGTGGATCGGGCTGGGCCGCAGCTAGGAGAACCAGCCGTGAGCGGATATCGGTGCCCTGGCACCGATATCCGCTCACGGGTCAGTTCCTGAAGACGACCGTCCGCAGCATCACGAAGTTGATGACGGTGGCGACGCCCTGCGCGATCACCCAGGCCACGCTGGTGCGCAGCGGCATCACCGGGAGGACGGCGAGCATCAGGGCGTTGGTGCCGACGTTGAGGGCGAACGTGGTGGCGTAGAGCGCCACGAAGCCGGCGACGCGGCTCCGGCCCCCCTGCGCCGATGCGAACGTGAAGCGGCGGTTGAGCAGGTAGGCGGTGGTGGTGCCGCAGATGAAGCTGATGGCCTTCGAGCCGCTGGGGAACAGGCCCAGGGCGAGCAGGCCCTGGTAGACGCCGAAGTCGACCAGCGCGGACACCACACCGATGGCCACGAACCGGCTGAGCTGGGCGACCAGACCCAGCGGGGCGGCGGGCTCGGCCTGCGTTTCGGTCACGGTGGCAGGGTAGCGGGCGGCACCCGGTGGGAAATTGGGCCGCTGGATGGAGAGGCGCCAAGGAACTTGGAGCTGCGTCAGCTCCTGCGCAAGCTCCTGCTGAGCCTCGAAACCGCCCGACCCGGCCGACTGAGGAGCGTCGGCGCGTGGGGGGCGTGCAGGTCGGCGTCGTCGAACAGGACCCGGGCCGCGGCGGCGAGCTCCGGGTGCGCCAGGCCGTGGCGGGCGGCGGCGCGCCACAGGCCGTCCGTGGGAGGCAGGCGCGCCTCCAGCTCCCGGGCCGCGTCCGTGGTCAGGGCGGCCAGCGCGACGACGGTGGCGACATCGCGCAGGCGGGGCGGCAGCAGGTCCAGCATCCGCAGCTCCAGCCGGCCCGTGGGCGGACGGGCAGGAACAGCGTGGTCAGGTGGTAGCTCAGGTCCTCGGGCGTCGGCCAGCCCACGGGGTGGCCGTCGGCCGTCCAGGCGTAGCCGGGCGCGCAGGGCCGGCAGCGTCGCTGGACATCACGGCTGGCGGAAGTACCTGCCGATGTTGTAGCGGTGGCGGATGGTCACCGAGCCCATCGCGGTGCGGCCGTGCACCACGAAGTGCGGTGACCCCGGCCGGGGCCGGGACGGCACCCTGTTCTTGATCGACCCCATGCCGGGCACCAGGTCGTCGACGTTGGCGGTGGCGCCCTCCGGCACCAGCAGCTTGGCCGATCCGGCCCCCAGCTCCAGCTCGATCTCGACGACCGGGTGCGGGTTGTGGGCGTCGCAGAAGTCGAGGACCACCGAGCCCATGCCGCTGAGCACCCGCAGCCGGGGCGGCACGTCCCACACCCCGGTGCGCTTGATCGACGACATCCCGGCCTTGAGCACCAGGGCCGGGCCCGCCGGCGTGACGGGGACCGGTGCGGCGTGGGCGAGCGCGGGCAGATCGGCCAGCGGGGGGATGAGATCCCGCTCGTACCGGGCGCCGTAGACGACCGTCAGCCGCTCCTCCAGCTCCGCCATCGAGATGCGGCCCTCGGCCAGCGCCTGGTTGAGGCGGGTGGCCGCACGCTCGCGATCGGCGTCGGAGATCCGGATGCCGGGCGGGTCAGGGGGCTGGACGGTCACGTCGTCGAGAATAGTGGGAGCCGACCGGTGGACGCGCGAGCCGGATTCCGGACCCGGGTAGCCTGGTCGGCGATGTCAAACACCAGCCTGCGGGGGTGGGGCCGCACCGCCCCCACCACGGCCCGGGTGACCACTCCCCGGACCGTCGACGAGGTGGCCGCCGCGGTCACGTCCGCCGGGCCGCGCGGCGTCATCGCGCGTGGCCTCGGCCGTTCCTACGGCGACCCGGCCCAGAACGCGGGCGGCACCGTCCTGGACATGACCGGGATGGCCGCGATCCACTCGATCGACGCCGACTCCGGCCGCGTCGTCGTCGACGCCGGGGTCAGCCTCGACACCCTGATGCGCCGCGCCCTGCCGTTCGGGCTATGGCTACCGGTGCTGCCGGGCACCCGCCAGGTCACCATCGGCGGCGCGATCGGCGCCGACATCCACGGCAAGGCCCACCACGTCGTCGGCAGCTTCGGCAACCACGTGCGCGCGCTCACGCTCGTCACCGCCGACGGCACCACCCACGAGCTCACCCCCGACGGCGAGGGGTCGGACCTGTTCTGGGCCACCGTCGGCGGCATGGGGCTCACCGGCGTGGTCGTGCGCGCGGAGTTGGCGCTGCACCACGTGGAGACGGCGTACTTCACCGTCGACACCGAGCAGATCGACAACCTGGCCGACCTCATGGAGCGCCAGACCCAGGACGACGAGCTCTACGCCGAGTCGGTCTCCTGGTTCGACGCCGTCACCACCGGCCCGCACTTCGGCCGCGGCATCCTCATGCGCGCCAACCACGCCACGCTCGCCGAGCTGCCGCCCAAGCTGCGCGCGAACCCGCTGAAGTTCGACGCCCCGCAGCTGCTCACGGTGCCCGACGTCTTCCCGCCCGGCCTGCTCAACAAGCTCACGGGCAAGCTGTTCAGCGAGGCCTGGTACCGCAAGTCGCCCACGAAGTTCGGCGCGATCCAGAACATCACGCAGTTCCTGCACCCGCTCGACATCATCGGCGAGTGGAACCGCGGCTACGGCCCGCGCGGGTTCCTGCAGTACCAGTTCGTGGTGCCGCTGGACCGCGGTGACGTGATCCGCACCGTGCTGGAGCGGATGACCGCCGCCGGCCAGGTCTCCGCGCTCAACGTGCTGAAGCGCTTCGGCGAGGGCAACCGCGCCCCCCTCTCGTTCCCCAAGCCGGGGTGGACGCTGTGCGTCGACATCCCGGTCGGGCCCGGTCTCAACGCGCTGTGCAACGAGCTCGACGTGATCGTCCTCGACGCCGGCGGGCGCCACTACCTCGCCAAGGAGTCGCGCACCACGCCCGAGGCCATCCGGCGGGGCTACCCGCGCCTCGACGAGTGGCGCAAGGTGCGCGACGCCGCCGACCCCCAGGGCGTGTTCGCGTCCGACATGTCCCGACGCCTGGAGCTCACAGCGTGACTCCGGCCGCCACCATCACGACATCCGTCCCTCCCCGGGCCGGCAGTTGGAGCTACCCGTGATCGATGCTGTTGGAAACCCGCAGAGCATCCTCCTCCTCGGGGGCACCTCCGAGATCGGGCTCGCCGTGGTCGAGGCGTTCGCCTCCGACCGCCCGCTGCGCGTGGTGCTGGCCGCCCGCCCGTCCTCCCGACTCGACGAGGCACAGGCGCGGCTGGAGAAGCTCGGCTGCGCCGTCGAGCAGCTCCCGTTCGACGCGCTGGCGCTCGACACCCACGCCGCCACCATCGGCAAGGCGTTCACCGGCGGTGACATCGACGTCGCGGTGGTCGCGTTCGGGCTGCTCGGCGACAACGAGCAGGCCTGGACCGACGTCGACACCGCGGTCGAGCTGGCGCAGGTCAACTACACCGCCGCCGTGTCGGTCGGCGTCGCGCTGGGCGAGAAGCTCACGGCCCAGGGCCACGGCTCGCTGGTGGCGTTCTCGTCGGTGGCGGGCGAGCGGGCGCGGCGCTCCAACTTCGTCTACGGCTCCACGAAGGCCGGCATGGACGCGTTCTACTCCGGCCTCACCGAGGCGCTGCGCCCGTCCGGCGTGCACGTCACGGTGGTGCGGCCCGGGTTCGTGCACACGAAGATGACCGAGGGTCTGAAGCCGGCGCCGCTGTCCACCACCCCCGACGCGGTGGCCGCCGTCGTCGTCGACGCGGTGCGCTCCCGCAAGGAGCTCGTGTGGGCCCCGGCCCCGCTGCGCGTGGTCATGAGCGTGCTGCGCCACGTGCCGCGGGTGATCTTCCGGCGCCTGCCCGTCTGAGCCGTGGCGTTCCCGCAGCTGCGCCAGACGGTGCTCGACTGCGTGGACGCGCGGGCGCTGGCCGAGTTCTACCGGCAGCTGCTCGGCCTGGTCTATCGCCCCGGTGACGAGCGGCCCGCCGACGGGCCCGACGCCCGGGCGGCCGACTGGCTCTCGCTACGGCACCCGGACGGCCGACCGGCGCTGGCGTTCCAACCCGTCGACGAGCTGCCCGGGGCCACGTGGCCGACCGGTGAGCACCCGCAGATGCTGCACCTGGACCTGACCGTGCCCACCGTCGAAGACCTGCTGGAGTGGCACGTCCGGGCGCTGGAGCTCGGGGCCCGGCTGCTGTTCGACCGCATCGAGGACCCGGAGGAGCCGCTGCGGGTCTACGCCGACCCGGCCGGCCACCCGTTCTGCCTCTTCGTCGCGACACCACTCACCAGGTGACCGGCAGGGCCGAGATGCCTCCGGTGACGTTGTCGGAGCGCATGTCCAGGTCGGCCACGGCCGCGGCCAGGGTCAGGCCGGGCAGCCGCTGGAACAGCGTGGTGAACACCGTCCGCAGCTCGGTGCGGGCCAGGCTCGCCCCGATGCAGAAGTGCATGCCGTGCCCGAACGACAGGTGCGGGTTGGGCCGCCGGGTGGGGTCGAACTCGGCGGCGTCGGTGAAGGTGTCGGTGTCCCGGTTCGCCGACGGCGAGGACAGGATGACGGCGTCCCCGCGCGGGATGGTGACGCCGCCCACCTCGACGTCCTCATGGGCGTAGCGCACGAGACCCAGGCCGCCGGGCGCCGACAGCCGCAGGATCTCCTCGACCGTGGTGGCGGCCAGTCCGTCGGGGTCGGCGGCGAGCGCGTCGCGGTGCTCGGGGTGGGTGAGCAGCATGATCACGCCGAGGTCGATGCGGTTGACCGTCGTCTCGTGCCCGGCGAACAGCAGGCCGGCGGCGAGGGTGGCCAGGTCGGCGTCGGTGAAGGTGGGATCGGCGATCTGGCCGGCGACGAGGTCGGAGATGACGTCCTCTCCCGGCTCGATGCGCTTGGCCGCCGCGAGCTTCGCCGTGTAGCCGGCGAACTCCACCTGGGCCACGCGCGCGTCGTCACCTCCGGACATCCGGCTGATCCGGTCCGACAGGTCGCTGAAGTAGTCGCGGTCGGCGTACGGGACACCGAGGAGCTCGCAGATCACGGCGACCGGGAGCGGGAAGGACAGGTGCTCGTGCAGGTCCACGACGCCGTCGGCGGAGACGTCGTGCGCGGCCACCATCGCGTCGATGCAGCCGTCCACCAGCTTCTGGACGTGGTCGCCCAGCAGCCGCATGCGCTTCGCCGAGAACGCGGGCACGAGCAGCCTGCGCATGCGGGTGTGGTCGGCCTCCTCGGTCTCGTAACGACCGCTCGGGCCCCCCATCACCGCGGCGTCGGAGATCTTGGCGGCGTCCTCGGGGGCCGGGTGCGAGCGGCCGAGGCGGGGGTCACCCCATAGGTCACGGGCCTCGTCGTACCGGGTGACCAGCCAGGCCGGGTCCCCGGCGGGCGTGCGCACCGGCACGACCGGGCCCTCGCGACGCAGCACCTCGTAGAGCGGCGCGACCTGCAGGACGTCGGGCCGGTCGAACGGCATCCGGGGCGCGGTCTCGGTCGTGGTCATGGTGCCTCCCTGTCGGTCACGGTACAACTTCCTGCACAGGCTGTAACTTTTCGTCCGCTGTAGGTTCCAGCCTCCGGGAATCGTTGAGCGCTCATGCCTGTTGCGGCGGGCATGGCTACTGCGATCGTCGCCACCGCGTTCGGTGGTCCGGAGGTTCTGACGAGCGTCGAGGTGGAGACACCCGCGCCCGGAGCGCACGAGGTGACCGTCCAGGTACGGGCGGCCGCGATCAACCCGGTCGACTACAAGATCTTCGGCGGCGCGTTCGGTCCTCCCGACCCCTCGAAGCTGCCGCTGCGCGTCGGGCTGGAGGCCTCCGGCGTCGTCACGGCCGTCGGTGAGGGGGCCACGGCCGCCGTCGGTGACGAGGTGATCGTCTACGGCGGCGGGGCCGGTGGCCTGTTCGCCAGCGAGGTCACGGTGCCCGACTCGGCGATCACCCGGAAGCCCGCGGGCCTGGCGTGGGAACCTGCCGCGGGTCTCCTGCTGGCGGGCGTCACCGCCGCGCACACGGTCGAGGCCGTGGGCGTCGAGAACGGTGACACCGTGCTCGTGCACGGCGCCGCCGGCTCGGTCGGGCTGCTCGCGGCCCAGCTGGCCGTCGCGCGTGGCGCCCGGGTGATCGGCACCGCCGCCCCCGCCCGCCACGACGCCCTGCGCGGCTACGGCATCGAGCCGGTGGCCTACGGCGACGGTCTGGCCGACCGCGTCCGCGGGCTCGCCCCCGACGGCGTCAGCACCGCCATCGACACCGTGGGCACCGACGAGGCCGTCGACGTGTCGCTGGAACTGGTGGCCGACCGCTCCCGCATCGCCACGATCGCGGCGTTCGGCCGCGCCGGGGACGCCGGCATCAAGGCCCTCGGCGGTGGCCCCGGCGCCGACCCGGGCACCGAGCTGCGCGCCGCCGCGCGGCCCGAGCTGGCCCGCCTGGCCGGCGCGGGGAAGCTCGAGGTGGTGGTGGCCCGCACCTACCCGCTCGCCGAGGCGGCCGACGCGATCAGGTTCGTGGCCGAGGGCCACGCCGGCGGCAAGGTCGTACTGCTGCCCTGATGATCCTCACCAGGTGACGGGCAGGCCCGTGACGCCGCCCGTCACCCGGTCCGAGCGCACGTCCAGGTCGTCCACGTCCACCGCGAGGCGGAGCCCCGGGATGCGCTGGAACAGCGTCGTGAAGACCGTGCGCAGCTCCGTGCGGGCGAGGCTCGCGCCGATGCAGAAGTGCATGCCGTGCCCGAACGACAGGTGCGGGTTGGGCCGCCGGGTGGCGTCGAGCTCCTCCGGCTCCGGGTAGGCGTCGGCGTCGCGGTTCGCGGCGTCGGTGGACAGCAGCACCGCGTCGCCGCGCGCGATCGTCACCCCGCCGATCTCCACGTCCTCGTGCGCGTAGCGCAGCAGCCCCAGCCCTCCGGGCGACGACAGGCGCAGGATCTCCTCGACCGTGGTGGTGACCTGACCCTCCGGGTCGGCGATCAGCGCGTCGCGGAACCCGGGGCGGGACGTCCTCGCCCGGGGTGGAGCGCTTCACCTCGGCGAGCCGGCCCATGTAGGCCTCGAAGTCCACCCGCGCCTGCTTCGCGGCGTCGCCGGTGCCCATCCGGGCCATGCCGTCCGACAGTTGGTGGAAGTACTCCCGGTCCTCGAACGGCGACCAGCTTCTGGACGTGGTCGCCGAGCCGCCGCATCCGCTTCGCCGAGAACGACGGCACGAGCATCCGGCGCAGCCGGGCGTGGTCGGCCTCCTCGGTGTCGTAGTCGCCCGAGGGCCCGTCCTGGATGGCCGCGTCGGAGATCGTCGCGGCGTTCCGGGGCGCCGGGTGGGAACGCCCGAGCCGCGTGTCGCCGAACAGCTCGCGGAGCTCGTCGTAGCGCGTCACGAGCCAGGCCGGATCACCGGCGGGGGTGCGCACGGGCACGATCGGCCCCTCGCGGCGCAGCACGTCGAGCAGCGGCGCCACCTCCAGCACGTTGGGACGGTCGAACGGGAGCTGGGGTGCGCGCTCAGCGGCGGTCATGACGCCACGGTACGATTTTTGCATTGGCTGCAACTTTTCTGGCCCTGCATGTAGAGTGGGTCGATGGCGGGCTTGCGCGAACGGAAGAAGGCCACCACCCACGCGGCACTGCGCACGGCGGCGATCGAGCTGTCGCTGGAGCACGGGCCCGAGGCCGTCACGATCGAGGCGATCTGCGCCCGCGCGGAGGTCTCACCGCGCACGTTCTTCAACTACTTCCCCGGCAAGGACGAGGCGGTCGTCGGCTGGAGCGCCGCCGAGAGCGTCTGGTTCGCCGACACCGTCGAGGCCCGGCCGCCGTCGGAGGACCCGCTCACCGCCGTCGAGGCCGCTCTCGCCGACCTCATCGGCCTGACCACCACCAGCCCGATCTGGCACGCCCAACTGGAGCTGCTGCGCCTGCACCCCCGGCTACTGGGCCTGCTCACCACGGCGTCGTCCCGGATGGCCGCGTCGGCCGCCGACGGGGTCGCCCGGCGCACCGGCCTCGGCGTCAACGACCCGCAGGTGCTGGTGCTCGCGGCGGCCGCGATCGCCGCGTTCCGCGTGGCGCTGGCCCGCTGGCTGGACAGTCCCGAGGGCACCGACGGTCGGGTGCTGCTCGCCGAGGCCATCGACATGCTGCGCGGCGGGCTGGAGATCAGCTGAGCGGAAGCGGCAGCGCGTGGTCCTCGGTCAGCCGGACGTAGGTGTGCGGGATCCGCCCCCACCTGGCGGGATCGACCCGGGTGGCCTGGTCGTCGATGCTCAGCGACTCGTCCGCATCCCATCGTGTGGAGGTACGCGAGCAGCTCCTCGCGGTGCCGGTGCCGGCCATTCCGCTCGGCGCCGTCGGCGAGCGGGGGACGGTGGCCCCGAGGCCGTGCCCGGGCAGGTCGACGGCCACCGTGCGGTGCCCCCGGAGGGCCAGCTCGCGGGCCACCGGCGCGCAGCCGGCGGAGGTGCAGCCGGCCCGTGGACCAGGACGAACGTGGTGACGGACACAGCAACAGGATAAATCGATCGTCCTCCCCGCACGGCGTGAGGGACACCGTGCGGGGAGGACGGGCTGCGCTCCCCAGCTCAGCCAGTTCAGGTGGCGCGGATGTTCTCCATGCGGTTCACCGCGGCGACGAGATCCGCCCGGTGGGCCGGCCGCCTGCGCTGCGCATTCACCAGCGCGGCGGCGAGGGTGGGGCGCCGCGCCGCCGTCGCCGCGTGGCGGGGTTCCGGCGCGACGAACGCGGCGGCGACGTGGACGTCGCGGAAGGCGGCCACCAGCTCGGGCGCGGACACGGGCCGGGCCTGCTGCGGCACCGTCGCCCGCGGGGCGTCGGGGGCCGGGGCGGCGCTCGGGCGGCGGCGCGGGAGGTGCATGCGGCGCATCCGGCGGCGGGCGGGCTCCTCGACGAAGCGGAACGCCACCGAGGCCACCACCAGCGTCGAGAGGAGCACGAGCACCGCGGAGGCGTAGGCGAGGACCGCGTGCCGCTCGACCACGTGGAAGTGGGTCAGCAACGTCCAGTAGATCTCGAAGACCGGGATGTGGACGAGGTAGAGGCTGTAGGAGATCCGGCCGCCCTGCACCATCCACGGCCGGGCCAGGAACCCCGCCGGGCCGCGGTCGGCCAGCGCCAGCGCCCCGACGAGCACCGGGAACAGCACCAGCACGGCGCCACCGCGGCCGGGCCCGGCCGCCTCGCCGACGATGAGGCCGGCCGCGATCACCAGCGGCGTGGCGGCGGCGAGCACCGAGGCCCGGCTGCGGACCTTCTCCGTCGACCGCATCCGTCGCACCACGAGGTGGGCGAGCACGCCGGCGCCGAAGCCGCACAGGACCCGCACGGCCCAGCTCCACGGGTAGTACGGGCTGCCCGTCGACAGGTAGGCCATCGCGATCGGCGTCATCAGGGCGAGCGAGCCGACGGCGAGCACCACGACCGGCAGGGTGCGCAGGCGGAAGAACACCAGCGCGCCCACCGGGAACAGCATGTAGGCCAGCCACTCGGCGCTCAGCGACCAGGTCGGGCCGACCCACGAGGCCCCGTCGAGGTACTGGTTGTTCCACATCTGCACCATGAGCAGCTGCTGCACCCACTGGCCGACGCTCACCACGGGCTGCACCGACTGGTAGGCGATGTTCCCACCCCCGCCGAACACGATGCGGGCCACCAGCCAGAGGCCGAACAGGTTGAACACCAGCACGTACACCGGCCACATCCGGCTGGCCCGCGCCCACACGAACTTCGCGGTGGCCCCGACCCGCAGCGCCGGGCCGAGCTTGTCGAGGTAGGTGTGGGCGATGACGAAGCCGCTCAGCACGAAGAACAGGTCGACGCCGAGCGCGCCCTGCGTGATCAGCGGGCCGAACCAGGCGGCGACGTGCGCGACACCCGTCAGGGGCGAGAAGTGGAAGTGGAACAGCACCACCCACACCGCCGCCACGATGCGCAGACCCGTCAAGGCCCGGAACTCACGCGCGGGTGCGGCTTGATCGCCGGATGGGGTGGCTTGCGGGCCTGCGGTCGTCACGTTCGAGGCAACGAGGGCCTTTCGATCCACGGTGCGAGTGACACCCGGGCAGTACCGATATGTCGGTACCGATCACTTTCCGTACGCAGTGGGCTGCGCTGATCGGGTGCACGAACGCCCGGTCCGGCCCCGCCGCGGCGGAGCCGGACACCACGTAGGGCTACCAGGTGTCGACGTGCAGCACCGCGTCGAGCGGCTCCCGCTTCGCGGGCTTGAACGTCTCGCCCGTGAAGTAGGCGGTGGGCAGCAGCACGCCCTGGCGCACGTTCGGCGGGACGCCCAACAGCGCCGAGATCTCCTTCTCGTACTTGAGGTGCAGCGTGGTCCAGGCGCTGCCGAGCCCGCGAGCGCGCGCGGCGATCTGGTAGCTCCACGCCGCGGGGAGCAGCGACCCCCAGAGACCGGCCTGGTTGCCCCGCGGCAGCTCCTCTCCCGCCGTGATGCACGCGACGACGTGCACCGGCACGTCACCCATGCGCTCGGCCAGCCACTCCGCCGACGACGTGACGCGCGCCTGCACGGCCTGCCGCTCCGCGCTGCGCCCCTCGGCGTTGCCCGCGTAGGTCGGGGAGTTCCGGTACGCACCGAAGGCCTCGGCGTAGTAGTCGCCGATCTGCCTGCGCTTGTCCGCGTCGGTGACCACCAGCCAGTGCCAGCCCTGCTGGTTGCTGCCCGTGGGGGCCTGCAGCGCCACCTCGAGGCTCTCGCGCACCAGCTCCATCGGAACCGGCCTGTCCAGGTCGAGGCGCTTGCGCACGGAACGGGTGGTGGTGAGCAGTTCGTCCGGGGAAAGAGGCAGTGTCATGGCCCCGATCATGCGCTAACGTCGACGTCGGCGAGCAGGGCGCCACCGGTCCGCGGAGAGGGCAGAGCCCACCTGAGCACCACCGATGCAGTGCATCCACCCACCTTCTTCGCCCGGCGACGCGGACCGCCGGACAGTGCGAAGGAGGCTTCCCGTGCGTCGCTGGTCCCTGCCCGACAACCCCGACCTCGAGTGGCTGCGCAAGCAGGCCAAGCGGATCCGCGACGGGGTGGCCGCGCGCGATCCCGAGGCCCTCGGGCTGCTGGCCGAGTACGACCCGCCCGTCGCCGACGCCGTCTCGCTCGCCCGGGCGCAACGGGTGCTGGCGCGGGCGTTCGGGTTCGCCGACTGGGCGGCCCTGCGCGCACACCTGGCCACGATCGAGCGGTTGACCCGGACCTTCGACGAGCCGACCGACGCCGGAACCGACGCCGACCGCTTCCTGCGCCTGGCCTGCCTGGACTACGCGCGCCACGACCCGTCGGCTCCCGCTGCGGCTCGCGACCTCCTCGTCGGGCACCCGGAGATCGCGACGTCCGGCGTCGCGACGCTGGCCGTGTGCGGCCGGACGGCCGAGCTCGCCGCGGCGCTGGACGCCGACCCCGACGCCGCGAACGCCGAGACCGGGCCCTACCGCTGGCCGCCGCTGCTCTACCTCGCCTACGCCCGGCTGCCCGATCCCGGCGACGTCCTCGGGAGCACCGCCACTCTGCTCGAGCACGGCGCCGACCCGGACGCGGGCTTCCTCTGGCACGGCCTGACCTCCCCCTTCACGGCGCTGACCGGAGTGTTCGGCGGGGGCGAGCGCGCGGAGCCACCCCATCCGGACGGCCCGGCGATCGCCCGCCTGCTGCTGCGGGCCGGAGCCGACCCCAACGACAACCAGACGCTCTACAACCGCATGTTCACCCCGGAGAACGACTTCCTGGAGGTGCTCTTCGCGTTCGGGCTCGGCACCGACCGGCCGAGCCCGTGGCGCGACCGCCTGGGCGCCGACGCCTACCCGACCCCGGCGCAGATGGTCGGCGAACAGCTGCGCTCGGCCGCGGAGCGCGGCTTCACCGAACGGGTCGCGCTGCTGCTGGCGCACGGGGTGGACCCCGACACCACCGGCTACCACCCGATCCACGGTGACCGGAACGCCTACGAGGTGGCGGTGCGGTCGGGGCAGACCGCGGCGGCCGACCTCCTCGCCGCCGCCGGTGGCACGAGCGAGCGGCTCGGGCCCGCCGACCGGCTCCTGTCCGCGGCGCTGGCCGCCGACGGGCCGGCCGTGCGGGCCCAGCTGGCCGCCGACCCGTCCCTCGCCGCCACCGCGCGCCGGGAGCGTCCCGGAGCGCTCGTCGAGGCCGTCCAGCTCGGTCACGACGACGCCGTCCCCCTGCTGCTGGAACTGGGGTTCCCGGTCGACGGGCAGGACCGGTTCGGCTCCACGGCGCTGCACGAGGCAGCTCACGCGGGCCGGGTGGACACGGTCGCGGTCCTGCTCGCCGCGGGGGCCGATCCCGCTGTCCGGGAGCGCCGGTTCGACGGCACCCCCGCCGACTGGGCCGCGCACGCCGGCCACACGGAGCTGGCCGACCGGCTCCGGCGACAGGGGCCGGCCTCGTGACGGACGTCGCGGCCGAACGGCACGCCATGATTCTCGACGGTTCTCGACAGCGGCCAGAGCTGCGCCGCCACACGGAGCGGGATCCGGCACGCGCGAGGGCCCGGTGATCGTCCGTGGCCACCGCACTAGGGTGACCGCGTGCTCTCGCCCGCACGGTCGGTGACCCCGCCGGAGCCGGACAGCTCCGAGACCCCGCGCCGTGGCGGCAACTCCCGCACCCGGGGGCGACTGGTGTTCGTCCTCGGGCTCATCGCTGCGCTCGCCGCGGTCGCCTTCCCCCTCGCCCCGGTGGTGCAGCCCCAGGTCACCTACTCCTGGACCGCCTCCGACGGCGCGGCGGCGATCCCGCTGATGCCCTACCAGCCGGTGCAGCTGACCGCCTCGATCGACTGCGAGGCGGCCCGCACCCCTGATGACCTGCTGCTCTCCACCACCCCGCCCCGGCCGGACCCCGCGGCCCAGCCGCTCTCGGGCCTGCGGGTCACCTCCACCGGCGACGCGCTGCGCGTCACCAGCGCGGGCGTCGAGCTGGGCACGGTGCCGCTCCCGGCGGGCCGCTGTGCGGTCGGCGTCGTCTCCGACCACACCCGCACCACCGTCTCCGTCGACGGCCGCCCGGTGCTCACCCGCGACGGCGACGTGCGCCCGGACGTGGCGGGGGCGTTCACCGACGTGGACGCCGGGGTGACGCTCTCCCTCACGGCCGACACGCGGTTCCAGACCACGATCTCCCCGGTCAAGGCCGCGCTCGCCGCGATCTGCGTGCTCGTGCTGCTCGGGATGTTCGTGGCGCTGGCCCGGATCGAGGTGCCCGCGGCCCGGCTGCTCCCGCGCCACTGGTGGCGGCCCCGGGCCGTGGACGTCGTGGTCATCGCGCTGCTGGCCGTCTGGTGGGTGATCGGCTCGATCACCGTCGACGACGGCTACATCGCCGGGATCATCCGCAGCCGCGGGGAGAACGGCTTCGTCGGCAACGTCTACCGCTGGCTGAACGCGCCCGAGGCGCCGTTCAGCTGGTTCTACGACCTGTTCTCCCTGTGGTCCCAGGCGGGTGGGAGCTCCACGCTCTGGATGCGCCTGCCGTCCACCCTGCTCGGCGTCGTGTGCTGGGTGCTGCTCTCCCGCTTCGCGGTGCCGCGGTTGGGCCGGTTCGCCGCCCGCCGCTCCACCCCCTGGCTGGCCGCGCTGGCGTTCGCCACCTGGTGGATCCCCTACAACCTGGGCCTGCGCCCCGAGCCGTGGGTGGCCGTCGGGGTGCTGGGGGCGTTCCTCGCCGTCGAGCGGACGATCGCGACGCGCCGGGTGCTGCCCCTGGCCGTCGGGCTGCTGGTGGCCGGCATGACCACGGCGCTGACGCCGGGCGGGCTGATCGCGTTCATGCCGGTGCTGGCCGGGCTGCTGCCGCTGCTGCGGGTGCTGCGTGCTCGGGCGGGTGGCAGGAGCGGCGACCTGCACGGGTGGCCGATCCTCGCCGTGCTGGTGGCGTCGCCGGCGGCGGCGGTGCTGCTGATGGTCTCCGACCAGAGCCTCGCCGCCGTGCTGGAGTCCACACGCGTGCGGACGCTGATCGGCGGCGGGCAGCCGTGGTTCGAGGAGTACCAGCGCTACGCCAACCTGCTGGAGCCCGGCTCGTTCCAGGCGTCCATCGGCAAGCGCGCGGCCGTGCTGCTCACCGTGCTCGCGGCGGTGGGGCTGCTGTGGGCCCTGCGTCGGAGCCGAGCCGGCATCGCCACCGGGCCGGCCGGGCGCCTCGTGGCGACGTTCGGGCTCGGGCTCGTCGCCATGACGTTCACCCCCACCAAGTGGACGCAGCACTTCGGCGACGTGGCCGGGGTCGGTGCGGGCGTCCTGCTGCTCGGGCTGGTGGCCTTCGCCGGCTCCCCCCTGCGCGGGCGGGCCCACCCGTTCGTCACCGCGCTCGGCGCGGTCACCGGCGTCACCGCGCTGGTGCTCGCGGGCTACAACGTGTGGCCCTACGCCTCCAACTGGTTCACGCCCATGTTCAGCACCGTGCCGCCCGAGCTGGCCGGCAAGGGCGTCTCGACGTTCGTGCTGGCGCTGGGCGGGACGGGTGTCGCCGTGCTCGTCGGGCGCGAGGCGTGGCTGCGGGCCGGTGGCGCGACGGCCGTCGGGGTGCCGCGGCGCGTGCCCGCCCCGGCGCCGCTGGTGGCGATCGTGCTGGTGGCGGTGCTGCTGCTGCAGGTCGGCGGGCTCGCCCGGGTCGCCGCCGCCCACCGCGACTCCTACACGCTCGCCTCCGACGCACTGGCCACCGTGCGGGTCGAGCCGTGCGGGCTGGAGCGGCTGCTGTCGGTGGAGACCGACCCCGCCGCCGGGATGCTCCCGCCGCTGGGCGGGCCCGTCACCCGCACGGAGCGCACCGTCGACGTCGGGGGCACCAGCGTGCCCGGCATCGCCGTCTCCGGCACGACCACCACCGGCTGGTTCGCCCTCGACCCCGCGCAGCGCTCGGGGCGCCTCCCCGTGGTCGTCACGACCGTCGGCACATCGCGGCCCGGCGACAACCTGACCATGGATTTCGGGAAGGCCGGAGCCGTGGTGGACCAGCGTCGGCTGACGTCCGGCGCCGACGCCCCACGCGACCTGCGGCAGATGGCCCCCGCCGGCGCCGAGGCCGTCCGCCTCGCCGTGGACGCGCCGACCACCGGTGACCAGCCCCCCGTCCTCGTCTCGCTCCCCCGCGTCCCGGAGCTGACGCCGATGGAGACGCTGCTCCCACCGGGCAGCTCCGCCGTGCTCGACTGGCCCGTCGCGTTCCTGTTCGGCTGCATCAGGCCCGCCGCGCTGCCGCTGGGTACCGCGGAGCTCCCGCAGTGGGAGGTGGGCACCCCGGCGGGCGACCCGTCGGCCGGGATCACCTACGCCCCGGCGTTCGGCGGGCCCTTCGCCGCACCACGGCTGCTGGTCACCGAGCAGCGCATGCCCACCTACCTCGCCGGTGACCCGACCCGGGACGCCGCTCAGCTCTACCGCTGGGTCCCACTCACCGATCTGGCCCGTCCACGGCCTGTCGTCGCAGATCAGACGGTCATGGGCTGGCACGCTGACGGGCGCACCCGGGTACCCGGGCTCGACCCCGTCGGGTGACCGGCACGTGGCCGGCCGCACAATGGCGGCAACCCCGCGCAACCCCCGACCGGAGGACGACCGCTTCGCATGCTTCGCACAACGGACACCACGGACACGTCCCACGACGATGTGACGGCCGCGCCCGCCGACGTACGAGCGACCGGGCGGGTGCTGGCCCAGCGCGGGCTGTTCTTCGGCCCGTCGGGCCAGGCACCCGAGGACCTGTACTCGGTGGTCGAGCGCGGCGCGGCCCGCCGCCGTCGGCACCGCGTCGACCTCGCCCCCGGCTCGAAGGTGACCACCAACACCTACTTCGGCCGGTTCCACGCCGCCTACTGGCAGCGCTGGACCCCCGTCGCCGACGTCGAGGTCGAGGCCGTCGTCTCCGGCACCGGGCGCGTGCGGCTGCTGGCGTCGGACACCAACGGCGTGTGGCGCATCGTCGCCACCGAGGACGTCGAGAACGCCACCGAGCACGTGGTGCGGTTCGTCGGCCCGATCGACCGCTTCCTCGACGGCGGCGGCATGTACCTGGAGCTCTCCACGGAGCTGGCGGAGATGACGGTCTCCGACGTGCGGTGGAGCGTGGCCACCACCCGTCCGGTGCCGCGCACCGACATCGTCATCTGCTCCTACAACCGGGTCGAGGAGTGCCTCGACACGCTGCAGGCGCTGGTCGACGACCCGGGCGCGCTCGCGCTCGTCGGCACCGTGCAGGTCGTCGACCAGGGCAGCGACCCGCTGGAGTCGCGCGAGCGCTTCCTCGAGGTCTCGGCCGCGCTCGGGGCGCAGCTGCGCTACACCCGCCAGCCCAACCTGGGCGGCGCGGGCGGCTTCACCCGCGGCCTGTTCGACGCCACGGCGGGTGCGCCGGAGGAGCAGTCCGACGTCTTCCTGATGGACGACGACGTGATGCTCGAGCCGGAGATCATCGTGCGCCTGACGGCCTTCGCCGCGAGCACCACGAAGCCCTCCATCGTCGGCGGGCAGATGCTCAACCTGCTGCACCCCGGCTACCTGCACGTCGCCGCGGAGCGGGCCGACTCCGAGAAGCTGATCAACGGCCTGCAGATCCCCGGCGCCCTGAAGGAGGCGGACCTCCTCGGCGCCGACGAGCGCGGCATGCCGATCAACCAGGAGCTGCGCGTCGACTCTGAGTACAACGGCTGGTGGTCGTGCCTCATCCCGGCCGCGATCGTGCGCGAGATCGACTACCCGCTGCCGCTGTTCTTCCAGTGGGACGACGTGGAGTACGGCTACCGTGCCCGCGCCCACGGCTTCCCGACGGTCACGCTGCCCGGCGCAGGGGTCTGGCACGCCGACTTCGGCTGGAAGGACTGGGACGAGTGGCACCGGTACTTCAACCTGCGCAACGGCCTGATCATGGCGGCGCTGCACACCGGCTTCTCGACGACGCGGATCAACATCCGGGTCGGGCACCTGCTGTCCACCTACCTGATCGCCATGCACTACGGGCTCACCGCCACGCTGTGCCAGGCCATCGAGGACTTCCTCGACGGGCCGGAGATCATGGAGGACGGCTCGGTGGGCGCCGCGGCGGAGATCCGGCGGATCCGGGCCGCGTACCCGGAGACGGTCGTCCACCCCATCTCGGAGCTGCCCGACGACTTCCGTGAGCTGCAGGCCGTCCGCGCGTCCAACGAGCCGGGCAACCTGTGGCTGACGTTCGCCAAGCGGGCCGCCTACCACCTCACCGGCCGCCTGCCATTCCGCACCGGCACCGTCGCGGCCGGCGACGCCCACTGGTGGCACGTCTCGCAGTTCGACCGCGCGGTCGTCACCGACATGGGTGAGACGGGCGTGCGCATCCGGCAACGCGACAACGACCAGGCCGTCACGCTCGCCAAGCGCGGCCTGGTGGCGATGAACCGGCTGCGCACCGAGGGCCCGGGCGTGGCGCAGCGCTGGCGCGACGCCGTGCCTGCGCTGACGAGCCGGGCGAACTGGGCGCGGCTCTACGGGGTCGACGAGTAACGTGACCCTACCGCCGGTAACTTACCTGCGGTAACCTCCGCTCCATGAAGGACTTCGCGGACAAGGTCGCCGTCATCACCGGAGCGGGATCGGGCATCGGGCGGGCGCTCGCGCTCGACCTGGCCGGACGGGGCGCCCGGCTCGCCCTGTCCGATGTCAACGCGGACGGCGTGGCCGCCACCGCCGCGTCCTGTCTCGCCGCCGGGGCCAAGGTGGAGCACCAGGTGCTCGACGTCTCCGACCGCGAGGCGTTCGGGACCTACGCCGAGCAGGTCGTGGACGGTCAGGGCCGCGTCGACCTCGTTGTCAACAACGCCGGCGTGACCATGACGGGTCCGGTGCTGGCCCTGGAGCTCGACGAGATCGAGTGGATCATGAGCATCAACTTCTGGGGCGTCGTCCACGGCACCAAGGCGTTCCTTCCGCACATGGTCAACGCGCGCTCGGGTCACGTCGTCAACATCTCGTCGATCTTCGGAATGATCGCGGTGCCCGGGCAGGCGGCGTACAACGCGTCGAAGTTCGCGGTGCGCGGCTTCACCGAGGCCCTGCGCCAGGAGATGCAGAACGCCCGCACGAACGTGTCCGTCAGCTGCGTGCACCCCGGTGGCATCAAGACCAACATCGCCCGCGGCGGCCGCTTCGCCGCCGGTGTGGACGGGAAGGCCACGAGCGACCTGTTCGACCGCATCGCCCGCACCACGCCCGAGGTCGCCGCCGCGACGATCCTGCGCGGCGTCGAGAAGGACAGCGCGCGCATCTTCGTCGGCCCCGACGCCTTCGCCATCGACGGTATGCAGCGCGTGCTCGGCTCGGCCTACCAGGGGATCGTGCGGCGGGTGGCCTCCCGGGGATGATCTGATGCGCGGGTGAGGGTCATCCTGCTGCGCCACGCCGAGTGCCTGGGCAACGTCGACAAGTCGGCGTACACCACCATCCCGGACCACTCCCTGCCGCTCACCGAGCACGGCGAGAAGCAGGCCCGCGACGCCGGGGCGCGCATCCGCGGGCTGGTCGGCGGCGGGCGGCTCGGGGTGTTCGTCAGCCCCTACCGGCGCACGCTGCACACCCTCGCGCTGCTGGATCTCGACCCGGTGTGGACGGTGCAGGAGCCCCGGCTGCGCGAGCAGGACTGGGGGAACCTGCAGGATCCCGAGGAGCAGGTGCGCCAGGAGGCCGAGCGCAACGTCTACGGCCACTTCTTCTACCGGTTGAGCCACGGCGAGTCCGGTGCCGACGTCGACGACCGGCTGGCGGCGTTCCTCACCGAGCTGCCGTCCCATACCGCCGACGTCGACGTGTACCTCGTCGTCACCCACGGCCTGACGATGCGCCTGCTCGCGCGCCGCGCCCTGGGCTGGTCGGTGGCCCTGTTCGAGGCCCTGTCCAACCCGGCCTGCTGCGAGGACCGCATCCTGACCTCCGGGCCGTCGGGCTGGACGCTGGACCGCCCGTTCGAGCAGTGGAGACCGGCGAGCGACGCGAGCGGTCAGATCCCGACCACACGGTAGGCCAGATCCGGGCGGTCGAGCGCCTTCAGCACCCCGTACCGGCTCTCGAACGGCACGACGGCCACGGTGTCGGGGCCGGTCGCGAGGATCCAGCGCACCTGGTCGGCCGCGCCGGCCGTGGGGTCGGCGAAGCGGATGCCGGCGGCGACGTAGTTGGCCTGCGTCGTCCACGTGTCGGTGAGCGAGAGATACCACTGGGCGGCGAGGATCGAGCTGATCGGGCGGTCCGGCCGCGCGTCGACGAAGAACGAGTGGGCGGGCAGGCCGCCGGCCGCCTCGGCCCGCATGACGCGGTCGGCGAGATCGGCCGTGCTCGGGGGCTGGCGCAGCACCCGCACCTGCTGGGCGAGGTTGGCGCTGCCCGGTGCCTCCGGGCCCAGCCCGACGTCGGCCAGATCGACGACGGTGAGGCCGAAGACCTGGGTGGCGGCGAGCGCGACAAGGACGGACCCGCCGAAGCCGCGGATCGATCCGAGGACGCTCCGGGGGCCGGCGACGCGCCTGCCCAGCAGGTGCGCCACCGGGATCGCCAGCAGCACCAGCAGCACGATCTCCGCGCCGAGCATGAACTTCAGCCCGTAGTAGGTGGCCTTGCCGTTGGCGTCGATCTGCACCAGGACCAGGCCGATCGTCACACCCACGGCGACGAGCGGGACCAGGGCCAGTGCGGCCACCCGCGTCCGGATGGACCGGGTGGCGTCGGCGGCTCCACGGCGCACCATCAGGCACAGACCGGCCAGGCCGATCGCGGCGGCGGCGGCCAGCCCGAGGTTCACCGGGGGCACGCCACCGGTCAGGGTGAGCGGGCTCGCCGCCTGGACGCGGGAGATCACGACGACCGTGCGCCACAGGCAGCCGAGGACCGCCAGGACCACGACCAGCGACAGGACGATCCGAGGCCAGGACGCCGCCCAGCGCCGCCGCCCGAACGGCACGACGAGCGCCAGCACCGCCGGCGCGGCCAGCACCAGCAGCAGGACCCAACTCGACGCGATGCCGACGACCGCACCACCCAGTGCCGCGAGCGGCAGCGGTGCGAACACCCGCGCCTGCGGCACCGCGATGAGCGCGGCCGCCACCACCAGCGCACACGCCATGGTGAAGTTGCCGATCCCGCCCTGGATGGACGTGGCGCCCGGCCCGACGTAGAAGACGGCGGCCACGAACGCGGCGACCGGCACCGCGACGACGGGGCGGCGGCGCAGCGCGGGCAGCGCGCAGAACCCGGCGACGAGCATCGTGGTCAGGGCGATCACGAGCAGGGCCACGGCCTGCGAGTACGCGAGCAGCTCCGCCCCCAGGCCACCCCGGGTCGGGCCCACCATCACCTCGATCAGGGTGGCGACAACGGCGTGGAAGCCCTGCGGGTAGCTGTCGAACTGCCAGGTGCCCCCGCCCGGCGGCGCGGCGAGCACGTCGGTGGTGACGCCGTTGCGGCGGATCATGTTCACCATGCTGAAGTGGGCCGAGTTGTCCCAGCCGCTCATCAGCATGCCCAGTGTCTGGCGGGCGGTCTTGACCTGCAGCCACGTCTGCAGCTCGACGAGCCCGGCCCCGATCGTGACCGGCACCAGGAGGTCGATCGCGCGCGGTCGCGGCAGCAGCCGGGCCGCCCGCCGCAGCGGGCGCTCGCCCCAGCCGACCCAGGCGCCGAGCCCACCCGCGAGGAGCGCGAGCCCGATCGTGACCCGCCCGAGCCCGCCGACGGGCAGCGGCACCCACCACAGCAGCGGCACCCAGCCCAGCAGCAGGCAGCCGGCCAGCAGGATGCGCCGGCACAGGTCGCGCGAGGTGGGGACGAGCAGCACGAGCAGGACGGCGACGACCAGGGCCGCGCCGTTCTCGAGCACGCCGGTGGACCGGGCGACCAGCACCGCGCACGCCGCCACCACGCCGAGGACGACGGCCAGCAGGAACCTCGGGAACCGCGGCAGCGGTGCCGCCGGTGGCCGGGGCACCCGGGGTGGCAGCCGCTGCGCGGGCAGTCTGACCTGAACGGGGGCGGCCACGGTGCTCGCTCTCTCGGCGACGGGAGGAACGCTGTTCCTGCGACGTCGCGATCCTACGGGCCGGGAGGCCTCCGATCGGGTCCCGACATCACTCACCGCGCACGTCAGCGATCGAACACGTTGCGCGCCCACGCCTCACGGCTGGTCAGCTCCGGCTGGGCCGCCCGGTAGCGGCGACGCAGCTCGGGCCACTCCTTCGCGATCCGCCGCAGCTGCGACACCGAGGTGGCGAGCATGGCCTTGAACATCTGCGGGTCGCGACGGCGGAACGTGACGCCCCGGCCGTCGGGCGTGGAGACGGTGGCCGAGTCCAGGCGCGAGAGCACGAACCACTGCGCGTACCGGGACGGCAGGTTGCGCTGGGGCACCACGTGGTGGGCCGGGTCGGGCGCCCGCAGGTTGTGCACGACGCTGCGCGCGAGGCCCTTCGCGATGGCGACCTTGCCCTTGGGCGGCTCGGGGAACGCCTGCGCGGCCAGCGCGTCGAGGTTCGACAGCGGCACCTGGGTGGCCGAGTCGAGCGGGCGGCCGTCATCGTACTCGGCCCGCTTGGCCCGGATCTTGCCGAGGATCACCGGCAGCGACGGGAAGAGGTCCTCGGGTCCGGCCAGGAAGTCGCGCAGCGCCATCTCCTGCAGCGCCACGGCCGAGTACTCCATGAGTATCAGGTGCCGCAGGGTGCGCTTGACCGTGTCCAGCACGAGCGCGCGGGGGTTGTCCGGCCCGTGCAGCGCGGCCGCGACGAACCGGTTGCGGTAGTGGAAGTAGGCCTGCCAGTCGCTCGTGTCGTCCTTCTCCAGGAACGACATGTGCCAGATCGCGATGCCCGGCACCGTGGCCGTGCGGTAGCCCTTGGACGCGGCGCGCAGGCCGTACTCGGCGTCGTCCCACTTGATGAACAGCGGCAGCGGCATGCCGACGTCCTCGGCCACCGCGCGCGGGATGAGGCACATCCACCAGGCGTTGTAGTCGACGTCGGTGCGCCGGTGCAGCCACGGCGTCTGACGCAGCGTGCGGTCGGCCAGGTCGTGGTGCGGCTCGGTGCCCGGGGCGTTGCGCCACAGGAACGCGTTGCGGTCGACGACCTCGCCCATCGTGGAGAGCTGCGAGCGCGCCTGCAGCGACAGCATCTGCCCGCCGACGAGCATCGGCTCGCGCGAGTGCCGGGAGAACGCGACGGCCCGCAGGATCGAGTCGGGCTCCAGCAGGATGTCGTCGTCCATGTAGAGGATCTGCTCGCACTCGGTGTGCTCGAGCGCCTCGTACATGATCCGCGCGTAGCCGCCCGACCCGCCGAGGTTGGGCTGGTCGATGATCCGCAGGCGGTCGCCCAGCGCGGCCGCGGCCGCCTCGAAACCGGGCTCGTCGCGCACCTTCTTCGTGCCCTGGTCCGGCACGATCACCGCGACGACGGCCTCGAGCACGGCCGGGTCGGAGCCGATCGCGGTGAGCGTGGCGACGGCGTCGGCGGGGCGGTTGAACGTGGGCATGCCGATCGCGACGGCCGCACGGCCCGGAGCCTCGCCGACCGCGTACCAGCCGCCGGCGTGCAGCGTGAGCTCGCCGACGTCGGTGGTGAGGTCGAACCAGTACCAGCCGCCGTCCTCGAACGGGCGCAGGTCCAGCGGGATCTCGATCCAGCGGCGGCCCCGAGAACCGTTGGCGCCGCCGCCGATGACCTCGCCGTGCTCGTAGATGTGCGAGCCGTCGTACTTGGTGCGGTAGACGTCGACGCGGCCGTCGCCCTCGACCTCCAGGCGCAGGCGCACCTCCGTCAACGCGCTCCAGCGGCGCCAGTAGCTGGCCGCGAACGCGTTGAAGTAGGCGCCGAAGGAGACCTCGCTCTGCTCCTTGACCACCGCGGACGTGCGCGAGGTGGCCGTCAGGCTGCGGGCGCCGAGCGACGATCCCGCGAGGTTGAGGATCTTCCTGACCGGCTCGCCGGGCATCGACGGCATCGTGGTGAGCCGGATGCCGGTGCGCTCGTCCATGTAGAGGGAGCGGACGCTCATCGGGTCGCCCGCCCGCGGCAGGATCACGCGCTGCAGCAGACTGCCCGGCTGCCCACCCAGCGACGGCACGGGCCCGGTGGAGGGCGCGGCGGCGGGCGGCGTGGCGGCGGTGGTCGTCAAAGCGCAGTCCTGTCGTGTCGCGGGTGTCCCACCGAGGGTAGCGACGTGGGCGGCGCCACTGTTACGCCCGGGTAGCACCGGGTGTCAGCCGGTCACCGCACGAGGCCAGCGGAGTGGCGCGCTGGGCCGCGTCCGCGGCGAGGGCCTGCCGCGCCCAGTCCTGCAGCCGGGCCATCGTGGCCGGGTCCCGTACGAGGTCGCGGCGTACCCAGTTGCCGCCCTTGTTGGGCGTCTCGCCGATGAGCACGTAGTCGCGGACGAAGCGGGGGTCGGTGTCGAAGGCCATCTGCGTGCGGAACTGGCCGTGGGCCTTGAGGAACGACGGTCTGACGTCGTCGAGCACGTAGTCGCGCACCCCGGCCCAGTCCTTCGCCGCCCAGAGCTTCGCGATGGTGGGCTCGGCGAGCCCGGCGCCGTCGGTGAGCAGTGAGGTGCCGGTGAGCGCGTCGCCGCCGATCTCGGGGGCGAACAGCGTGGGGTTCTTCAGACCCAGGATGTCCACGTAGCCGTTGAACTCGCGGCCGGAGTTCACGACGATCAGGCACATCGGCGCCACCGGTTCGGCCCGGAACACCGCCGCCTGCGCGATCCACTGCGCGCCGGAGATCACCGCCGCCCCGGCCAGCACGACGGCCAGCACCGCCCGCCCGCGCCACCGCAGCCCGCCCACGACCTCCACGGCCGCCAGCCCCACCACCAACGCGCCCAGCGCCCAGACGGGCGTGGCGAACCGGTACTGCGTCATCCAGTCCGGCCGCAGCACGCCGTAGGCGACCAGCGCGAGGCCCAGCGGCACGAGTACCAGCACCACGGCGTGGCGGACGGACGAGCTGCGGGCCGCGGCCGCCCCGACCACGAGCACGCCGAGCAGCACCGCCAGCCAGCCGCCGTAGGCCACCAGGTCGCTGACCTTGGCGAACCCGGCCGCGGTCGGCAGACCCTGCGACTTCGCGACGGCGGTGGTGGGCAGCCAGGCGTGGAAGGTGGACCAGCGCCAGGCCAGGTAGGCGCCGTAGGGGACGAGGAACGCCACCACTGAGACGGCCACCGCCACCAGGCTCCGCACACACCGGGGCCACCGCAGCATGATCAGCACGGCCAGCGGGTAGGCGGCGGCGTAGATCGCCCCCTCGGGGCGGGTCAGCGCGGCCAGCGCGGCGAGCAGCCCGCACGCGAGCGCCGGGCCCCACGAGGCGAGCCGGCCGCGCGCGTGCGCCCGGACCATCACCGTCGCGATCGCCACCACGGCCAGTGCGAACAGCGAGTTCTCCAGCCCGGACACGCACCAGATCACGAACGACGGGATCGCGGCACAGACCGCCCCGGCCAGGACCGTGACGACCGCGGGACGGCGCGAGACCGCCGACGCCGCCGCGTAGAAGCAGCCGAACATGCCCGTGACCAGCACGAGCGCCAGCACCTTGGGGTAGGCGACGTAGTCCGGCACGCCGAACCAGGTGCCGTGGTCGAACAGCCCGAGCCGGCGGCCGACGACCAGCAGCGCGAGCCACGCCGGGTCGGAGAAGCCCTCGACGGGCGGCAGGCCGGGCTGCAGCACCGGACCTGCGCCGATGGCCACCGAGCGGGCGTAGGAGAACGTGATGGCCGCGTCGTCGACCTCCCAGCGCCCGTACTGCGCGGCGTGCCACGCGAACAGCGCGGCCGGCGCCAGCACGGCAGGCCCGGCGCCCCACGGCACCCGACGCCGGTCCACCGGCGGCCACCCGACCTGGGGCTCAGCCGGCTCGACGAGCGTGTCGGTCATGCGGGGCAGTGTCCCAGGTGCCGCTCCGCCTCCGGGAGAGCAGTGCCGCGGCCGCGGCCAGGACGAGGGCGGCGGCGGCGACCTCGAGCAGGTAGGCGGCGAGCCAGACGTGCTTGGCGATCTCGAAGTAGCCGTCGCCGAGCACGGCGACGACGACCAGCCCGACCGCGGACGCCCCGCCGAGCGCGGCGATCCGGGTGAACGCGGTGCGCCCGAGCAGGCCGGCCACGACGCCGACCAGCGCCACCACCGCCGGCAGCCACGGCACGGGAAGCGAGTCGAGCCAGGCCAGCAGCCGGCCCCGGTCGGCCCCCTGCTCCCCCACGGACGAGCCGAGCACCGGCGGCACGGTCGTGGCCGTCAGGGGCTGCGACGGCAGGTAGTCCAGCCGGGCGCCGAGCGTCGCCTCCAGCCCGGTGCCGAACGCCCGCAGGGCGGCACCGGGATGGGTCAGCAGTTCGCGGTAGGCGGCCGAGCGCACCTCGCCGGGCCGGGCGGCCACCACCTCGGACCCCGGGTAGCCGTTGGCGCCCTCGGGGAAGTAGGCGCGGCCGGCGAACGGCGCGGCCGCCGCCGGCAGCCCCAGCGGGACCAGGGCGTCGTCGCCGACCTCGGGCAGCACCACCGTGAACACGAGGTTGTGGGCGTTGACGACCGCGTAGTTGCGCTGCTGCCACCCCACGCCCGCCAGCACCGGGGCAACGGCGAGCAGCAGAGCGACGACCGCGACGACCGGCCCGGCCACCCGCTCGCGTCCGGCCGTGCGGACGGCGGTGGCCGCGCAGATCAGCACCGCCATGCCGAGCAGCGGCACGTAGGCGGTCTTGGCCGTCGCGGCGAGGAGACCGCCGCCGGCCACCAGCACCAGCCCGATGATCCGTTCCGGGACGAGCCTCCGGTCGGTCACCGCGAGCACGCCGGCCCCCAGACACAGCACGCAGGCCCCGAGCAGCCCGGCGGGCTCCCCGAACGTCGACACGAAGAAGCGCGAGAACGTCGGGCCGGCCAGCGGCACCACCGCGGGGACGAGCACCAGCATCCGCACCCCGGGGCCGACGGCCCACGCCGCCACGGCCGCCGCCACGGCGATCGCGAGGGCGTAGAGGAACCCGAGCCTGCTCAGCGACCACACCGGGCCCGCGCCGGTGGTCGCCAGGCGCAGGATCGGCAGTGCGGAGGACGCGATCGGATCGGAACAGGGCGCCGACCCGGAGGTGAAGTCGAGGACCACCCCGCCCTCCCAGTTGGACCGTCCGTCGGGTGTGGCCGGCGCGAGCCCCGCGCCGCAGTAGAGCCGGTAGCCGTCGCCGTTGTCCCCGGCGCCGGCCGGCGCGGAGGGCAGCCCGAGCGAGATGACGACGACGAGGCCTGCGACCAGCCCCGCCGCCATCGCGACCACCGGTCGCCGCCACCCCATCGGCCCATTAGACCCTGCGGGGGTTTTCCGTCGTCGGTGGCTCGGTGCCGGAGAGAGGCTCGTCGCCGCGTGACCCGGCCGGAGCCCGATGTCAGTCCTCGGCGCTCTCCGAGCCGGCCAGGGGCTTGGCCTCGCGGAAGTAGGGCGCGATGCGGTTGTCGAACATCGTCAGCGCCGAGCCGATGGCCATGTGCATGTCGAGGTACTTGTAGGTGCCCAGGCGGCCGCCGAACAGGACGTTCGAGTTGGCGGTCTCCTTGCGCGCGAGCTCGCGGTAGCGGGTGAGCTTCGCGCGGTCCTCGGGGGTGCCCACCGGGTAGTACGGCTCGTCACCGGGCTCGGCGAACCGCGAGAACTCCCGGACGATCACCGTCTTGTCCGTCGGATAGTCGCGCTCGGGGTGGAAGTGCCGGAACTCGTGGATGCGCGTGAAGGGGACGTCCTGGTCGTTGTAGTTCATGACCGGGGTGCCCTGGTAGTCACCGGTGTCGGTGAGCACCTCCTGCTCGAAGTCCAGCGTGCGCCACGACAGCTTGCCCTCGGAGTCGTCGAAGTAGCGGTCGAGCGGCCCGGTGTAGACCGTGGGCGTGCCCACGGGGATCTCGCCGCGCACGTCGAAGTAGTCGACGTCGGTACGGATCTCGATGTTCGGGTGGTCGGCCATCCGCTCCAGCCACGCCGTGTAGCCCTCACGGGGCAGGCCCTCGAACCGGTCGTTGAAGTACCGGTTGTCGAACGTGTAGCGGACGGGGAGCCGGGCGATGATCGACGGGTCGAGCTGCGTGGGGTCGGTCTGCCACTGCTTGGCCGTGTAGCCCTTGACGAACGCCTCGTAGAGCGGCCGGCCGACCAGCGAGATGCCCTTCTCCTCGAGGTTCTTCGCGTCCTTCGTCGCGATCTCACCGGACTGCTCGGCGATGAGCGCACGCGCCTCGTCGGGGGTGTGCGACTTCCCGAAGAACTGGTTGATCAGCGCCAGGTTCATCGGGAAGGCGTAGACCTGCTCACCCACGCGCGCGAACACCCGGTGCTGGTAGCCGGTGAACTCCGTGAAGCGGTTGCAGTACTCCCACACCCGCTCGTTGGAGGTGTGGAACAGGTGCGCGCCGTAACGGTGGATCTCGATGCCGGTCTCCGGCTCGATCTCCGAGTACGCGTTGCCGCCGATGTGCGAGCGGCGCTCGAGCACCAGCACGCGCCTGTCCAGCTCGGCGGCGGCCCGCTCGGCGATGGTCAGCCCGAAGAAGCCCGATCCGACGACGACGAGGTCGTATCCCGTGTAACCCACGGTGCCCGAGGGTAGTGGCGGCCCGATACAGCGGGTACACGGGCTGCGACGCCGGGCCGTGCGGGGCCCCGCCCCAGCGTGCCGACACGGTCCGTAACCTGATCGGCGACCAGCATTTCGCGCGGACATCGGCGACCGGTTATCGAAGGAGGCGTCATGTCGATCCCCGACGTGACGCCTGCGGACGTCGGCGTGATCGCCACCTACGTCGTGGCCCTGCTGCTCCCGGGCGGCCTGCTCGGCGTGCTGAGCGGGCTGCGCGGCTGGACGCTCGTCGCCACCGCGCCGCTGTTCACCTACGCGATCGCGGGCCTCGCCGGACCCTTCTCCAGCGAGCTGGGCGTGAAGTGGTCACCCCTGACGTTCGCGCTGGCCACGCTGGTGCTGTGCGTCGTGGTGGGCGGGGTGCGGTTCCTGCTGCGCCGCCGCCGCGGAGAGCCCGCGGAGCCCGTCGTCCCGGCCTGGGCGCGCACCGCGCAGCTCGGCGTCGTGGTCAGCGTCGTCGTGGCCGTCGGGGTCGGGGTCGCCGCGGTGCTGGGCGGCATCAGGCAGCTCGGCGCGATCCCGCAGGACTGGGACGCCGCGTTCCACGCCAACGGCATCCGGCTGATCGCCGACACCGGCGACGGCGGCCTGTACGCGATGGGCACCACCAACTGGTACGAGAACGACGTCACCGTCTTCTACCCCAACGCCTACCACCTGGTGGCCGCCGCGGTGTACCAGCTGACGGGGGCGAGCATCCCCACCGTCCTCAACGCCCACACCGTGCTGATCCCCGGCCTGCTCGCGCTGTCGCTGGCCGCGATGGTGCGGCGCTTCGGCGGCCGTCCGCTGCTCGCCGCGGCCACGGCGCTGGCGTCGGTGTCGATCACCTCGATCTACGACAACCTCTGGCGGGGGCCGCTGCTGCCGTTCGCCACCGGGGTGGCGCTCACGCCGCTGCTGCTCGTGCTCGTCCTCGACGTCCTCGATGCGCGGGGCCTCCGCGCCACCGTGCGCCCGGCGCTGCTGTTCGCCGCCGGGCTGGCGGCTCTGCTGTGCCTGCACCCGGCCATCCTCATCGGCGCGGTGCTGTTCAGCCTCCCCGCGCTGGTGCAGCGCTGGTGGACCCGCCCGTCGGCGGTCCCGCGCGAGGTGGCGGTGCTGGTGGTGCCGGGCGTCCTCGCCGCGGCCGTCTGCTTCCTGCAGGTCGCCGGCACGCTCAGCAGCGGCGCCAGCATCACCACCGTCACCTGGCCCGCCGACCTCACGATGCCCGAGGCGCTCGGCCAGATCCTGACGTTCAGCCACAACGCCCCGACCGCGCAGATCCGGTTGTCGCTGGTGCTGGTCGTCGGGCTGATCGGCTACCGGCGGCTGGGGAACCTGCGCTGGGTGGCCGCCACCGCCGCGATCTTCGGCGTGCTGTTCGTGCTCGCCGCGTCGAACGACGCCCACTGGGTCAAGACGATCACGAGCCTGTGGTGGAACGACCGCTACCGCCTCATCGCGCTCACGGCCGTGCCGCTCTGCGTGATCATCGGGCACGGGGTGGCGGAGGCGCAGCGGTGGCTGGCCGCGCTGCTGGTCCGGATCACCGCGCGACGCCTCGTCTTCGCGACCGCGCTCGTCACGTCGGTGGCCGCGATCCTCGCTTTCGGCTACGTCACCCGCGGGCTCTACATCGGCCGCGACCAGCTGCAGATGACGAAGAACTCCGGCGACGGCCCGGCCGTGTCGCCACTGGAGATCCAGGGCATGCAGGCGATCGCGAAGATCGTGCCTCCGGGTGAGCGCGTACTGAACGACCGCGGCGACGGCTCCGTCTGGCTCTACGCCCTCACCGGGGTGAAGCCCGTGGCCGCGCACTACGACGCCACCCGCACCGGCCCCGACGCGAACCTGCTGGCCGACCGCTTCAACCAGTACCCGACCGACCCCGCGGTGCAGGCGGCCGTGGCCCAGCTCGACATCCGCTACGTCATGCTCGACGCGGGCTTCCTGCGCAGCTACGCCTCCCGCGAGCCGGGGCTGGTCAGCCTGGCGGGTCAGCCGTGGCTGACGAAGGTCTACAGCAACCCCGACGTGGTGCTCTACGAGATCAACGACGCACCCGCGCCCGCAGGCCCGGCGCAGCCCGCGCTGGCCGAGGGCAACCGGTGACGCGGGCAGCGGCCGTGCTCCGCCAGGGCGGGTCGGCGGTGCAGGTGGCCGGCAGCCAGCTCGGCCTCGCCCTGTCCAACTACGCGGTGCTGGCGGTGGCCGCCCGGCACCTCGACGCGGCCGGTTTCGTCGCGATCAGCTCCTACTACCTACTGGTCAACACCGTCGGCCGCGGGTTGTTCGCGGCGGTCGAGCTGGAGGCCACCCGCGCGGTCGCCGAGGCCGGGGCGGCCGGGCTCGACGACGGTCCGGCCCGCCGCGCGGCCCTGCGCCACACCGGGTTGCTGCTGGTCGGGGCGTTCGTGCTGCTCGGGGTCAGCAGCCCGCTCATCAGCGGGATCATGGGTTCGGGCTTCTCCGTGATCGCGCTGCTCGCCCTGGGGGCGGCCGGGATGGCCTCGTCGTACCTGCTGCGCGGGCCGCTGGCCGGGCAGCGCCGCTACGGCCTCTACGCCGCCACGTTCTGGATCGAGGCGGGCATCGGGATCGTCGGGGCGCTGGTGCTCGTGCTCCTCGGCGACAGCACCGCCACGATGTGGATCGCCGTGGTGGCGCTGGCGCCGCTGGTCGCCGCGGCGGTCGTGGCGCGCCCCGCCCTGAGCGGCGGCCCGGCGGGCGCCCCGGCACCGGTCCCCGGATCCGCTCGACCCGGGTCCACCACCCGGGCCGTCGTCTGGTCGGCCGCGCTGCTGCTGGCCGGGCAGGGCCTGTGGAACCTGGCGCCCGTCGCCGTCACCTCGCGGCTCACCGACGCCCCGGCGGTGGCCGCGGGCTTCTTCGCCGCCGCGGTGATCATCCGGGCGCCCGTGCTGTTCTTCCCGTCCGTGCAGGCCCTGCTGCTGCCGATGTTCACGGCGATGGCCACCACCGGCGACGCCACGGGCGTCCGCCGCACCACCCGCCTGCTCGGCGCGTTCATGCTGGTCGCGGGCACGGTGTGGGTCGCGGCCGCGGTGTTCGTCGTGCCGCTGGTCGGGGAGCTGGTCTTCAAGGCCGGCACCCCGCCGCCCACGTGGGTGCTCGTCCTCCTCGCCGCGTCCACGGTGATCGGGGCGGTCGCGCAGATCGGGCAGACCCACCTCATCGCCCTGCGCCGCCCCGCCGCCGCCGCGCTGGCGTGGATCGCGGGCCTGGTCGTGCTGCTGGCCGTCGCACTGCTGGCCGTGCCGCCGCTGACCGCCGCCGCGGAGGGGCAGCTGATCGGCGCGGGCGTCGTACTGGTAGTCCTGACGCTCGTGCGCCGCCGACACCGAGCCCAGACGTGACCGCCCCGACCGTCGGGGTGGTGGTGCTGGCCTGGCAGGAGCAGCCCTACCTCGCCGAGTGCATCGCCTCGATCCTCGCCTCCGCCGACGTCGACGTCCGGATCGCGCTGGTCGACAACGGCTGCGCCCCCGACGACCTCGCCGCCGTGCCCGACGACGAGCGCGTCGAGCACGTCGCCCCGGGCCGCAACACCGGGTTCGCGGGCGGCTGCAACCTCGGCGTCGAGCACCTCGGCACCGAGTTCGTCGCGCTGGTGAACTCCGACTGCATCCTGCGCCCGGACACGCTCGCGCTGCTCGTCGCCGAGGCGTCCCGGCCCGGGGTCGGTCCGGTGATGGCCGGCATCCGGCTGGCCGAGCCGCCGCACCTGATCAACAGCGCGGGCAACCCCGTGCACCTGATCGGCCTGTCGTGGGCCGGCGACATGGACCGCCCGGAGACGCGGACGGAGCCCTACGACGTCACCGGCGCCAGCGGCGCGTGCGTGCTGATGCTCGGCTCGGTCTGGAAGACGCTCGGCGGTTTCGACGAGGAGTACTTCGCCTACCTCGAGGACACCGAGATGAGCCTGCGCGCCTGGCGCCTCGGGCTCACCGTCCGCTGCGTGCCCGCGGCGATCGCGCTGCACCACTACGAGTTCTCCCGCAACGGGTTCAAGATGTACCTGCTGGAGCGCAACCGCCTGATGATGATCTCCACGCTGTGGAGCCGGCGCGCACTGGTGGCGCTGGCCCCGGTGCTGGTGGTCTCCGAGGTGATGCTGGCCGCCTACGCCGTCGCCGCAGGGTGGGGCGGGGGCAAGGTCCGCGGCTGGGTGTGGCTGTGGCGCCACCGCGGCCACATCGCGGAGCGCCGCAGGCTCGTGCAGGCCGAGGCCCGCGTCCCCGACGCGGAGTGGATGCAGCGCCTGACCCCCGACTTCGACCCGTCGGCGATCGGGCCGGCCCCGGTGACGCGCGTGGCCAACGCGGTGATCCGCACGTACTGGCGGGCGGCGAAGCGCGCCCTGCGCTGACCCCCGTGGGGGCTACTCGGTCCCGTCGGGGACCGTGACCGGCGGCTGCTCCGCCTTCTCCTGCTCGAGGGCGTCCATGCGCAGCTTCAGGCCGCCGACCTCCTCGGCCAGGCGGCGGGACTGCTCCTCCAGCAACCCCACCTCGCGGGAGAGCTGCAGGGACACCGCGAACAGGATGATCAGCGAGGTGAAGAAGAGCAGGTTGCTGGGGGTCTGGATGCCCACCAACGCCGCGACCCAGCCCAGCAGCGGCGGGAACAGGGCGACGACCAGCGTGCCGATCGAGATGACCACCCAGATCACCGCGTACTTCTCGCGGAGCCGGCGCCGGCGCAGCAGCTCGAACACCAGCACGAGCGCGGCGATGGCGACGATCACCGAGACGATCGTGAGGCGGGGGCCGGCCATCAGAAGTCCCGGCCGTCCCTGGGGGCGCGGCGGATCAGGGCCAGCCCCACCGCCACCACCACCCGCATCAGGTAGACGCCCGAGCGGAACGGGTTGGTGCTGGCCGTGCCGGTCTCGCGGGCCCGCATCACCACCGGGACCTGCGTGATCCGTAGGCCCGCGCGATGGGCGATGACGAGCGCCTCGACGGTGTCGCCGAGGTACTCCTCGGGGTAGTGCTCGGCGAACAGCGCGATCGCGCGGCGGTTGACCAGCCGGAACCCCGACGTCGGGTCCTTCACGCTGGTGCCGCAGATGCTGCTCAGCGCGGCCGAGAGCAGCCGCATGGCCCAGCGGCGGGGGCCACGGACCGCGTAGTCGCCGCGGCCGGCGAACCGGGAGCCGATCACCACGTCGGCGTCGACGTCGACCACGGCGAGCAGGTTCGCGATCTCGGAAGCGTCGTGCTGCCCGTCGGCGTCCACCTGCACGACGAACGAGAAGTCGTTCTCGCGGGCGTAGCGGTAGGCCGCGCGCATGGCCCCGCCGACGCCGAGGTTGAACGGCAGCCGCATCACGAGCGCGCCCGCGCGGGACGCCCGGGCGGCGGTGGAGTCGGTGGAGCCGTCGTCGACGACGAGCACGGTGGCGAGCGGCTGCGCGGCCCGCACCTCGGCGACGACGCGCGCGACGCTGTCCTGCTCGTTGAGCGCCGGCAGCACCACGAGCAGCTCACCGGTGGTGGCGGCGGAGGGTGTCGTCATCGGCGCCCGGACGTCCTCGGTGGTCATCGCGCGGCGACCGTCACGAACTCGTTGTAGGTGAACACCTTGCCCGTGAAGCGCGGCAGCGGGAACGAGTACTGCTTCTCGACGCGCAGACCCAGGTCGCGGGCGATGCCGCCGAGACGGGTCTGGTCGGTGAACACGGTGTGGGTGGGGTCGGAGGCGAAGCCGCGCTCCTGCGGGCAGATGAGCACGATCTTCGCGTCGGGCGCGAGGTAGGGCAGGTACGGCGCGATCACGTCGACCGCGCCGTCGGCCGGGAGGTGCTCGACGACGTGGGCGGCGAGCAGTCCGCCGAAGCCACCGTGCTCCGCGGGGTCCTGCGCGAGGAACTCGTCCGACGTCATCGCGGACAGCCCGGCCTCACGGCACTGCTGCACCGAGGTGGCGTTGTGGTCCACGCCGAGGCTGCCGGCCGGGAGGTTGTACAGGTTGCGGCCGATGCCGCACCCGACGTCGAGGGTGCGTCGCTCACCGAGGATGCGCCGCAGGTTCCACCGGTACGGCGCCTGCACGTCCAGAAGCTGCTTCCAGCGGGCCCCGGAACGCCGCGTGAGCCGCTCGGTGTACGCCGCGGACGCCGTGTCTCCATCTTGTCCCGCCACGGACCGCACCCTACCGGCCCCCGTCTCACCGCGGCTGCGAGACTCGCGACCGTGGCGCTCCAGATCGCGGAAACCAGCATCCCCGGACTGCTCCGGATCGACCTCGACCTGCACTCCGACGGGCGCGGCTGGTTCAAGGAGGGCTTCCAGCGCGCCAAGCTGGAGGCGCTGGGCTTCCCGCCGTTCGAGATCGTGCAGAACAACGTCTCGTTCAACGCCGAGGTGGGCGTCACCCGCGGGATCCACGCCGAGCCGTGGGACAAGTACATCTCGCTGGCCAACGGACGCGCGTTCGCCGCGATCGTCGACCTGCGCGACGGCGAGAGCCGCGGCCGGGTCGAGACGTTCGAGCTGCACCCGGGCAACGCCCTCTTCGTGCCCCGGGGGTGCGGCAACAGCTACCAGACGCTCACGCCGGACGTCGCGTACACGTACCTCGTCAACGACCACTGGTCGCCGGACGCGGAGTACACGCTGATCCAGGCGTTCGACCCGGCCCTGGGCATCGACTGGCCCGTCGTCGAGGCCGACGCGATCCGCTCCGACAAGGACCGCGGCCACCCGACGCTGGCGGAGCTCACGTGCGCGCGCTGATCCTCGGGGCGGGAGGTCAGGTGGGCCGCGCCCTGGCCGCCGCGCTGCCCGACGCCACCGCGCTGACCCGCGCGGAGTTCGACATCGCCGACCCCGCCGACCTGGACTGGCCGGCCTTCGACGTGGTCGTCAACGCGGGCGCGTTCACCGACGTCGACGGGGCCGAGACGGCCGACGGGCGCGCCGCCGCGTGGCGGGCCAACGCCACCGGGCCCGGAGCGCTCGCGGCGGTCGCGCGGCGGCAGCGCGGGATCCTCGTGCACCTGTCGAGCGAGTACGTGTTCGACGGCACCGCCGACCGTCCGTACGTCGAGGAGGACCCGGTGGCGCCGCTCTCGGCCTACGGCGCGTCCAAGGCGGCCGGGGACCTCGTCGTGCAGTCGGTCGAACGGCACTACCTGCTGCGTCCCACGTGGGTGGTCGGCGAGGGCCGCAACTTCGTGCGCACGATGCTGGCGCTGGCCGGACGCGGGATCTCCCCGACGGTGGTGGACGACCAGATCGGTCGCCCGACCTTCGCCCCGGACCTCGCGGCGGCGATCGTCCACCTGGTCACCACGCAGGCCCCGTTCGGCACCTACCACGTGACGGGCGGCGGCGAGCCCGCGTCGTGGGCGGAGGTGGCGCGCGAGACCTACGCGCTGGCCGGCCACGCCGACCTGACGGTCACCGGCACCACCACGGCGGCCTACTTCGCCGACAAGCCCGCAGCGGCGAAGCGCCCCCTGAACAGCGTGCTGGACACGGCGAAGGCGGAGGCGGCCGGCGTGGACCTCCCGGACTGGCGCGCCCGGCTGGCCGAGTACGTCGGGTCCTCGCAGACCGCGTGAGCTCCTCGCAGGGTCCCTGGGTCCTGCGAGGAGGACACCAGGTCTGCGAGGACGGGCTCACGCCGGCTTGAGGGGTTCCCACCAGGTGCGGTTGTCGCGGTACCACGCCACCGTCTTCGCCAGGCCGTCGGCGAAGTCCACCCGGGGGGCGTAGCCGAGCTCGCCCGCGATCTTGCTCCAGTCGACCGAGTATCGGCGGTCGTGGCCCTTGCGGTCGGCCACCGGCTCGATCATCTCCTCACCGGCGCCCACCGCCTCGAGCAGGCGGTAGGTCAGGTCGCGGTTGGTGAGCTCGGTACCGCCGCCGATGTTGTAGACCTCGCCGTCGCGCCCCTTCTCGGCCACCAGCTGGATGCCGAGGCAGTGGTCGTCGACGTGCAGCCAGTCGCGCACGTTCTGGCCGTCGCCGTAGAGCGGCACCTTCTTCCCGTCGAGCAGGTTGGAGACGAACAGCGGGATGACCTTCTCCGGGAACTGGTGCGGCCCGTAGTTGTTGGAGCAGCGCGTGATGCACACCGGCAGGCCGTGGGTGCGGTGGTAGGAGCGCGCGAGCAGGTCCGAGCTCGCCTTCGACGCCGAGTACGGCGAGTTGGGCTCCAGCGGGTGGGTCTCGGGCCAGGAACCCTCGTCGATCGAGCCGTACACCTCGTCGGTGGAGACGTGCACGAACCGGTCGACGCCTTCCTCCAGAGCCGCCTGCAGCAGCACCTGGGTGCCGACGACGTTGGTGGAGACGAAGTCGGCCGCGCCGGTGATCGAGCGGTCCACGTGCGACTCGGCCGCGAAGTGCACCACCACGTCGGTGCCCGCCATGACCTGCGCGACGACCTCCGGGTCGCGGATGTCGCCCTGGACGAACCGCGGGCTGCAGCCCTCGAGGTTGGTCAGGGTGCCGGCGTAGGTGAGCAGGTCGAGCACCACGACCTCGGCGCCGGCGAAGGCGGGGTAGTCACCGCGGAGCAGCGACCGGACGTAGTTCGACCCGATGAAACCGGCGCCGCCGGTGACCAGAACCTGCACGATTCACTCCTCGCGGAACGCGGATGCGACGTCCATGACGTACTCGCCGTAGCCCGACTTGGCCTGCGCCTCGCCGAGCGCGTACGCGGCATCGGCGTCGATGAAGCCCTTGCGCATCGCGATCTCCTCGAGGCAGGCGATCCGGATGCCCTGGCGCGTCTCCAGCACCCGGACGTACTCGCCCGCCTCCAGCAGCGACTCGTGGGTGCCGGTGTCGAGCCACGCGAAACCGCGGCCGAGGTCGCGCAGCATCGCCGTGCCGCGCTCCATGTAGGCCCGGTTGACGTCGGTGATCTCGAGCTCGCCCCGCGGCGACGGCGACAGCCCGGCGGCGATCCCGAGCACGTCGTTGTCGTAGAAGTACAGCCCGGTGACCGCCCGGTTGGACCGCGGCCTCTCCGGCTTCTCCTCGATCGACAGCAGCCGCCCGTCGGCGTCGGCCTCGGCCACGCCGTAGCGCTGGGGGTCGCGCACCTGGTAGCCGAACAGCACGCAGCCGGCGCGCTTCGCCTCGATGTCGGCGATGGCGCCCTGCAGCATCCCGGAGAAGCCGGGGCCGTGGAAGATGTTGTCGCCCAGCACCAGCGCGGCGGCGTCGTCGCCCACGTGGTCGGCGCCGATGACGAACGCCTCGGCGAGCCCGTTGGGGGCGGCCTGCTCGGCATAGGTGATGACCAGGCCGACCTCCGCGCCGTCGCCGAGGAGACGGCGGAACTGCGGGAGGTCGTGCGGGGTGGAGATCACCAGGATCTCCCGGATGCCGGCCAGCATCAGCACCGACAGCGGGTAGTAGATCATCGGCTTGTCGTAGACGGGCAGCAGCTGCTTCGACACCGCGCGGGTGATCGGGTGCAACCGGGTGCCGGAGCCACCGGCCAGGATGATGCCCTTCACATCACAGGTAGACGGCGAGCGTGAGGGTCGCGACCCAGACCAGGGCCAGTACCTGCAGCGCCCGGTCGGCCAGCGCGATCTCGTCGGGGGCGCCGCCGTTGCCGGAGTCGACGTCCACGGAGTAGCGCAGCACCGCCACCACGAACGGGACGATGGAGATCACCGACCACACCGAGTTGTGGTGCGCCTCGCGGATCTCGAACGCCCACAGGCAGTACGTCACGGTCAGCACGGTGGCCGACAGGGCCCACACGAACCGCAGGTAGGACGCGGAGTAGGCCTCCAGCGACTTGCGGATCTTGGCCCCGGTGCGCTCGGCCAGCATCATCTCGGCGTAGCGCTTGCCCGCCACCATGAACAGCGAGCCGAACCCGGCGGTGAGCAGGAACCACTGCGACAGCGGGATGCCGGTGGCCGCGCCGCCCGCGATGGCGCGCAGCAGGAACCCCGACGCGACGATGCAGATGTCCAGGACCGGCTGGTGCTTGAGCCAGAAGCAGTACGCCAGCTGCACCGCGACGTAGACGGCCAGCACGACCAGCAGCTGGGTGCTGGCCAGCCAGGCCAGCGCGAGCGCCCCCAGGAGCAGCACCACCGCGACGCCGAGCGCGAGCCCGGCCGGCACGATCCCCGCCGCGATGGGCCGGTTGCGCTTGGTGGGGTGCGCGCGGTCGGCCTCGACGTCGTTGGCGTCGTTCACCAGGTAGACGCCGGACGCGGCGAGCGAGAACGCCACGAACGCGATGACGAGGTGCAGCACGATGCCGGTGGTGAACAGCGTGCCGGCCACGAACGGCGCGGCCAGGACGAGGACGTTCTTCACCCACTGCTTGGGGCGCATCGTCCGCAGCACACCGCGGGCGACGCCCACGGGGGTGCGCGGCGGCGGCGACGGCGCCTCGGTGGTGGGCACGTCGGTGCTGGTCATCTGGTCCCCCTCTGGGCGAGGCGTCGTGTGGCGACCGCGACCGCGGCCCCCAGCACGGAACCCGCGACGACGTCGCTGGGGTAGTGCACGCCGAGCACCAGCCGCGAGAGTGCCATCGGCGGCACCAGCAGCGGCACGAGCGGCTTGTGGATCAGTGCGCCGAACAGGACGGCGGCGGCGGTGGTGGACGTGGCGTGCGCCGACGGGAAGCTGAGCCGGCTCGGCGTGCCCACCAGCACCTGGACGCGCGGATCGTGCGGGCGCGGCCTGCGCACCACGCGCTTGACCCCGATGGATGCGCCGTGCGCGAGCGCGACCCCGGCGGCGGCGGTGAGCCACTCCCGGCGGCGCGGGGCGTCGACCAGGGCGCCGACGGCCCCGATGGCCAGCCAGCCCGCGGCGTGCTCGCCGAACAGCGACATCGCGCGCGCGGCCCTCACCACGGCCGTACCTGCGGCTGCGCCCTGCACGGCCTGCAGCACCTGGACCTCGGTCCCGGCGGGGTCGGCGGCACGCTGCGGGGCGTCGTCGAGGAGCTGGGCCACGGTGCGGGGGCCTCCATCACGGGCGTCGAGAAGTACGCGGACGGTGGCCGATGCTACGCGTGGTCACCGACCCCCCTGCCCAACCCCTCCGGCGGCCACCGCACGGCCCCGCGAGTTCGCCGGACCGCCACGTCGCGTTCGCCGTCGCGGCCCGGCTCAGAACCAGCGTTCGAGCACCAGTGCCAAGCCGTCGTCGGCGTTGCTGGCGGTGACCTCGTCGGCCACGGCGTGCAGGTCGCCGTGGGCGTTGCCCATCGCGACGCCGTGCCCGGCCCAGCGCAGCATCTCCAGGTCGTTGGGCATGTCCCCGAACGCGACGACGTCGGCCGCGGTGAACCCGAGCCGGTCGCAGACCTCGGCCAGGCCGGTGGCCTTGGTGACCCCGGACGGCGATATCTCGACGAGCCCGCGGGGGTGGGAGAACGTGAGATCCGCGGCGTCCCCGATGACCGGGGCGAGCGCGGCCACCATCGCGTCGCTGCGCATCTGCGGGTCGCGGATCAGCATCTTCACGGCGGGCCGGGTGAGCAGGTCGGTGCGCGGGACGGTGTGGTTGTCGCCGTCGGCCCAGGCGTGGATGTAGTCGGGCTCGGCGACGAAGTGGTCCCCCGCCGCCACCTCCCCGACGCCCTCGACGGCCAGCCGGCAGCCCGGCAGCGTCGCCGTGATCACCGTCGCCAGCTCGGCCAGCGTGGCCGGGTCGATGGTGCGCGACCAGACGACGCGGTCCTCGACGGCGTCGTAGAGCACGCCCCCGTTGGCGCACACGGCGAAGCGGGTCATGGGCAGCTGGGCCACCACCGGCGGGATCCAGCGCGGCGGACGCCCGGTGACCAGCACGAACGTCACACCTCCGGCCACGAGCCGCTCGATCACGGCCGACGTCCGCGGCGTCACCTCGTCGAAGGGGTTGAGCAGGGTGCCGTCGACGTCCGTGGCGACCAACCGGGGAGCTTGCACGTGGCCAGCCTACGGCCGCACCGGCGCTGACCACGGGCACGCGGTCGTCCGGGAAGATCGACGGGCGACCACCCGCCCGTGATCACGGGGGTTCGCCTACAGCCGCACCGGCATCAGCAGCGACGTGGACCGCTCCGAGCGCAGCACCAGCGGCGCCACCGGGCCGTCGAGGGAGAGCATCAGCTGACCACCCCCGCCGGCGTCGACGGCCTCCAGCAGGAACTCGCGGTTCACCCCGACCCCGCCCGGCGCGACGGTCACGGCCCCGCCGGGCCCGACCGCCAGCTCCGTGACCGGGAACTCGACGCCGTCCTGCTCCCGGACCGACGTCCGCTCCGGCGCGCCGGCGACGGCCGCGCGGAGGGCCTCCGCGTCGACGGTCGCCGTGCCCGTGGGGGTCCACCGGTCCCAGGGCATGCCGCGGTGGTCGGGGTAGGCGTCGTCGCGCAGCGTGCCGCTGACCTCGGCTCCGTCCGTCCGGACCGTGATGGTCGCGCCCTCGACGGTGATCGTGACGGTGTCCGTGTCGGGGTCGGCGTCGGGGTCGGGATCGGCGTCGGTGTCGGCGCCGAGGACGGCCGCGATCTCGTCGGCCACCGCCACGGGCACGACCGCGGAGAACCCGGAGCCCGCCGACGCGGGCACCGTCGCCAGGGCCAGGCGGTAGCGGTCGGTCGCGACGAGGCTCAGCACGCCGTCGGCCAGGTCGAACAGGACGCTCGCCAGCACGGGCAGCCCGGGATCGGACCCCGCCGCGAACCGGACGGCGCGCAGGGCGGCGGCGAGGTCGGGGGCGGGCACGGTGACGGACACGGGGTTCTCCAGGGGTTCGAGCAGCAACGGCACCGCGGAGAGCGCACGGCGGGCGTCGGCCAGCCCCGCCTCGAGGGCACGGACGTGCCCGGCCAGCAGCGCGTCGACGTGCGCGGGGTCGGCGCGGTGCTCCAGCACCTCCCGGATGCCGGCCAGCGGCATCCCGACCCGGCGCAGCACGGCCACCAGCCGCGCCACCGCGACCTGCTCGGGCGCGTAGAAGCGGTAGCCGCTCTGCGGGTCCACGTGGGCCGGGCTCAGCAGCCCGACGCCGTCGTAGAACCGCAGGGCGCTCACCGTCAGCCCCGACTCCCGGGACATCCGGCCGATCCCGCGCATGCTCTCCACGACACCGACCCTCCCGCCTCGACCTGGTCGAGGGTCAACCCGTCAGACCCGGACGACCTCCAGGCCGCCGACCCCGACGACGGCGTCGAAGTCGTCGTCCTGCGTGACGACCGGAAGACCACGCGACGCGGCACTGGCGGCGATCCACAGATCGTTCACGTTCACGCGCCGACCTGCCTGCGCGAGATGCACCCTCATCCTCGCCCACATCAGCGCCGCGGCCTCGTCGACTTCGATCAGCTCCACGTCGGCGACGGCGTCGAGCGTGGTCATCCTGCGGGCCCGGGTTTCGACATCGGCCGCCACCAGGACCCCCGCCTGGAGCTCGGCCAGCGTGACGACGGAGATGGCCGCCTCGTCGGGGACCCGCTCCTCGTTCAGCGGGCGACCGCTCTCGGCGGCGATGAAGACACTCGTGTCGAGGAGACCTCTCGTCGGAGACGTCACCGGATCGGCGGCAGATCGTCGGTGGTGTCGCCGGCGAGAAGGGCGAGGTCGGCCCGCAGACCGGGATCGGCCTGCGCCCGCCGCAGCCGCGCCACGATCACGTCGCGGCTGGTCCAGCTCCGTCGGGACCGCTGGGCGGGCACGAGATCGGCCACGTGCCGGCCGTTGACCGTCACCGCGAGACTCTCGCCGGCCTGGACGCGTCGGAGTACCCCCGCCGTGTCGTTCCGCAGCTCGCGCGACGCGATCTCGTCCCTCATGCGACGAGTGTAGGCCATCGGCCTACGGCCTGGCTCAGATGATCGCGACCGCCACCACGAGGCCCAGGGCGATGTGCACGGCCGCCACCAGATAGACCTGCGGCACCGTCGTCTCGCCGGCGAGCACGGCGCGCATGTCGATGCCCGTGATCCACTCCAGCAGCCGGGCGCCCAGCACCTGGGCGACGACGCCGACCACGCCGAAGATCAGGGTCGTGAGCAGGCCGTCGAGCAGCGCACCGGACGACACGTAGATCGACACCACCACGATGAACGCGATGCCGACCATGCCCGCAGCCGTGATGATCACGGCGTTGGGCCTGCCCTCCCGGACCTGCCTGTTGAGCGGGCCGGGCGTGGTGAGGTCCACGGCGAAGAAGCCCAGCAGCATCAGCAGCACGCCGAGCACCGCGTAGAGCAGGATCGCGCCGATGCCGGTACCGATCACGGCACCGTCGAGAGCTGCCAGATGGACATCAGGGGTCACGTCAAACCTCCAGAAACGTCATTCGGGGATGCGGTGGGGGACGAACGCCGCGCCGTCGTCGGTCACGAGGCCGACCGTCTCGCGGATGCCCAGCCCGGCCGAGGTGTCGCCGACCACCCACGCGCCGAGCGCGGGGCGGAAGCCGTCGAACTCGGGCAGCGGCGCGAAGAGCTGGTAGACGTAGCCCTCCTCGCCGTAGACGCCGGAGGTCTCGGTCTCGGATCCGGGCGAGACGATGGAGATGTTGGCGCCCTCACGGCCGAGCCGGGGCTTGCGCACGTACTCGGTGAGCATCCCGGGCTGGTCGAGGTAGGCGGGCAGCAGGTTGGGGTGGCCGGGGTACATCTCCCACATGACGGCCAGCAGTGCCTTGTTGGACAGGATCGTCTTCCACAGCGGCTCGACCCACAGCGTCTCGGGGAGGCTGCGCAGCACGTGCTTGCCGAAGTCGTCGGTGAGCACCCACTCCCACGGGTAGAGCTTGAACACCGCGGCCATCGGCGCCTCGGCGAGATCCACGAACCGGTCGAGCGACGCGTCCCAGCCGATGTCCTCGATGGCCAGGCCGATCGTGTTCAGGCCAGCCTCGGCGGCGGTCTCCTGCAGGTACCCGACGGTGACGTGGTCCTCGCCGCTGGTGTCGCCGCCCGACCACGTGAAGTAGACGTCGTCACCGGGCAGCGTGGCCTTGACCTGCCCCCAGCGCTCCACGAGCTTCTCGTGGATGGAGTTCCACTGGTCGTCGGACCCGTGGGTGTCCTTGAGCCAGTTCCACTGCAGGATCGACGCCTCGAGCAGCGTGGTGGGGGTGTCGGCGTTGTACTCCAGGAGCTTGCACGGGCCGTCGCCGCCGTAGCGCAGGTCGAACCGGCCGTAGACGTGCGGGTCGCTGCGCTTCCACGACGCCGCCACGCCCTCCCACGCGTACTCGGGGATGGCGAAGTCGCGGAACCGCTCCGTGGTGACGACGTGGTCGACGGCCTCCAGGCACATCGAGTGCAGCACCTCGACGTCGGCCTCCAGGGAGAGGACCTCGTCCATCGAGAACGTGTAGTGCACCGACTCGTCCCAGTAGGGCCGGTCGACGCCGCCCTGGCCCCGGCCGGGTGCGCCGTAGACCATCCCCTGCTCCGCGACGGTCTTCTCCCAGCCCGGGCGGGGGGTGCCGGTGTGGCGTTCCATCTAGGAGCCGCTGCTCGAGCTGCCGCTCGAGCTGCCGAGGCCGCCGCGGGTCACCGAGCTGCTGCCGCCGTCGGAGGCCGAGCCGCCGCCCGACGAGCTCGACACCTTGCCGCCCGAGAGCGTCTTGCCCGACGACGTCGAGACGCGCGTGGAGCTCTTCGGGACGGTGGTGGTGCCGCCGGAGACGCGCTGGCCGATGTCACCGCTGCCGCCGTAGTTGTAGTAGTACTGCCGACCGCCGCTGCCGATGAAGATCGGGTAGAAGCCGCCGCCGGAGTGGTAGGTGGTGGTGGACGCGGGCGTCACGCAGTTGGAGTCGTCGACCACGACGCCGTCCTCGCCGACGCACTTGGCCTGCACGGTCTCGTCGCCGCCGGCCTGCGAGATGCCGTAGCCGACGGCGATCACCGCGACCACGCCCACGGTGACGCCGGCGCCGACGAGGATGCGCTTGCGCTTCACCCGCGCCTTCTCGGCGTCCTCCGCCTCCTGCGCGGCCGCCGCCTGACGACGGCGTTCGGCCTGCTCACGGGCCTTCTGCTCGGCCAGCGTCGGCGGGCGGGGCGTGGTGGAGGACGGGTCCTGATAGGACATCGAGCCGGGCGCCGGGCGGGGGACCCCGCCGGGATCGGTCGGGTCGTCGTCGTTCGTGCCGTTCGCCACTCGAGCCCCCTCGGCTGTGCCGTCGCGCCGTTCACAGTTGATCCCCGCGCGGGCGAACCGTACCGGTTGTGCGATTTCGGGCCAACGCTGACGCTCGCAGCACACCAGCTACCGATGACCGAGCCGCGCCGCCCCACCCCCGACCGGGCGACGAGGTCACGGCATGATGACGGTCGACATGAGCCGTTCACTCCTGAGCGCGGCCAGGCCCTCCTCCCCGGGGTCCCCGCGCAGCGCTGCCGACACTCCCCCGGCCCACCCTGGCGACCCCCAGAGCCGCACCGTGCGCCGCGTGGTCGCGGCGGTCGTGGTCGGGGCGCTGACGATGTTCGGCGTCGCCACCCTGGACACGTTCGCCGGCGCCACCGTGCCCGTGCTCGGCACGTTCGCCTCGCTGCCCGCCCCGGACGACCAGCCGGAGACCATCGAGGTCCCGGCGCCGCCGTCGCAGCCGGGCACGTGCCTGAACTGGACGCGCGCCGACGCCGCCGACGCGCAGGTCGTCGACTGCGCCAAGCCGCACCTGTTCGAGCAGGCCGGTTCCGTCACTCTCGCCGACCAGGCCACGCTGCCGTCCGACCAGCAGTGGCGCGACCTCGTCAAGACCCGCTGCACGCCCGTGGTGCTCAAGTACCTGAACAACACGTTCGACCCGAACGGCCGCTACCGGGTGGGCGCGCTCAAGCCGTCCGCCGCGAAGTGGGCCCAGGGCGACCGCGAGCTGCGGTGCGGCCTGCAGAGCGCGTCGCAGTCCGGGGCCCTGTACCCGCTCGCGGGCAAGGTGGCCGGCGGCGACCAGGCCGACGTCCAGCAGCCCGGCACCTGCCTCGCCATCAACGGCAAGCAGATCGGCGACCCCATCGACTGCGCCAAGCCGCACGCCGTCGAGACCGCCGGCATCGTCGACGTGTCGAAGAAGTTCACCGGGGGGTTCCCCGCGGTGGCCGACCAGGACGCGTTCCTGCAGCCCGAGTGCGACAAGGTCGCCGACGCCTACGCGGGCAACCCCGACGTGATCGCCCAGAAGAAGCTCACCGTCTACTGGGACAACATCACGGAGGCCTCGTGGAAGGCCGGCACCCGCAAGGTCAACTGCAACCTGGGTGCACTGTTGCCCGACCGCAGCGGCTTCGCCCCCGTCACGGGCTCGGTCAAGGGTTCCGTCGCCGTCGGGAGCACGCCGGCCCCGCCCGCGTCGGACACCCCGGACCCGGGCGTCCCCGCGCCGCCCACCACCGACCCGGCGGCGCCGGCCTCCGACCAGCCGACGGCCACGCCCGGCCCGTCCGCCGCCCTGCCCGCACCCGCCAACCCGGTCGTCCCGCTGCCTGCTCCCCGGGGATGAACCGGACGGAGTTCGAGGAGCTCGTCGGCGACGCGCTCGACACCATCCCGGCCGAGCTCCTGGCGGCGATGGACAACGTCGTGGTGCTCGTCGACGGGCGGCACCCCGACGAGCCGGACCTGCTGGGCCTCTACGAGGGCATCGCCCTGACCGAGCGCACCAGCGACTACGGCGGCGTCCTGCCCGACCGGATCACGATCTTCCAGGACGCGATCCTGGACTTCTGCGGTGACGATCGCGACGAGGTGGTGCGCGAGGTGGCCATCACGGTGGTGCACGAGGTGGCCCACCACTTCGGCATCGACGAGGACACCCTGCACGAGCTGGGCTGGGGATAGCGCCTGCGGCGCCCGTGCGCGGATAACGGTGTTCCCGCACTGATTTCCGCGCACGACCTCCGTCAGGCCGGGGACCCGCCCGCCGTCACGTCGCCCCGGACCGGCGAGGCCTCGTCCCAGTGCTCCAGGGCCCAGCCCGACGTGGTGCGCTGCAGGATCACCAGGCCCGTGTTGGGGACGTACTTCGTCTCCGCCGTGTCGCCCAGCAGGGCCGCCGCCGCCAGCCGGATCGCCGCCCCGTGGCTCACCAGCACCACCGTGTCGGAGGCGCCGTCGGTGATCGCCTCGACCACCGGGACGTAGCGCGCCCGCAGGTCCAGCGCCGACTCGCCGCCGGGCAGGTGCGCGTCGAGGTCGCCGTTCCACCACGCGTGGTAGCAGCGGTCGAACTGCGCGCGGGCGTCCTCGTCGGAGCGGCCCTCGAGATCGCCGCAGTACACCTCGTGCACGCCCTCGACGATCTGCACGTCGAACCCGTGCGCCGCGGCGACCGGGGTCGCGGTCTGCTGGGCTCGCGTGGCCGTCGAGGCGTGGACGACCGAGAGACGCTCACCCGCCAGCCGCTGTCCGAGCGCCGCGGCCTGGCTCAGCCCGAGCTCGTTGAGCGGGCGCCCGGGCGGGCGGGAGTCGAGCTCCTTCGTCACGTTGGCGGCGGTCTGGCCGTGGCGGGCCAGGATGAGGCGGGTCACCAGCTCGTCCCCGATCGCAGGGCCGCCAGCCACCTCTCGGCCGCGGCGAATCCGTCCGTGCCGCCGAGCGGACCCGCGGGACCGGTCGGGCGGGGTGCGGCGCCGTTGCCGGCCCGCGGGTAGGAGCCGAGGAACCGGACGCGGTCGCACCGGCGGTGCAGCGCTGCGAGCGCCTCCCCCATCGCCGGCTCGGCGACGTGACCGAGGCAGTCGAGGTGGAACCAGTACTCGGCGTGCCGGTCCTTGATCGGGCGCGACTCGATGCGCGTGAGGTCGATGCCCCGCACCGCCAGCTCGGTGAGCAGCCCGAGCAGCGTGCCCGGCCGGTTCTCGGTGGTGGCGGCGATGCTGGTGCGGTCGTTGCCGGTGGGGGCGGGCGGCGGCCCCGGCCTGGCCACCAGCGCGAACCGCGTGACGGCGCCCGCGTTGTCGGCGACGTCGCCGGCCAGCACCTCCAGACCGTTCAGCTCGGCGGCCAGCGGCGACGCCACGGCCGCGTCGAACTCACCGCGCGCCACCTGCGCCGCGGCCTCGGACGTGGACGTCGAGAGCAGCACCTCGGCGTCGGGGAGGTGCTGGGCGATCCAGCCGCGGGTCTGCGCGATGCCGTGCGTGTGGGAGGCGACGGTGCGGACGTCCTCGCGGCGGGTGCCCGGGCGCACCATGAGGTCGAAGCTCACGGACACCAGCGCCTCGCGGACGATCACCAGCGGCGGGTCGGCCACCAGCCCGTCGAGCACGGCGGGCACGGCTCCTTCGACGGAGTTCTCGATCGGCACGCAGCCGGCGCCGGCGGACCCGTCCCGGACGGCGGCGAGGACCGCGAGGCTGCCGCCGCACGGCACGAGCTCGGCGCCGTCGGACTCGGGCAGCGAGCGCAGCGCCTGCTCGGTGAACGTGCCGCTCGGGCCCAGGAAGGCGAGACGTGCCATCAGGCCAGCAGGCCCAGGCCCGCGAGCTGCGCGGCCGGCACCGGCTCGAGATCGACGCCGCAGTGCGACAGGATGCCCCGCACGCCCTTGACGGCCTCCTCGGACAGCCCCTCGATCTCGGCGGCCAGCGCCGTGCCGTCGGTGCTCTCCAGCGCCTCGGCCACGTTCTCGCCACCCAGGGCCCGGGACACGGCGACCAGGACGTTGAGCACGCCGTGGCGCGGCGGCCCGTCGACCGGGCGGACGATGTCGCGCAGCCCGAGCACGGTGAACGAGCGCCCCGTGCCGGCGACGACCTCCACGAACCGCTCGATGTCGCCGGCGGCGGGCACGTCGGCCGCGCGGGGGCCGCCGCAGCGCAGCTTGGGGGCACACCCGTGTTCGGCCACGCGGCGCACCGCCTCGAGCCAGGCCGTGGTGCCGGGCACGTCACCGGCCTGCGGACGGCGGGGCTCGACGACGGCCATGACGTCCTCGGGCACGAACTCCGAGACGCGCTCGAGCCAGACGGCGTCGACGTCCGGCGGGGCCGACGTCTCGACGGTGCGCGGGGTGAGCAGGCTCGACCGCGAGAACACCGTGGACAGCGCCTTGGGCACCGCGCCGAGCCCGGTGTCCACCACGAGCGCGACGTCGACGGGCCGGGCCGGCACCGAGCGCGCGAGCTCGGTGACCACGGCCGACAGTCGCGACACGGGGCAGACGAGCTGCCCGACCAGCCCGCCGTAGCGGCCGTCGCGGGAGCTGAGGTACCGCGCGACCACGGCGTCGACACCGGGGGCCGTGGCCCGGGGCTGCAGCAGGCTGGTGTCGTCGACGAGCCGGGCGAACAGCGGAGGAATGGCCCAGGAGTCGGTACCGGCCGCCGTCGTCACGATCCCAGACGCTAACGAATGGGGCCGCTGGACTCCGCGCCCCCCTCGATATAGCTTAGGCTTACCTAAGCAGGAGGTGCTTCGTTGGGAACCACCCAGGTTCGTCGTCCGCCCGCTCCGTCCGACGCCGAACGCGCCCGGAGTGTCGTCGCGCGGACCAACATCACGGCACCCGTCCCGGCACTCGGCGGCACCGCCTCCCTGGTCGGCACCGGATGCCCACCGAGCACTCCGGTCGCGCACCACGTGTGGGCCGACGGTTCGGCCGCGCTGCTCCTGGCCGACGACGACCCGCTGCTCCCGTGGGCGGCGTCCGGCGTCCCGGTGATGCTGGAGATGCGCGACCACGCGCCCGTGGACCTGCGGGAGCCCGTCCGGGCGCTGCTGTGGGTCACCGGGCTGCTCACCGTGCCCGCACCGGACGCCGCCCGCCGGATCGCCGCCACCGTCGCCGAGCACCGACCGGACCCCGCCCTGCTCGACCTCGGCCACGGCACCACGCTGGTGCGCCTGGCTCCCGGGTCGGTGGTGCTGTCGGACGCCGAGGGCACCGCGGCGCTGGCCCCCGTCACGCTCGCGGCCGCCCGGCCGGACCCGTTCTGCCACTACGAGCAGAAGTGGCTCGCCCACCTGGAGCAGGCGCACCCCGAGGTGTTCCGGGCGCTGGGGCGGCACCTGCCGCAGGCCCTGCGCAGCGCGACCGTCCGTCCGCTCGGCGTGGACCGCTGCGGGCTGCGGCTGCGGATCGAGACCGGCCACCGCGACCACGACGTGCGGCTGTGCTGGGAGCAGACCATCACCACGGTGGAGGAGCTGCGCGCCCAGCTGCAACTGCTCGTCGGGTGCCCCTACCGGGCGGGCTGACTCAAGCCGAGGCGAGCGGCGAGCGACGCTCGCGGACGCGGGCGGTGACCCGGCGCTCGGCGAAGAACGACGCGAACGGGACGGTACCGGCGATCAGGATGACCAGCGCGTCCACGGGCTTCCACCGGCAGCGCTCGGCGAGCAGCAGCGTGCACACGATGTAGATCATGTAGAGGAAGCCGTGGGTGACGCCCACGATCGAGACCAGCGTGGGCTGGCCGAAGAAGTACTTCAGCGGCATCGCGACCAGCACCAGCAGGAGCAGCCCGATGCCGGTGATCCACGCGATGACGCGGTAGTTCCGCAGGGCGGTTTCGATCGACACGGGGATCCTCAATCGTTGTCGCGGGCGGCCAGCTCGGCCAGCATGCGGTTGTAGGCCGCCATCTCCGGGTCCTCGTCGGCCTGGACGGGCCGGGCCCGCACCGGTCGCGGCCCGAAGGGCGAGGGACCGGTGGCGACGGCGGGGGCGGCCACCACGGGCTCGGGCTCCGGTTCCGGATCGGCGTCCCACGGGTGCTCGGGGAGCTCGCCCCGGATGCGCCTGATCTCCATGCTCAGCATCCGCCACCACATGTAGCCGAAGAAGAGGGCGAACACGGGCCACTGCAGGCCGTAGCCGACGTTGAGTGCGCTGCCCATCGACGACCCCGCACGGTGCCACTGCCACGCCGCCAGGAGGCCGCACGTGACCATCGCGCCGATCGTGAGCAGGTGCCACATGATCCAGCGTGGGGAGAGGACGAGCTGTCGCACCCCGTCAGAGTACGCCGACCGGTAGCGTCCGATCGTGTCCCGGCTCCGCGTCACACCTCTCCGCGCCTGGTTGTCCCCCGCATCGCCGGACGAGCCCGTGATCACCGATCCGGGCGTTCGCCGCCTCGTCGTCACCGAGATCCTGGTCGTCCTGACCGTCACCCTCGGGCTCTCGGCCCTGCGCAGCGCCCTGAGCCTGCTCGACGCCCTGCTGCGGCCCGTCCCGCTCAGCCAGCAGCAGGTGGCGCTCAACGCGCCCGCGGCGAACGCCGACCTCGTCGACCTCGCGCTGCAGCTGGTGCGGGTGCTGCAGCTCGTCGGCTGGGGCGCGCTCGGGGCGTACCTGCTGATCCGCGCCGGCTTCGCGCTGCGACACGTGGGCCTGGACGCCGGCCGCCCCGGCCGGGACGCGCTCGGCGCCGCCGGCCTGGCCGCGTTGATCGGCGTCCCGGGGCTGGGCCTCTACCTGGTGGCGCGCGCGCTCGGCGTGAGCCTGGACATCGCCCCCACCACCCTGGGCGACACGTGGTGGCGCGTGCCGGTGCTGATCGCCTCGGCGGCGGCGAACGCCTGGGCCGAGGAGCTGGTGATGATCGGGTACCTGCTGACGCGGCTGCGCCAGCTGGGGTGGTCGGAAAACCGTGCGGTGGTCGCGTCGGCCCTGCTGCGCGGCAGCTACCACCTCTACCAGGGCCTCGGCGGGTTCGTCGGCAACGTGGTGATGGGGTGCGTGTTCGGGCGCGTGTGGCAGCGCACGAACAGGCTGTGGGCGCTGATCGGCGCCCACACCCTGATCGACGTGGTGGCCTTCGTGGGCTACGCGGCGCTCGCCGGGAAGGTGGGCTGGCTCTGAATGTCAGCTAGTGCTCGGCCAGGATCTGGTAGCGCATCTTCGCCATCATGTTCTCCGCCCCGGCCGGGATGCCCGAGGCCGAGAAGAGCTCGTCGATGCGGCCGGGGATGTCCTCGGGGTCCCACTTCTTCCCGCCGTTGGTCACCTCGGCCACCGACGTGAACGGCTGGAAGATCTCGATGCTGTCGCCCTGGACGCCGAAGACCTTGCCGCTGATGTGCGCCGAGGCGTCCGAGCAGAGGAACGCCACGAGCGGCGCGATGTTCTCCGGGGCGAAGAAGTCGAACTCGCCGGCCGCCACCGACGCGTCGTGCTTGTCGCGGAACTCCTGCGGCATGAGGTCGAGCGTCATGCGCGTCAGGGCGGTGGGGGCGATCGCGTTGCTCGTGATGCCGCCGCGGGCACCCTCCATCGCGACGATCGTGGAGAACGCGGCGATGCCGGCCTTGGCGGCGCCGTAGTTGGTCTGGCCGAAGTTGCCCAGCAGCCCCGACGTGGACGCGGTGCTCACCACGTGCCCCGGGCGCTTGGCGTCCTTCCAGTACTGGACGGCCGCGCGCGTCGGCAGGAAGTGGCCGCGCAGGTGCACGCGGATGACCGCGTCCCAGTCGTCGTCGCTGAGCTTGGCGATGGTGCGGTCGCGCAGGATGCCTGCGTTGTTGACCAGCGCGTCGAGCTGGCCGAACTCGCTCACGGCCGTGCTGACCAGCCGGTTGGCCACCTCGGCGTCGGCCACGTCACCGCTCGCGGCGACGGCCCGGCCCCCGGCCGCGACGATCTCCTTCGCCACCGCCTCGCCCGCGTCCGCGTCGAACTCGGCGACGACGACGGCCGCCCCCTGCGCCGAGCACTCCAGCGCCTCGCCGCGACCGATCCCGCGGCCGGCACCGGTGACGATGACGACCTTGCCATCCAGAAGTCCCATGGACGGACTATATGACCGACGAGTAACCCTGCGCTGTCGCGCCCGCCACACCCGCTAGCGCAGGGTGATCTGCTTGCCCGCCAGCGCATCCTTCGCGCGACGCTCCGCGTCCGTCAGCGGGGTGGTCTCCTTCAGGGCCGCATCCAGCTTCGTGGCGAACGCGCCGACCGGCTCGGACCACTCCTTCGGGTGCAGGTCACGGTCGAGATCCCAGACCGGGACGAGCAGGCCGTGGGCGCGGAACGACCCCGCGTAGCGGGTGTTCTCGCCCAGGCCGAGCTCGCCGCGGGCCTGCAGCCGGGCCAGGGCCGCGAGCAGGGCGTCCTCCGGCTCCGGGCGGACCCAGCGCAGATGGGCCTTCGTGCCGGTGTCCACCCAGTACGCGGCGCGGACACCGGGCGCGACCACCGGCTCGGTCGGCATGATCACCGCGTTGGCCCGCTCGAGGGTGGACATGACCTCGGCGGTGGGCTCGGAGCCGTCCTCGTTGGGCGGCACCCACCAGGCGAAGTCGCTGAACAGGGTGACGTCGAGCGCGGCGTCGGCCACGAGCAGGTCCTGCAGCCGCTCGCCGCCCTCGGCGCTCGGCGGCACGACGGGCAGCGACGTGCCGGGCTCGGCGGCGAACCCCCAGGTCAGGGCGCGGGCGAGGTCGGCGGAAAGGTCGCCGGAGCGGGTCTGCACCTGCATCCCGACGAGGATCTCGCCGTCCGGCCGCACCAGCGCGGCGGACGCCCCGGGCAGCACCGACGCCAGCGTGACGACACGGTCCCGGGCGTCCTTCAACGGCAGCGGGGCCTTCGCCGACGGCAGGAACTCGCGCAGCGCGACGAGGTCGCACTCGGCGGCGAGGCCATCGAACGGGCGGATGACGATGACGTCGTCGCCCGCTCCGTGGCAGGCCTTGTAGCGCTTGCCCGAGCCGCAGGGGCAGGGACGACGGGGGTTCTCGCCCGCGGACTGTGAGCCCTGTGCATGGGCCTCGCGGACACGTGTCTTCTTCGCCATGGTTCCGCCGACGCTAGCGGGTGCTACGCGGTGGCCCCCACCCGCACCACCACTTCGCGGCGGGTGCGCCGGGCCGGCCCCAGGAGCGCCGTGAGGCGGACGACCAGCACGGCCGTGACCCCGGCGGTGGCGGCGGCCAGCAGGTCCAGCACGGCGTGCAGCAGGACGCCGTCCGCGAGGGCCTGCACGCCCGTGCGCAACGACCAGAGCAGCACGACCACCCCGAGCACGACACCGGCCGCCCACAGCAGCCACCAGACCAGCAGCAGCCGCGACGGGCGGGGACGGACGCCTGCGGGGCGGCCCCACGCCGTGTGCTCGATCTCGGCCAGCACGGACCCCGGCACCGCGAGGTTGAGCCCCGGCAGCACCCAGCCGACGACGGTCGCGCGGGCCGAACGGGAGGGCGCCACCCCGGCCCCCTCGGCCGCGGCCGCACCGGCGCGCAGGGTCCAGGCCACCAGCACGAGACCGGCCAGCAGCGCGAGCACCGGAGCGACCGTGCCCGCGGTGTTCACCAGCGCGTCCGAGACGGCGACGACCGTGGCGGACAGCGCCCGGTCCCGGCTGGCGAGCAGCAGGACGTACCGCCAGATCTCGGCCCCCGCCGCCACCACGGCCACGACGGCGGTGGCCCAGAGCAGCGGGACGAGGGTGTTCAGCAGCGTGCGGGCGGCGCGCAGCGGGTCGGGCGGGGGCTCGGCCGGCTCCGGGTCCACCCAGGCCTGCGCCGGGAACCCCCACCGCGGCAGGAACCGGTAGCGCGGAGGACCGGCGTACGGCGCGCGCGGGGGCGGCGGCGGGGCGGGCATCGCGGACGCGGGCGGCTCCGCCGTCCAGTGCAGGGGCGCGAGGTAGCGGCCGCAGAACGGGCAGAACGGGCCGCCCGCGGGCACCGAACGCTGCCCGCAGCGCGGGCAGATGACCGGTGAACCCGGCGTGGCCATCCCGCCGCGCCTAGATGACGTCGGGCGCGGCGCCGTCGCGCTCGCTGACCATGGGACGGCCGTTGGCCGCCCACGACTGCATCCCGCCTCCCACGTTGACGGCCGCGCGGCCGTTCTGGTTGAGGAACGCGACGACGCGCCCGGAGCGGCCGCCGGAGCGGCAGATCACGTAGACGGGATCGGCCTCCGGCACGTCGGCGATGCGCGTCGGCACCTCGTTCATGGGCAGGTGGGTGGCGTCGGGGGCGTGGCCTGCGGCCCACTCGTCGTCCTCACGGACGTCGAGCAGGACGGCGTCGGCGGGCAGCTCGGTCACGCCGATCTCGGGAACCGCGTTCATGGGGCGAATCATGACACGACCGGTGGTGACGCCGGGGTGAACGCGGCGACCTCGGATGGCAGCAGGGGCCGCTCAGTGCACCATCGCCTTCTCCGAGCCCGCACCCGTCAGGGAGCGGACCTCCATCTCGGCGTACTTCGCCGTGTCGGACCCCGTGCGGCCGCCGACGTAGGTGCCGGCGATGCCCAGCAGGAACGACACCGGGATGGAGACGATGCCCGGGTTCTCCAGCGGGAAGAAGTCCCACCCGCCGCCCGGGAAGATGACGCTCTCCGGGCCGGAGACGACCGGCGAGAAGAGGATCAGCAGCACGCAGACGCCGAGGCCGCCGTAGATGCTCCACAGCGCGCCGGTGGTGTTGAACCGCTTCCAGAACAGCGAGTAGAGGATCGTCGGCAGGTTCGCCGAGGCCGCCACCGCGAACGCCAGCGCCACCAGGAACGCGATGGTGATGCCGTTGACGAGGATGCCGCCGACGATCACGAAGGCGCCGACCGCGAGCGCCGTGCGCCGGGCGACCCACACCTCCTGGTCCGGGGTGGCCTGGCCCTTCTTGATCACGTTGGCGTACACGTCGTGGGCGAACGACGCCGAGGCCGTGATCGTCAGGCCGGCCACCACCGCGAGGATCGTGGCGAACGCGACCGCCGAGACCGGGCCGAGCAGGATCTCGCCACCGAGCTGGTAGGCCAGCAACGGCCCCACCGAGTTCGCGCCACCGGGGGCGGCCTTGATGGCGTCCGGGCCGACCAGGTCGGCCGCACCGAAGCCGAGCACCAGCGTGAACAGGGAGAAGACGCCGATCAGCCAGATCGCCCAGACCACCGAGCTGCGGGCCGCCTTCGCGGTGGGCACGGTGTCGCGGCGGCCCGCACGGGGCGCTGCCGCATGCGGAACGCGAGCACGTCGCCCATCGTGAACTTCCCGGTGTTGCGCAACAGCTCCGCCACCAGCAGCAACGCGACGAGCCACGCCACGAGGAAGCCGATGGAGTAGAGGAAACCGTCGTAGCCGCTCGTGGCGATGGCCCCGGCGATACCGAGGAACGACGCCGCCGAGAGCTAGGACGCTCCTGAAAAAGCCGGTCGTGTCGGTCCTGGCCGGGACGGTCGGGGCTGGGAGGATCGGTGGGTGCAGGGACGGGCTGATCCGCAGCGCGAGATTCTGGATGTCGAGTCGGTGGCTGGG
>Ga0209933_1000305_pt1 | contig 103171 bp, 88 predicted proteins | sample ThiBiot_300_biof_FD_183944 | JGI IMG/M metagenome (GOLD analysis project Ga0209933, IMG submission 183944) | Wastewater bioreactor microbial communities from Cape Town, South Africa - Thiocy_cont_300_biof (SPAdes) | ecosystem: Engineered > Bioremediation > Thiocyanate > Unclassified | place... | reverse complement strand
GGCCCTTGAGCAGGCTAAACTCAACCAGAGGGAGTATCAACCTGAGCTACTTTCTAATGGCGACACGCTGAAACAACTGCTGGCTCGCAGTCGGTATGTGCTCTATAAAAAGGCCACTGACTGGACGTCCAGCCAGCAAGAGCGGGCCGATCTGCTGTTTGAGCGGTATCCTGATTTGAAGACAGCCTATGAATTGAGTCAGGGTCTGAGTCATATCTTTGAGAAGACGACTGACAAACTTTACGGCTTAGCGCGCCTGGCTAAATGGCACGAAAAAGTACGTCAAGCCGGTTTCAAGGCCTTCAACACGGTGTCACGGTCAATCCAAAACCACTATGAAACCATTCTCAACTACTTTGACAATCGCAACACCAATGCTTCGGCCGAGTCTTTCAATGCCAAGATCAAAGCGTTTCGCAGTCAGTTCAGAGGGGTACGGAACGTAGAATTCTTCCTCTACCGCCTGACTCAGTTATATGCTTAATCTAAGCTGCTCCACAACTTTTAACTTTGATCCCTGTTAGGCAAACTCGATTTGCTGCATTGCAGGCAAAGTTATTTTGGCCAGTATTTGCTCTTCAAGGACGTCTGCCCAGGCGTTCATGTACGAAACGACGTCATCCCGCACGTTGTGTTTTAAATAACGCTTTTCAGGGGGGAGCTGAGCTAGAATCTGTCGGTCATCCAGGCGCTCCAAATGCTTTAAATCTTCGAGTGTGAGACCCGCACCCAGCATCTCGCTGATAAGAAGATCAATAGGCATTTGACTGGTTGAACAATAATCCTCGACCTGCTCATTCCAGTCACCATATCGTTGCATGGCGTATCTATGGATTTGGTCTTTGGTTAGTTTGGTTAGTTCCTGAGCGAGGTTTCCGCAGTTACAACCGCCCATATGACCCCATTGGTAAGGTGCCCCATTTTTAAGGTTGTTCGCTGTTTTGCGAAGTGCATTAATAAGTTCAGGCGTTGGACGAGCCATAGTAAGACTGATTAGTAGGTTAATGGACTAATGTTCTTTGTTGGCGAAACAGCTATTTTTATCATTTTGTTCTTACTAAAAAGAAAGCCCGTTCAACAACGGGCTTTCTTTTTAGCGGACTAATTCCATAAGATCTTTATCATTGACTTCCTTGCGAATATCGGCCATATCCAGGAAGCGGGTGTAAATACCATCGAGTGTGGGTTTATCATATCGGAAGCCAAGTAATTCAAGGCGATGCTTCAAAGCGTGTCGGCCCGAACGGGCTGTCAGAACAATCGATGACTTAGGTACTCCCACATCCTGTGGGTTCATGATCTCGTAATTCTCGGAATGTTTCAGGAAACCATCCTGGTGGATGCCTGATGAATGAGCAAACGCATTCCGGCCAACAATAGCTTTATTAGCCTGAACAGGCATTCGCATCATTTGCGATACAAGGTTACTGACCGGATAAAGCCGGGTTGAATCAATATTAGTATATAAACCAAGCTCTTTCTTGACCTTTATAGCCATAACCACTTCTTCGAGGGAGGTATTACCAGCCCGCTCACCAATCCCGTTGATGGTGACCTCTACCTGACGAGCACCATTCATTACGCCAGCCAATGTATTAGCCGTTGCCAGTCCTAAATCGTTATGACAGTGAATGGAAATGGTAGCCTGATGCACGTTAGAAACGTGCTCATAGATATAGGCGATTTTCTTTCCGTACTCGTCAGGTAGGCAATAACCTGTTGTATCAGGTATATTGACAACTGTTGCTCCCGCGCCAATAACAGCCTCGGTTAATTGTGCAAGGAAAGCGAGATCTGCCCGGCCTGCATCTTCGGCGTAAAATTCAACATCTTCCACGTAGCTTTTGGCGTGCTTGACAGCCGCTACGGCTTGCTCCAGAATTTTCTCTCGGGTGCTGTTGAATTTATTTCGGATATGAATGTCTGATGAGCCAATACCTGTGTGAATTCGGCCTCGTTTTGCCCATTTAAGAGCTTCCCCAGCCGCGTCGATATCGCCTTTAACAGCTCGGCTCAATGCACAGATGGTAGGTTCTGTTACGGCTTTTGAAATCTCGACAACCGACCGAAAGTCGCCAGGGCTGGAAATCGGAAAACCAGCTTCGATAATATCGACACCGAGCCGTTCTAGTTCTTTGGCAACTACGATTTTTTCTTCAGTGGTCAACTGGCAACCTGGCACTTGTTCGCCATCGCGCAGGGTGGTGTCGAAAATATAAACTCGTTGGCTCATAGTCCGATATTGATTGAATTAGTATTGACTCGTTAACGATAAAAAAAGCCCGTTCCTGCGGAGGAAGGGCTTTTTTGTAAAATATATCCTTCTCTCCGCTCTTAGAAAACGATTAGGTTTTGCAGTCGGTTGGTAGAGAACATAGCCATTTTTAGTTTGCGAAATTTCGCTGATTGCGTAAATACGCTACAAAAATAGCCCTTTTTAAAATTTCTGCAAGACTCTAGGCAAAAATTTTAATGAATCGGATAAGGCTCGTTTTTAGGCCGTTAACTGTTGCAGAATTTGCTCACCCATAGCGTCAGTTCCCAGGATTTTGTCTGCTGGTGTGTCGTTATTGGCAATGTCGCGTGTGCGATAACCCGCTTTTAGTACGGCATCTACGGCATTAATAATGGCCTGAGCTTCATCTTTCAGGCCAAACGATATATCTAATAATAACGCTGCCGAAAGAATCGATGCCAGGGGGTTAGCTACACCTTTACCCGTAATATCGTGGGCCGATCCGTGAATAGGCTCATAAACGCCCGTCAGATCACCAACCGAAGCCGAAGCTAGCATACCCATCGAACCAGCTATCTGACTGGCTTCATCGGTCAATATGTCGCCAAACAAATTCCCTGTAACGACTACATCGAACCGCTTGGGATCTTTGATAAGCAGCATGGCAGCCGCATCGATAAACTGGTGCTCAACCGTTACATCTGGGTATTCGGGAGCAAGGGCCTGTACAACTTCACGCCATAGACGACTGCTTTCGAGCACATTGGCTTTATCGACCGAGCACAGCTTTTTGCTGCGGGTGCGAGCGGCTTCGAAGGCTTTCCGAACAATGCGCTCCACTTCGTACTTGCTGTAGATCATGGTATCGTAGGCCGTATTCCCATCATCAAGTCGTTCGCGTTTTCCGAAATAAACGTCCCCTGTTAATTCCCGAAAGAACAGAATATCGGCTCCCCGCAGGATTTCGGGCTTAATGCTTGATGCGTCCAGCAGTTCGTCGAACAGTTTGATAGGGCGTAGATTTGCATAGAGCCCTAACTCTTTACGCATGTTGAGCAATCCCTGTTCAGGCCGAACTTTGGCGGATGGATCGTTATCGTATTTAGGATGGCCTACGGCACCAAACAGAACGGCATCAGCGGCCTTCATTTTGGTTAAGGTTTCGTCGGGTAGCGGAGAGCCGGTGGCTTCAATAGCAACGTGGCCGATCAACGCTTCATCGTAAGTGAATTCGTGCCCAAATTTTTGAGCAATCGTTTCCAGAACCTGCTTACCAACGGTGGTTACTTCGGCCCCAATGCCATCACCGGGGACTACAAGGATGTGTTTTTTCATTGATTAAAGAATGAAAGAGCGAAGGCGTGAAAGAGCTAGCTCGCGGTATATCGGTGCTTTTCACAATACTCTTTTAACGGGTATAAATTAACTGTGAACGTACTGGTTTGGGGTGTTAACTGATTTCGAAATGGAATATTAAGGCCGCACAGCCTCGGCAATGACGTTTTTACCGATAATTTGGCCAACAGTTAGTTTGTCGAATAAGCGACTTACGGGGAAAATGACGCGATCATATAAAACAACTGACTCCTTCGTGATGCGGCCATCTTTGCCCAGCCACTTGTACAACAGTGAGATAAAATAACCGGCGAAGTCGTAGTAGCGGCAATCGGTGACGCGGAAACCGGCCTCTTCGAGAATCTGGCGAACCAGCTTTTTATCGTAACGACGGTAATGGCCAACGTGCTCGTCCATATTGCTGAAAATTTCCTGACGAGCCGGTACGAAGACCTTAATGCGGCCACCGGGTTTTAGTATATCGTATAACTCCTTGACCATGTCGCCATGATGCTCAATATGTTCGAGCACATTGATGGTATAGATCAGGTCGTATTTTTTAGGAAGCTGGCGAATATCGGTGTAAACGGGTTGTTTGATTAGCGGCAACAGGTCGGGGTCGATTTCGGCCGCATCGACACTGCCAATCGGAAAACGGTTGGCGTATTCGCCATTGCCGGCCCCAAAATCCAGGACTGCTTCACCGGGACGAATGTCGCGGGCCACCCACTTATACAGCCCACTGTTGTAATTGACAGCATGACTCATGATGGCCAGATTGTCTGACCCATTATACTCTACTTTTTCTGCTGTCTGTTTTGCCTGACTCATAAAGGACGAATGAAACGTGATAACAGTTTGTGTTCAGTGCCAAAACACGAATTTATTAAACGAATTGGCAATAATGCCATGTTGGACGTTGCCCTTATCTGACGGTCAGCTTTAGTCCAGGGTATTCAGCATTTTTTGCGTGGCTTTAATGGCCGATACCGTTTGGTCGGAATCGAGGCCACGTGTTTTGAATTCACGATTTTTAAGCTTCCAGGTTATAATGGTTTCGCAGAGTGCATCGGTACGCCCACCCATTGGAATCCGAACGGCATAGTCGGTAAGGGAAGGAAGCACAAGCTTCTTTTTGCTGTAAATCTTCTTCAGGGCGTTCATAAAGGCATCATATTGTCCATCACCCTGAGCGTTTTCTTCGAACTGTTCTTCTTCAATCCGCACACGTAGCGTGGCCGATGGTTTCAGGTCTTTCGAATGCGTTAGTACGTAGTTGAGGATTTCGACCCGTGAGGCAATGGCGTTGGTGTTCAGTACGTCAGAAATAACATACGGCAAGTCTTCGCGTGTAACGACCTCTTTCAAATCGCCCAGTTCGATAACCCGCTGGGTTACTTTCTTCAAATCGCTCTCCGACAATTGGATACCTAACTCACGGAGGTTATTCTCAATATTTGCTTTCCCCGATGTTTTTCCGAGGGCGTAGCTTCGTTTGCGGCCAAAGCGTTCGGGGAGTAAGGTATTGAAATACAGGTTATTTTTTTTGTCGCCGTCGGCATGGATACCGGCGGTCTGGGTAAACACATTATCGCCAACTACAGGCTTATTGTCGGGAATCCGAAGTCCTGAAAACGTTTCAACGATCTTGCTAACCTGATACAGCGATTTTTCGACCACACCCGTTCGAACATCAGGCATGAAATCGCGCAAAACCGCAATGGCGCTTGCCATGGGGGCATTTCCAGCGCGTTCGCCCAATCCATTTACGGTCAGGTGTAGGCCATGCGCTCCCGCCCGAATCGCTTCCATCACGTTGGCAATGCTAAGGTCGTAGTCGTTATGGGCGTGGAAATCGAAATGAAGTGCTGGATAGCGATTGACAAGCTGACTGATAAACGTGAACGTTTCGGCAGGGGTCAATACGCCCAGTGTGTCGGGCAGCAAAATACGCCGAATGGGCTGCGTTTGCAGAAAATCCAGGTACTGAAGTACATAGTCGGGCGAGTTTCGCATGCCATTACTCCAGTCTTCCAGGTATACATTCACTTCCAGACCCGACTGCCGAGCCTGATCGATAACTTGCTGAATATCGTTGAAGTGCTCAATAGGCGTTTTCTTAAGCTGGTGAGTAAGGTGATTCATCGACCCTTTGGTAAGCAGATTCATCACCCTGGCACCCGAAGCACGCATCCAGTCGAGGGAGGCTTGCCCATCAACAAACGTCAGCACTTCGACCTTATCGAGCAATCCGGCTCCAGCCGCCCATCGGGTAATCTGCTGGACGGCTTCTAATTCCCCGGCTGATACCCGTGCCGAGGCTACTTCAACGCGGTCAACTTTAACCTCCGTCAACAGCGACTGAGCTAAAGCCAATTTTTCGGACGCAGAAAACGACACCCCGCTGGTTTGTTCACCATCGCGCAGTGTCGTGTCCATGATTTCAATATAACGACGTTTCATATTTTAAAGAGCGAAAGAGCGAAAGAGCGAAAGAGCGAAAGAGCGAAAGAGTGAAAGAGTGAAAGAGTGGCTTATATGGGAAGAGGTCTCTCTTAACACCACCCTTTCGCTCTTTCACTCTTTCGCTCTTTAAAAAGGTCTCGTTTCGGCGAAGGTTTCGATTTCGGACTTCATCGAAAGCAGGTAGTCGATGTCGTCGTAGCCGTTGGTGAGGTTGTGCTTTTTGTAACCGTTGATCGCAAAGCTTTCGCTTTCGCCGGTCGATAGCAGCGTGATGGTTTGTTCGGGCAGATTAACTTCCAGCTCGGTTTTCGGATCGGCTTCGATAGCGGCAAAGATCTTGTCGGCAAATTCGGGGCTGACCGTAACGGGTAATATACCGATGTTCAGGCAGTTGTTTTTGAAAATGTCGGCAAAGAAGCTCGATACCACACAACGGAAACCGTAATCGTAAATGGCCCAGGCAGCGTGTTCGCGGCTCGAACCACTACCGAAGTTTTTGCCACCTACCAGGATTTTACCGGAATAGGTAGGGTTATTCAGTACAAAATCGGGTTTAGGCGTATCGTCGTTATTGTACCGCCAATCGCGGAAGAGGTTATCGCCGAACCCTTTACGCTCGGTAGCTTTCAGGAAGCGAGCTGGTATGATCTGATCCGTATCGACGTTCTCAATCGGCATTGGAACGGCCGTACTGCGGAGTATAGTGAATTTGTCGTAAGCCATTTTATTGAATGGATAATGTATAATGCAAAATGGATGAGTAATAAATGAACAGGTCTTAGGCCAAAGACTGGGCTTAAGCACCATTATCCATTATTCATTATCAATTAAAATTCTTGGATCGGTAACAACGCCGGTTACGGCCGCAGCGGCAGCTACGAGCGGGCTAGCAAGTAGTGTTCTGGCACCCGGCCCCTGCCGACCTTCGAAGTTGCGGTTGGAGGTCGAAACGGCGTATTTGCCTGCCGGAATCTTATCTTCATTCATGGCTAAGCAGGCCGAACAACCCGGTTGACGAAGCTGGAAACCAGCGTTGGTCAGGATATCCAGGATGCCTTCGTCTTTAATCTGCTTTTCAACAATGTGCGAACCAGGCACTAACCAGGCCGTTACGTTGTCGGCTTTCTTCCGACCTTTTACGATAGAAGCAAATGCCCGGAAATCTTCGATTCGGCCGTTGGTGCAGCTTCCGAGGAATACGAAATCGATGGGTTTGCCAATCATCGATTCATTTTCGGAGAAGCCCATGTACTGCAACGACTTTTTGTAGCTGGCAGCGCCGTCTTTAACGGCTTCGGCTACTGGAATCTGGTGCGTAACGCCCGTACCTAAGCCCGGATTGGTACCGTAGGTAATCTGAGGTTCAATAGTAGCGGCATCGAAGGTAAGGTCGATATCGAAGCTGGCACCTTCATCGGTTTTGAGCGATTCCCAGTACGGAACAAGCTTATCCCAGGCTTCGCCTTTGGGAGCCAATTCGCGGCCATTCAGGTAATCGAGGGTTTTCTGGTCGGGTGCAATCATGCCCCCACGAGCCCCCATTTCAATACTCATGTTGCAGACCGTCATGCGGCCTTCCATGCTCATATTCTCAAATACATCACCGGCGTATTCGACAAAATAGCCTGTAGCGCCACTGGCCGAAATTTGCGAAATGATGTACAGGATAACGTCTTTCGGTAATACCCCTTTGCTGAGCGTACCGTTTACGCTGATCCGCATTTTCTTTGGTTTGGGCTGCATAATGCACTGCGAGGCCAGTACCATTTCAACTTCCGACGTACCGATGCCGAATGCGATGGCTCCGAACGCGCCGTGGGTGGATGTATGCGAGTCGCCACAAACGATGGTCATGCCGGGAAGCGTGATGCCATTTTCAGGACCAACCACGTGTACTATACCATTTTTCTCGTGGCCTAATCCCCAGTGCGAAATGCCGTATTTGATTGCGTTACGTTCCAGTGCCGCAAGCTGATTGGCCGAAAGAGGGTCGGCAACGGGCAGGTGTTGGTTTAGGGTTGGCGTATTGTGGTCGGCGGTAGCGAAGGTGCGTCCGGAAAACAGTACCGAAGCGCCCCGCCCTTCGAGACCTAGAAACGCCACCGGGCTGGTAACTTCGTGAATAAAGTGGCGGTCGACATGCCGGATAACGTGTGCGTCCCAGACTTTATCGAACAGCGTTTTTGGGGTACTCATAGCAAAGCGGTCAGTAAATAAATTCGTGTACTTCTCTGCTACAAAATTGATAAATACCAATGAATGGTCTATCTCGTTATCCGTTCAATAAATAGCGTTTTTGGTTCATGCCGGATCGATGGCCGAAAAAGCTATATCGATCCGGCTCTTTGTCGAAACAAACACGTATAAATTCTATGGCCTGGTCATTGTTTTTCCCAATAAATGGTTTTGCTAAGAAACCCCTTGTGCGCTACTATTTTCAGCTTATTTCCAACCAGATACAGCTCGCAGTCGGCAGTTATGTCTTTTTTAGGGTTGTAAACGGTTCCTTTCCACAGCCCATCAACAAACTTTACATCCTTTAAAACGATTCGTTTGGCCGGATCAATACCCACAAACCCATTGCTGATTTTGCTAACGATAATCAGAACACCCTCATCATCGGTTTTATACGTTCCGGCAAAGTTATCGGTTGGTTTTTGGGCGAATAAACTGCCGGTCATGCCAAGCAGCAGACTGAAAATAAAAATGGCTTGTTTCATGAAATTCCTTTTTAACGGGTGAACAATAAATTAGGAAGGTTAGAGCTGATCGGTTATTGTATAGCCGGACGGCTGTGCCATTCATAGAAAAGGCCGTTTGGGTCGCGTTGAGCCCTGATTTCCTGTAGTTTTTTGAGGTGACTATCCGATAAAAACGGGGCTGTCCGTTTGTGTAACCCTTCGTCGGCCAATTGGATGCCGGTCGATAGGTGAGCCATTTGCCGCATCATAGTTGCTGCCCAATCGCCGTATTTAGCGGTGTCTTCGCCATGCTTCCAGTTGCCGTACAAAGCCAGATATGTATTGTCTTCGTTGGAGTACGCCATATCGATCGAGAGGCTACCCGGATGCCAGTTGAGCCACAGAAAATGCGACGGTGCTGGCGGCAATGTTCTCGCAATCTCTTTGATAAACGGCATCAAGTCATCAAGTGGGGCATGAGTCCACATGTTATCCACACCCCAGTAGCAATTTTCAGGATAATGCGTCATGGTCGTTTTATACAACATGTCGATCCCCGGATTGAAGGCTGGGGTAGCAATGATAGCTTTGCTTTTTATCGGACTGTTTTTCATAAAGGCCATCGCTTCTTCATATTCGTCCTCTGTATCGGCAAAGATGGGGGCTATGGCTTCGATACCCGGCCCCAGCAGACGGAGCATATTGTTACTCATAATCATTTGAAACTCTACCGCTTTCGGAATACTGGGCCCCACTTCATACGCCCAACTGTATACGTCTTCCAGATGCTTTATCGAAAAGTCGTGGGCAATGATGGCCCGGTATTGGGACAACGGATACAGTTTCAGGTGAAAGCAGATGACGATGCCGAAAAAGCCGGGGCCTGATCCGCGTGCTGCCCAGAACAAGTCGACGTTTTGTTCGGCATTGGCGTGTATGAGTTCGCCATCGGCCGTAATAATGTCGAGTCCAATTACGCTTTGGCAGGCAATACCCAGTTTGCGGCCGTTCCAGCCGTAGCCGCCCTGCAACAAGTAGCCGCCAATACAAACCCCTTTGCAGTGGCCTGCCGGAAAAAACAGGTTGTGTTTGTACAGTTCCTGCATCAGTACGCTACCACCCACACCTGGTCCGGCTTTAGCGATCATCGTATTGGGGTCGATCTCGTACTGGTTGAAGTGTTTCATCAGGATCAGTATACTGTTGTCGCGCAGGTGGTTGGCACTGAAACTATGACCGCCCGAACAAACCGTAACTTTTCTACCTACCGACCGGGCGTATTTTAATGTCGCTACGATATCCTGTACGCTTTTAGGCTCAACAACCAGATCAGGACGTTTGCCTGGATCGATTTTGTTGAATAACGTTCCTATAACCAGTTGGTCGAAGCCCGGCTCGAACCGCCGGGTAAGCGTACCAGCTACCTGCAACTCACTGTCCTCTTGATTGAGTTCGGCATAGAGTGTCGGCAGAAAAGCCGCCAGGTGCGTCATCTCTTCGGAGCAATGCTGAAGTAAGTCGGGAGCAAAGTTTTTGGGTAATGACCTGACCTTGCGGATAAAATCGGAAGCCAGATCGGCCAGTATTCCCGTTTTTCGAACGCTCACATAGTGACCGCCTACCCAGAACCGGGAACGCATTTCTGAACCGCCCTCAACCGCCCGAACCTGATGAACCAGATAGCCGTAATCGACCGGGAGGCTGGGATGACCCAGACGGGCGCAGATGTAAACGGCTTTGTCAGGATGATTGATGCTGTCGAATGAAAAGCCGAATTCGGTGGGCGATTTAAACTGGATGAGCGCATCCTGCAACTCATTGCCAATGTACTCCTTGATAATCGAATTGCGACCAATGTAAGCCGCGTCATTTTTCCCATCGTCCCACCGGGCACTCACATGGGCTTTCGGGTGCCAGAGCTTATACCGAGTATCCTGACAACCATGCCAGCCAAACCACCAATCCCACATGGGCGGAGTTACGTTTGGCATATAGGTGCAAACGGCTACATGAATACTGCCATCATCGTATTGGGTATACCCATTTTCACAATCGGTGTACCCTTCAGTTTCCAGATAGCGGGCGGCTGAAAAGACTGGTAATTGTTCAGGAGCTACAGGCGAACGGGTTAAGGCTTCCTGAGCCGAGGAAGCTAGGGGTAGAAATGCTTCGTCGTAAAATTTAGCGAATGAGGTGGCATAGTCGGTCGACTGGTAGCCAAGGTATTCTTTTGCCATTGGTTCGAGACGTTAAAATGATGGCTCAAACCTACCGGAATGCATCAGGAGCAACACTTGAATTAATTCAAGAAATGCATTGGCCGTGAAGAAACAGCCTGCTCTGGCTAATATCTAAACTTGTGTTTTAACTTGCTCAGCCATTCGGGCGAAATGCCCATAAACTCGGCTATGAAACGAGAGGGCACACGCTGGATAATCATGGGGAAGGTGCTAATCAGGTATTGGTAAAGCTGTTCCGACGTATAGGAAATGATCTTGAGTTTAAAGTCATTTTCCTCCTGCAAGGCGGTTGTAACTACCGAATGATAAAACCGAAACAAGTTAATATCGGTATTAATCAGTGATTCCAGCTTGTGTTTGTTCAGGGCTATTACAGTCGAATGCGCGATGGCCCGTAGCTCACATCGGGTTTTCTCACCCGAAAAGAAGCTGTCAACGCAGCTCATAAACGGGTGAAAATCGTCCATAAAGAAATTGATTGCTTTTTCGATCTCAAGGTCTTCATCGATGTAACGGCATACAAAACTCCCCGACATAATGAAGTAGATTTGGTCACATACCTGACCAGGACGGATGAGTTGGGCCTGATTTTTTATGTCCAAAAACGAAGCGTGCTGGAAAATAGCTTCCAGCGACTGCGGGGACACGTTCGCTTTGTTTAGTTCGGTAACCAGGTAGGGTGGCAGCATGAATGCCCGGTATGAGCTGTTTAGAATGAGTTGCTACATAGCTTGTACCGCTTTTGACGAGAAAGTAACTGGGGGTAACGTAGCAGGGTTTTGATGCGACTGCTTTGGGGTAAAACCGTATTGATTTTTGTAGGCTTTAATAAAATGTGACACACTCTCATAGCCAATTTCCAGGCTTACTTCCGATACATTCTGGGTCGTGTTTCGGAGGAGGAAGTGCGCATGTTCAAGGCGTTTTCGGCGAATCCATTGGCCCGGCGAAGTGCCAAAATGCGCTTCGAAGTCGCGTTTGAACGCCGAGAGACTGCGGCCCGATAGCCTGGCCAGTTCGTTCATCGACAGGGGTTTGAGCAGATAGGTGCCCATCAGGTAGTCCAGATCTGTTTTCTGGCCCTGATAGATGTGCCACAGAATGGATTGTAATTGGATTTTCGTATCTAGTTCCAACAGATGCAGCAGTAATTCCTGCGATTTAAGCCGCAGAAATTCGTTCAGAAAAGGAGTTTTTGACCCAAAATACGGCAACAACGAGTCAATAAACGTGGTGAAGGCGGGGGAGGAGGAGTAGGCCAGAATCAGGTCGGCAGGTACACTGACCGAAGTTCCCGTAAATAGAGCCAGATGCTGACTGACAAACTCTTTCAGAAGCCGCTCGTTTACAAAAAAAACCAGACTTCGGTAGCTGTTGTCGATGGATTCGTTCATGGAGTAGCACCCCCGCTGAAAAAACAGAATGTCGCCTTTTCGTACGTGCAACTCCTGCGTGGGTGAGCTGAATTTCTTTTCGCCTTCCAGCACGACAATTACAGCGGGTTCCTCAAAAAATACTTCGTTCCGTTCGGGATAGACATCGCTCCGATACGCCACAAAGGTCATTTCTGATCCGTCGGGGCGCTGGATGTTGAGGGACTGAAATTGATTGGGTAGTATGGATGAAGGAACACGAAGCATAGGCAAGGGACTACACTAAAAACTGAAACAGATCGGGCTGGTCGTTGAGGTATTCGTATACAATATTTTGGGCCTCCATCCGCTGGATAAGCGGTTCGAAATCCTCGCGATGTTTCAATTCGATACCTACTACGGCCGGGCCGGTTTCCCGGTTGGTTTTCTTGGTGTATTCAAACCGAGTGATATCATCCTCGGGGCCAAGTACGTTGAGGAAGTCGCGGAAGGCACCCGAACGCTGGGGAAACCGAATGATGAAGTAATGTTTCAGGCCTTCGTATAATAATGACCGTTCTTTTATCTCTTCGGTACGTGTGATGTCGTTGTTGCCACCACTGACCAGACAAACTACGTTCTTGCCCCGAATCTCGTCTTTAATCATGTCCAGTGCGGCAATCGTCAGGGCACCAGCGGGTTCGGCAACAATGGCATCTTCATCATACAGTTTCAGAATGGTCGTACACACTTTCCCTTCTGGAATCAGCAGAACGCGGTCCAGATTTTTGCGACAGACTTCAAAGGTTATGTCGCCAGGGCGTTTAACGGCGGCACCATCCACAAATTTGTCGATCTTGTCGAGGGCGATCACATGCCCTTCTTCAATCGATACTTTCATAGAAGGCGACCCAAGTGGCTCTACGCCGATCAGCTTTGTTTTTGGACTTAGCTGCTTGAATACTGTCGACACGCCAGCTGCCAAACCGCCCCCACCGATAGCCATCAGCAGGTAATCAATCTTGACGTTGGAATCTTTGAAGATTTCGAGCCCAACGGTTCCCTGCCCTTCCATTACCAGCACATCGTCGAAGGGATGCACAAAGGTACTGTCGTGGGTTTTGACGAATTCCATAGCCGCATAGAACGCGTCATCGTAGGTGTCGCCTACTAAAACCACTTCGACGAACTCCTTGCCGAACAGTTTTACTTGCTTAACTTTCTGGTTGGGTGTAGTGGTTGGCATGAAGATGGTACCGCGAACCGCCATCTTACGGCATGCATAGGCGAGGCCCTGCGCATGGTTGCCTGCGCTGGCGCATACGACACCTTTGTCGAGCGCTTCGGCTGGCAAACTCGCCATCTTGTTATAGGCTCCACGTATTTTATAGGAACGAACAACCTGCAAATCCTCGCGTTTGAGATAGATGCTGGCACCGTACCGATCGGAGAGGTTAATATTTTCCTGCAAAGGTGTATGTACCGCTACACCTTGTAGCCGTTTGGCCGCCAGGTAGATATTGTCAAGATCGGGAGTCAGACCATCAGTGATGGTCATTAAATGGTCATTCTGGCTCATTTGTTGATGAAAAGATGTTTCTCAGTCGATGTCCGGCATACTAACCTGATAAGCTATTTCAGGCTCGCCTGCCTTCTGTTCAGAGGAAATGTGTTTTGGCCAAGTGTTCGGTTCGAATAAAATGATTGAGCTTTATGCCCAGCATGTTTATTTCTTTCTCGACGTGAAGATATGCCTCTACTGTGATTAGACCACATCGTTTAGCTTTGTCGATTCATGTTCTGGTTGTAAGTACGGAGAATTGTGCGCTGAACAGTATCGGCAGGTTTTAGTCGAAGCGATGTGATTTAATACGCTCCTCAAAGATAATGCTGAACGAATTGATTCCCTCACTCCAATTGTAACTAGGCATTTCCCAACAGGCTGCCGTCGGGGTTGACCAAAACAACTTATGTTCTGTTTTTCAGGCTTTGCTATTGATTAAGAGCTTATTAGGTCGTTTTGAAGGCATTCGCCAGCTCTTTCAATAGGTTTACCAGGTGAACCGAGTTTTGGCTGGTAAACAGCTATATCTTCCTCTAACGTAGACGCTAAGAAGTGCTCTAGCCAACTCGCCAAGCATAGGTAACGGACCTGTCTTGCGATACTTTCTAGTTCAGCTTGTTTAGCCAATCCAGAATACTATCGGCGACTTCCTGCCATCCTTCTTCTCCACAAATAAAATGGCTCCGACCAGCGAACTCCTTGATGTCCACGATGCTATTGGCATCCTGATAGCTCAACGCAATTTTCCGGGTAAGCGTTGGCAGGAAAATGGTATCTTTTTCGCCTGCAATGAATAGCAAAGGACGGTGTGGCTTTTTAAGATTCACGCTTGAAAAGCTTTTCAATACCGTATCCCGACCGATTTTCCGACTTTCGGGAACGGCAATGGCCTCATAGGCTTTGGCCGCTTCTGGTTCGGACAACGTATTGAAAAAGGCCCGGTTGTACCAGTCACGCGTACCCAGATAAGGTGAATTACCCTTAAAGAAGTTAATGGCAGGCCATACGATTTTAATCGTGGAGAAAGGGGGCATTATATTTTTTGGCGGTGCACCATCGATGCTAACCCCCGCGTAAGCTTTGTCCATCTCAACCAACTTCTGCACCACCAGACCAGCCATCGAATGGCCAATCACAATTGGTTTTTCGGGCAGCGTGTCAATCAGTTTTACGATGTTCATGACTACATCTTCAAAACCCGTTTTGGTTAAATCGGGATGGATGTGCGTTCGCAGATCGGTGGGATTTCCCTCGTGTCCAGGATTGGCGGGCGTATAGACGGTATAGCCTTTTGCTTCAAAATAGGCTTTCCAGTCCTGCCAACTGGAGTTGTTCACAAACATGCCGTGAATGAGAACAATGGTTTTGGGCTTTTTCATTTTCGTGTTCGTTTTAATTACGACACAAAGGTTTAGGGAAAAGCCCGCAATAATTTTAACCCTGGTTAAAATCGAAACAATAGAACGCGGATTGTTATGATCGCTATGATTTACACAGATCTTAATAAATCATATAAATCATAATAATCCACGTTCTATTCATTTAGAGATGTTTTTCGAAATACACGACATCGGCTTCCGGGTTGTAGTTATACGGGGCTATTTCCGTGAAACCATACCGTACGTACAGCTTCAATGCAGGTGTCAACCGTCGTAAGCTGTCCAGCTTCATCCATTCATAGCCCAGATTTTGGGCAGTTGCCAGGGCAGTGTCCATCAATGAATCGGCCCAGCCCTGCCCCCGGTAGCCCGGTTGGATATACATCCGTTTCAGCTCACAGGTTTTCTCGTCCAGTTGCCGGAGCGCAGCACAGCCAACCCACCTATTGGCATCTCCCAGAAGCCATAGCTCGCCTTTGGGTGGACCATACATAGATGGAAGGATTTGCAGCTCTTTATCGAAGTTCTGAAACTGAAGATCAATGCCTAGTCCTAATGCGTATTCTTTAAAAAGCTCAATAGCAGCCAGGTACTGCTCTGGGGTTCGGGCAACGGTAATCTGCATATGAATGGATAATAAGTCGTTTCTGATATAGATAGAACACAGATTTTTATGATTAAAGCAAAGGTAGTGCAATTCGAAATTGGGCTAATTCTTTGGAGGAGACCTTACCAGATACGACTCCGTGAAAAGTTGATAGGATTGTTCAGTTTGACGATACGATTGCTCAACTCCTAATAGAATAATTCTCTCAAACTTTGTAACAAATCCTATTTATAACTTTTCTGCAGATTATGGAAGTACAAGAAGCGCCCAGCAAAATCTTACCCCGGCCCGTGTTTAAAACACAATACGAAAACTATATTGGTGGCAAATGGGTAGCCCCTGTTGATGGTGAATATTTTAATAATACGTCTCCTGTTGACGACAGCCTGATTGCCCGTGTTCCGCGTTCAAAAGCAGCCGATATTGACCTGGCCCTCGATGCAGCCCACAAAGCGTTCCCGTCGTGGGCCCGCACATCGGCCACCGAGCGTAGTAACATAATGCTGAAAATTGCCGATAAGATCGAACAGAATCTGGAGTTCCTGGCCCGCGTCGAAACCGTTGAAAACGGCAAAGCAGTTCGCGAAACCATGGCGGCCGACCTTCCGTTATGCGTCGATCACTTCCGGTATTTCGCGGGGGTGATCCGTGCCGAGGAAGGCTCCGTGGCCGAACTGGATGCCGATACGGTTTCGATGATCATCAAAGAACCTATCGGTGTAGTCGGTCAGATTATCCCCTGGAATTTTCCTTTACTGATGGCGACCTGGAAACTAGCTCCGGCGCTGGCGGCTGGCTGTTGCGTGGTGATGAAACCCGCCGAGCAAACGCCAACGTCTATTCTGGTATTAATGGAGCTGATCGAAGGGCTGATTCCACCGGGCGTTGTCAACATCGTCAACGGGTTCGGCCCGGAAGCAGGTAAGCCTCTGGCGCAAAGCAAGCGGGTAGCGAAAGTTGCTTTCACAGGAGAAACCACTACCGGCCGTCTGATTATGCAGTATGCTTCGGAAAACCTGATCCCGGTCACGATGGAACTGGGTGGCAAATCGCCCAACATCTTTATGGATTCGGTGGCCGACGCCGATGACGAGTTCCTGGACAAGTGTATTGAAGGGGCAGTGATGTTTGCTCTGAATCAAGGCGAAGTATGTACCTGTCCCTCACGGATGCTGGTTCACGAAAGAGTGTATGACCGATTTATTGAGCGGGTTATTCAGCGGACCGAAGCCATCAAACTCGGTCACCCGCTTGATCCTGAAACCATGATGGGTGCCCAGGCCAGCAACGATCAGTTTGAGAAAATCCTGTCGTATATCGATATCGGCAAGCAGGAAGGGGCTGAAGTACTTACGGGTGGTGGTCCTGCCGGGCTAGTCGGCAATGGGCTGGAATCGGGCTATTACATCAAGCCAACTATCTTCAAGGGAAACAACAAGATGCGCATTTTCCAGGAAGAAATCTTTGGCCCTGTGGTATCGGTAACGACCTTCAAAGATGCGAATGAAGCACTCTCGATTGCCAACGATACGCTGTACGGACTGGGAGCCGGTTTCTGGTCGCGGGATGCGCATGAGTTGTACCAGATTCCCCGTCAGATTCAGGCAGGCCGCGTGTGGGTCAACTGTTACCACCAATATCCAGCTCACGCACCGTTCGGCGGGTATAAGAAGTCGGGCTTTGGCCGCGAGAATCACCACATGATGCTCAACCACTACCGCCAGACCAAAAACCTGCTGATCTCGTACAGCAAAAATAAATTAGGGTTCTTTTAAGTAAGGAGTAAAGGAGGAAGGAAGGAAAGGGAGAAGGGAGATTCGTCATTTCCTTTCCTCCCTTTTCCTTTTATCTCGGATCCCCAATTCGGACTGGCCGTTTGTTTTGTGTGAGCACATAGGGTACGCAGATGTCGGCCGGGCAGCCGCAGGTTGTTCTCAACAGAATTACCTGCACATCCGTGTAACAACCCGACGCATTGTAGACGCGGACGGTATAGACCTGATCAGAAGCCGGATTTACCAGTGTATTTACAATAACGCCATTGGCCGGAATCACCTGGGGGGCACCTGACAAGGAGGCAGCCGCATTGAACGTTGCGCCCAGCGAGTATTGATACGTTAGTCCAGACTGAAACCCACTCAGCACAAGCTGTCCGTTGTTTTGGGCGACATTACCGATGCAACTGGCTGGCACGGCCGTTGCGACAAACGTAGGTAGCGAGTCTTCGACCACAATGAATGGACAGCAACTGAAATTCGGACACTGGCCTGAGCCTCCTCCGGCATCTATAGCCAAGCTATAACTACCCCGTCCGGTTACTTCCAGCGTATCGGTTGTCGCATTCGGAATAGCCTGGCCGTCTTTATACCACTGATATGATGTATGCCCTGCGGGTGCCGTCAGGACGAACGCGTAATCGTCTCCGACGCACATATGCACCGGGATAGACGTACAAATTCGGGCTGTATCACCGGGAATACTGGCCGTATTGTATAAAATACCCGTACTATCAGCTTTGGCCTGGAACGTCAGACTGAGGCTTTCACCCGGACTAAGGGCAGCTATTGTCCAGGTGCTGATCGGCGTTCCCTGCGTAAAGGTCGTTCCGGCTGGTGCCGATGCCGAATTGGGTAGATAGGTAAGCCCAACGGTAGCCGAATCGCGTACAGTTATATTCGTGGTTGGTAAGCTGCCTGTATTGGTCAATACCAGCGTATACATAAGGATTTCACCAAGCTCAGCCTTCGACTTATCCACCCGTTTTTCCAGATCGAGCAAAGCACAGGTCGTTGGAGCCGTGTAGGTACTACGGGCGAACAATCGGTACTCGAATAACTGGCCGTAATCGTGTGCGATCCGCTGCCCGTTGTCAAGCCACTTAGCGAATAGGCAACCGATGTTGTTCCGGCAGGTACGGCAATTGTTGTACTGACCGCGCCATCCGTTACCGTAAGCGTTCCGGTCGAAACGTTTGAGAAGCTAACTGTACCCGACACCGTGTACCGATTTGTTGTTCCATCACAGGACGATGGCGTTCCGGTTAAAGCCAGAGCGCAGGTCGCATAGGCCGCATCGAACGAAAAGTTATTTTGCCCAGCCTGCCCCAGCACGAACGCAATGATACCCGCCGAATTAGGGTCTGAATCAATGTTATCCGCATTGGGGCCGGTAGCCAGGTTTTGTCGGCTGCTGAGCATAACCATGCTGAAACTGGCCGGGAACGCTAATGAATAAGACCCTCCAGCCGTCAGTCCGGTCAAACTGTACACAAATCCGGGAGAGGGCGTTCCGGCAGCACTGGAAAAATAATACTCGCCGGCCGAATTGGTCGTAACACTGACCGGCGACGAAAGCCCAGTACCGCGTAAAGTCACTTCGACCCCAGCCAGGGGTGGTTCGCCGGGGTCCTGTATTCCGTTGTCGTTTTTATCGTACCAGACCCGGTTGCCAATTTCGATGGGCGCGGGCTGGCAGGCTAGTTCCAGATCACCCAACCCGTTGGCCTTCCCATAGCCAAAAGCATCTTCTTCATATAGAATGATGCCTGCTGCCGGATTTGGGTCGATCCCTGTTGGATTGCCGTCTTTAGCACCCGTTGCGTTGATCAATCGTTTGATGCCGCCTGTATTAAAAATTTCGGTAGGGTCTATGGCGGTCATAGCTACTTTAGCACTTCCTCCCAGTTGCGCCATACTCCCCTGCGAACTCAGGCCATGGTTGGCGCCATTCTGTACCCGGTCTCCCCAATAATACTTACCTGTTCCCGGTCCGGCCGTAGTCGTTTGGGTAGCCGATGTCGACGTTATGTCGCCACATAAACTCCCATCATTTTCTAGGGTCCACATGACATTCGTCGGGCTGCATTTGCGGGCACGCAGGATTTCGCCGGGGGCAATTCCACTGATCAGATCTGTATTGCTACCAGGCTTGTAATTTTTATAGCCCGTCTGGTCGCCAAAACGGTCCCGAAGGCCAATCAGCATATCGCCCGTTGTGGATTCAAATTCAATATCCGTCAGCCAGGCTTGCGGAAAGCTTACAACGCCTTCATTTCGATCAGCCTGATAAATTGAGGTCCAGGGTCGCCAGAATTCACTTCGGGCCGGATTTGTTGGCGAATTAGGAAGCACATCGGCCCCGGAAGCACCTTTCTGGTAGGTTAACGGAAACGACAATACGGTTGTAAATGAAGCTGGAACTGCCGGATCAAGCGCATACACTGTAGCACTTAGGCCGTCGGTAGGTCCATAGGGAACAGTTGTCGTACCCAGATCTTCGCGCGTACAAACCACTCCTACATAAATCTTCCCCCGGTAAAACTTGACGGCAAATGGTCGATAGCTCCCTTCTGTTGCCGTACTGCTTGTTGTACAGCCCGGATTCGGAATTGGCACACCCGTGGCAGCTTTCGTCGTTACGTCAATCGAATACAACGTTCGGTTTTTCAGGTTGACTACGTAGAGTGTTTTATCATCATCCGAAAGATCAATCCCACCCAGGCTGGTTTTTCCGACCGCATCGAAGGCAATGCTGTCATGGCTGGCCAGACTGGCCGTTGTCGTTGGCAAATCGTTGCCATGCGTTTCGGTAGTAGAGGATACGGCCGTGCCGCCAACAGTCGCGAAGTTGAAAAATTCGGTTGTATTCCCGCTGGTAGCCGACGTGGGCGAAGTTACATAAATCGCATTTGGGCCATTGGCCGAGAAACCCACATGTCGTTTGGTAAACGAAGATGAATAAAGCTGTCCGGTCGACTTATTGTAAGCAACTCCCCAGGTAGACCCCACTTCACCGATTGTCGCCAAATAGCTCACTACCTTATTATTATCCTCAACCGTGTAGGGTGTTCCCACCAAAGCTACTCGCTGCGTAATGGATGGGTTCCCTGCGCTGGGATCAGCCGCAATAAAACAGGTTGTTATGAGCAGGGGTGAAACCGATTGGCAATATTCGGCGGGATAATTTACGCCCAGATTTACGTTCGTTGCTCCTCCATTCACAAACTGGACCGACGTAGCGCTATTCCCCCCTCTGGATGCTTCGTAATCGCCCGACTGCAGATTCGTAAACTCAACCCGATAAGCCCCTGAATTCCCCACGGCCAGCGTATATGAGCCTAAAATAGCCGTTGCTGTACTACTAACTGTCGTTGCGATGGTTGCGCCCGATGCATCATAAGCGGTCACCGTTACGCCCCCGACCCCCGGTTCTCCATAGGTATAGGAAGCTGGATCAGTAATGGCTTCATATAGGCCATTGCTATTAAAATCCCGGAATACTGTACCCGTAATAGTCTGTCCAAATGCTGGCAACGTAATTGTTGCCAATATGACGAAAAGAAAAACATAGAAATGGATAGGTTTTATCGTAAAGTGGAGCATAGACGAAATACTTTAGGCATCAGTACATAATATAGGGAAATAGATAGCTTAATTAAATACTCTTTAATAAATATAGATTACAAATAGTAACCATTTGGGCACTCATATTCCAGCCAGAATTATGCCAAATGAATGATCGTCCTTATTACTATTTATTTATAGGAGAATTAAATTAAAGCGATTGTAATGCGGGTGGAAACCCGCGCTAATCAGTTTGAATCGCGGGTTTCCACCCGCATTACCTTAATGAGGTATAATACCAGGAAATTGAAAGCCAGCAGGAAGAGCTGCTTTTCGGCTGGGATGTTAAAAACACTTAAATGCCCTCACTCTTTACAACGCCAGCAGACTTAAACGTATCCCTTGTGGCAGATAAACTTCATTGATTATGAAACGGTATTTAGTTCTACTCTGCCTGATGCTGCCTTTCCTTGGCAATGCCCAATCTCTGACAAGTAACAAACAGCAGGATATCTTCGGTAAAGGACATTTCGACGTCGGGGTCCGTGTTGGGCAGGGCTACCGGGGAACCTATCCAACCACAACCTTTACATCGCCCCGTGTTCAGTATTTTATTACCAATGGCTGGTCGCTGGCTGTTGAAGGCCGTTATCTATCTAGTAACATCTACCCTCAAACCGTCGACAAGCCCGATTATAGGTTATGGAGTGGGGGGGTATCAACCCGTTACTACTTTCTGCGAGGGAAACGGCTGGCGACGTTTGTTCATCTGGGCACATACCACGGCCAGAGTACACTACGGATGAAGTCCGACGCACCAGCTACCGAGTCTCGTACCTGGCAAACCGAAGTAGGGCTGGGCGCTCATTACCGGGTAGCGAAGCGGTGGTCTGTTGAAGCGATGGCTGGTCGAAGCTGGTTGAAAAGTACGCCTACTAATTCTTATTTTCTTTTAACCCCCGACGAATTCAACCGATGGCAGGTGAGTATTGGCATTAATTACCACCTTCACTAATCCAGGAGCGAGCCGATCAGTGAAGGTGGGGGGACCTTCTTAGAACGAAGAACTCTATCGTCCGAAATAGAGCTGGAAGCCAAAATTCAGGGAAAAGAACTTTGTGTCGATGGGAGGAAAACTCTGTTGATTAGCTGGAATGTTATCCAGAAAACCTGTTTCAACATGCTGAATTGTGTAGTTCAGTTCAGCATTCAGGCCAATATTCCGACTAATAAAGTAGGCCACGCCAGCGTGCGGAGCGATAGCTGTGGAGTAGCCCGTTGCTTTCGATTCGCCATTCAGAAACGATCGATAGTAATTAACGGTACGATTATAACCATAAGCAGCTCCCAGGTAGGGTTTCAAAGGCCCTTTGCCAAAATAGTAATTAATAAACGGTGACAGGCCGTAACTTAACTGGTAGCTCTTAAAATCGGGCGACTTAAGGTAGCTGGTCGAATAGCTAACGGGTATCCCCGTTCCGATCAGCAGATTGGTAGCTACAAAATGACCCAGCGTTGGCATGATAGTTCCCGAAAAGCTCTTTTGCGCGTACTGGCCCTCATTCTGATACCTAAAATTACCAATCTGGCTACCGATCTGCCAGCGCCCTTTGTCTGTTTGCGCCCATGTGAGCGAACAGCAGGCAAGAAGAAATAGGCTCGTAAAAAGGTATGTTTTCATAACAAAACATGTTTTTTATACAATATGACACTAAATGATGTATTTTGGTTGTAATTATCTCGTATACAGTATTGTAAATATTTGTAATTCCATAAAAAAGTATACTGTCATTTAGCCGTTTAGCGTATCTTAAATTTTTAAACGCACTTCATTATGAAAAACGCATTCCTAACTCCGAGCCGATTGAAGGCACTTTTGCTACAGGCAATGATCATGTTAGGTCTATCAAGTTGCAAAGAGGCCGAAGTATTTCGTCCCTTAGCGTATTACGATCTAATTGGTAGCTGGACTACCAACGGTTTCGTGTTTGAATCAGGCGGTCCTTTACCCAAAGCAGACCAACTGGCCTGGTTTACGTATATGGAAGCCTCCTCATTCACCTTCCAATCGGATAGCACGTATCGTAAACGCTCAAAAGATTCATTCGTGAATTCAACGACAGTTCTGGTGAAGTTAGAAAGGGGGACGTTTAGCGTTTCCAATGGTATTCTCAAGCTATCAACTCGCGATACAATTACCGGAACAACCCGAAATACCTATTATCGATGTGATTTCACCCGGAAGCAGATCGGTAATTCCGAAATTCGGACGGTTTCGATGCATTCCACCAGAGATCTGCTGCTAAAATCACTAGCTGAACAAAATCAGACAACCGCAATGATTCAGCAGAACTTCCCTTACTTGCTCGACCGTAACCTGTTTACAATCAGCCAGGAACTTACCCGATAATTCGTCAGGAGCCAACCTATCAACAGCGGTAGCCGCTTTAATAACTATCCCATTTCGGCCAGTCGGCCCTCACTAACCAGGGGTAAGCTCACGACGAACCAACCGGGCGATTCTTCAATCAGCAAGCTTCCTTCGTTGAGGAGTTCGTAGCGTGTTGCCAGATTACTCAGTCCTGCCCCGGCCGTTTCGACCCGAAGGTTTTTGCGCTGGAGGGTATTGGCAACGTGCAGGCGCTGATCGAGGGTTGTGTATATGCGTATATGCAGAGGATTATCGGGTAAGATGACATTGTACCGCACAGCATTTTCAATCAGTACCTGCAGGGCTAACGGTGGAATCAGGCCATGCTTTTCTGCCAGATCGTCTGACAAGTCCAGTACCAACCCATCCTGATAACGCGTTTGGAGCAGATGGAAATAAGATCGGATAAACGCAATTTCGTCACTCAATGGAACCAGTTGATGCTCGCTGGCCTGCAACAGATACCGAAAAACGGCCGTCAGCTCGCCAAGAAACGTATCAGCCTGTACCGGATCATCACCAATCAGCGACGATAATGAATTTAAACTATTGAACAGAAAATGCGGATTAACCTGATGTTGTAACGACGCCAACTGGCTTTGCAACGACACTTTTTCCAGCGTACTGGTTTGTACCGTTTCGCGCTGCCATTGCTGCAAAATGTACCAGCCTTCGTAGATAGCGAAATAAATGAAGTGGTAAAAAATCTGAATCCCAATATTACGGCTCAGTTCAATGGCGGTGGTATAATAATCGAATGTACCTTCGATCAGGAACCGCAGGAAATGGCGCAATAGCCAGGCAAAACCAACCAGAACCGGCAGTACGGCTAGTAACCACAACAAGCGCTGACGGGTATTGTCCAGGCCAGGATAACGATGCTGAATGGTTAAAACCACCCATCGGGCAAGTTGCCAGCAGACAACACCAGCCGTTATGCCAATGACCACATTGATCAGCAACGTCCGCCACGTACTGGTCGCATACAGATCAAATCGAAAAAACAGACTCACGAAGGCATAAAGCCCCACCGGACCAAACCATCGAAGCCAACGATCATTCAAGGATTTCATAGCGTTGCTTCGGGTTCCGATTGAGTTACTACCAAAGGGAGCGCTATTACGAACAGGCCATTATCCTCCTGTATGGAAATTGCGCGCTGGCCCAGCAACCGATATTTAGCCGCTATGTGCGACAGCCCTACTTTATTCGACAATACGGCGGTCGTTTTCCGTTGCAGGTTATTCTGCACAATCAGCGTATTGCCCTGCGTTTGAATCCTAATAGCCAGCGGATGAGCGGGCAAAATAACGTTGTGCTTAACCGCATTTTCTACCAGCAGTTGCAGAGTCAGCGGAGGCAGACGATGCTCCAGTACATCATTATCAACTGCTATGGTTAGCTCAACGCCAGCCCCGTAGCGCGTTTTTAACAACTGAAAATACGACCGGATAAACTGCAGTTCCCGGTTTAGGGAAGTCAGTTCCTGATCGTTCGCCCGTAGCAGATACCGATATACGCTACTCAACTCATCCACAAAGGCTTCGGCCTGACGCGGGCTCTCGTAAATCAGCATCGACAGCGAATTAAGGCTATTGAACAAAAAGTGCGGATTGATCTGACTCTTCAGCGTATCGAGCTGATGCCGCAGTTTCGCTTTCTTTAGTCGTTCGTTATGCTCGTAGGCCTGCTGCCATTCGCGTAATACATAGCTTCCTTCGTAAATAATGAAGTAAACAAAATGATAAAAGATCTGAATACCAACTGAATAGGTATAGTTCGACAGCGTTTGGGTGAGGTATTGCAGATTGTTGAACGCCATGTGGGCAAGCTGCCGAATCAGCCAGGCAAAATTGACCAGCACAGGCAGCAAAACCGCCATCCAGATTAGCCTGCGACGGGTGTTATCCAGGCCAGGGTACCTTTTCTGCAAGCGCATTACGACCCACCTTGCCACATGCCAGCAGACATAACCGGCTGATAGAGCGATCAGGTCCGAACGAACCAACGTATCTGTCGATCGCTCAAGATACCAGTCGAGCCGAAAGAACAGAGTGCCCACCAGAAACAGGGCGAATGGGCCAAAGATTCGTAATTTCTTGTCAGTAAAGACGTTCACAGACAGCGTTGACGTATGCTAGATAGTATGTTATCAATGGAAAGAGCCCTATAGGTCATCAAGCGTTGCAAGTTGACTCCCTAAACATTGGTCGAATTCAACCGCTCCTGAGCTATAGCCAATACAGTTTGTTGAAATTAAACGCCTTTCGGTAGATAGCCAAGAAAAAAGGTAGATTTAGAGTTAGTTGACGGATGAACGGTACGTCATCATCCGTAATAGCCTCACTTGCCCAAGCTGAAACCCCCTCACTTGAACTTAAGTAATATCCAATTGTATCCTACATCGTTTATAGGTTATTCAGAGGCCGTGTACGAGAGGTTTGTTACTCAAATCGTCTATCCAATACGTTATTTCTATAAATTCGAGGGTCGTAAGAGCCGGACCCCATGAAAATTCTGCTAATTGAGGATGAAGTCAAAACGGTTCAGAGTATTAGACAGGGACTCGAAGAGCACCAGTGGGAAGTTGATGTAGCCTACGACGGTATCCTGGGCTTTCAACTGGCGACCCGGTCGCCCTATGCGCTTATCATTTCCGATATTATCCTGCCCGGCATGAATGGTCTGGAGCTTTGCCGAAAGTTGCGGGAAGCTAACGTGGCTACCCCAATACTGATGCTGACCGCGCTGGGAACAACCGACGATAAGATTGTTGGCCTCGACGCAGGAGCCGATGATTATCTGGTTAAACCGTTTGTATTTGGGGAACTCATGGCGCGGGTTCGGGCACTTACCCGTCGATCGCATCATACCATTCAACCCAGCAATGTATTGAAAATTGCTGATCTGGAGTTGAATACCGATACCAAAACGGTAACGCGGGCGGGCCGTGAGATTTCCCTGACAGCCAAAGAGTTTCAGTTACTCGAATATTTCCTGCGCCATCAGGGACGGGTGATTTCTAAGGTCGAACTGGCCGAGCGGCTCTGGGATCTGACGTTCGATACGGGTACCAACGTCATTGAAGTATACATAAATTTTCTCCGCAAAAAGATCGATAAGGACTTCAATCCCAAATTATTGCACACGCAGATTGGTATGGGATATGTAGTAAAGCTCGTGTCGTGATGACCAATATTCGCACCCGACTTACGGTTCAATTTGCGCTACTGGTAACGGTGATTCTGCTGTTGTTTTCGCTCGGGGTTTATTTCTTCAGCAAACTCTACCTCGAAAAACGCTTTTTCAAACGGCTTCAGGACCGGGCCATCACGACCACTACGCTCCTGTTCGACTTACAGCAAACCGATAGTACGGTACTGCGCGTGATTGATGCGGGCAATAAAGAGCCACTGCTCAACGAAAATATTTCGATCTATAACGCCAAAACCAAACAGGTACTTTTTTCCAACAATCCGGCCAACACCCGATTTCACGAGCAGTTCATTCCGCAACTCGACTCGACTGCCCAAACGCTCTATATGCGCCAGCACGAATATCAGGTGGTAGCCATTCATCTGGCCAAAACCAACAGCAGCGACTGGGTGATTGTCAGTGGTATTGATCAGACGGGGCACGAAGCGCTCGACGATCTGAAAAAGATTCTGATTGTGATGGTTCTGGCGGCTCTCCTGCTCCTGGGTATTTCGGGCTGGTTTTTTGCCGACCGGGCGCTGGCTCCCATGTCGGGCATTGTGCAGCAGGTGAATACGATTTTTCCAGCTGATGTATCGAAACGGGTGGAACACCCTAACCGCTCCGACGAAATAGGGGTGTTGGTAGCCACCTTCAATCAGTTACTCGACCGCGTTGAGCAAGCCATCAACAAGCAGAAGATGTTCATCGCCAATGTGTCGCACGAATTGAAAAACCCACTCACCAAAATCAATTCGCAAATTGACGTCGCTTTAATCCAGAAACGAAACCCCGACGCGTACGAACGCACGCTGCAATCATTACAGGAGGATACCCGCCATCTGGCCCAACTGACCAACACCTTACTGGACTTAGCCAATACCTCCATGCGGGCCGATACCCTGGCCGTTGAACCCGTTCGTATGGATGAGCTGCTCTGGGAATCAAAAACGCAGTTGCAGAGCTGGCATGAGAACTACCAGATTCAGCTTACTTTTTCTGATTTCCCGGATGAGGAAGAAGCGCTGATAACACAGGGGAACAGGGCTGCGCTTAAAGTACTGCTGATGAATCTGCTGGATAACGCCTGCAAGTTTTCGCCCGGCAAAACGGCCCAGGTAACCTTTCAAGCAAAGGCTAACACAATCATCATCACCGTATTTAACGAAGGCCCTCAAATACCGGAGGCCGATCTGCCTTACATTTTCCAACCCTTCTTTCGCAGTAATGCCACGGCTCCATCGAGCAAAGGGCACGGGGTCGGTCTGGCCGTTGTGGCCCAGGTTGTCGAGATTCATAAGGGCTCCATTTCTGTTAAATCGACCCAGGAGGGCACTACGTTTACCCTCACACTCCCCAGTAGTGCATCATTTTAAGGTAATTTTAAACTCAGATTAAGTCCTGATTAAGTTCGGCATCGTTGCTTTGTAGCTCCCTATCTCTGAGGGCGAGGGAGCTACAAAGCAACGATGTACCTATGGAAATCCAAACAGCGAATCATAAACAGGGCGTTCTGAACATGACCATCGGGGCACTGGTGGGCGTAATGGCGCTGCTGGCCTATTTATTTGTGGGCTCCCGCAACGAAACGCTGGAGGTTCAGAAACTGCTAACAGCTAAAGTGGAGCAATTTGCCTCTACCCAACAAAAGCTCGATTCCATTTCGTCGGTGCTGGACAATAAGATCATCGAAGTCCGCAAGTTAGGCGGTAGCGTGAGCGAACTGGAACGGATTAAGCGGCAACTGGAAAGCGATAAGAAAAAACTGAAGTACGACCTTTCGTTCTCCATTCAGCAATACAACCTGAAAATCAACGACTACAAAGCTTTTCTGGCCCAGAATGACGTTAACCTCCGCCAGTTAAAAACCGAAAATGGTTCTTTGCTCAATCGGGCGCGAGTACTTGAAGAAGAAAAGCAAACGATTCTCACCGAAAATGAAGGGTTAAAGCACGAAAAAGCCGCCCTGACCCAAACGGTTGACGATTACTCCCTCCAGAACGCCGAATTAAAAAACAAAGTATCGCTGGCGTCGGCCATGAAAGCGGTCAACGTAGAAGTAGCCGCCGTGGCAGCCAACGGTAAAGAGCGCCGGGGTGGTATGTACAAAGCGTCGCGTATCGACCGACTGAAAATCACCTTTATTATGCCGTCGAATCCCGTGGCTGTAAAGAACAACAAAGACATATATGCCCGTATTCTGGACGTCAACGGGGCCGTTGTTGGCGACAATGGTGGGGTTATATGGGCAGAGGGCCACGAAATCGGTTACAGCACCCGACAAACGGTACTGTTTGAAAACAGCGACCAGCAGGTCGACATTCTGTTTCGGCGAGACGCTCCTTATAAACCAGGCCCTTATACGGTGGAGTTATATGCCGAAGGCTTCCGCATTGGCAGTGGCCGTTTCGACGTCAAATAATTGGCCTGTTCAGAGGCTCTTATAGCTAACTCAACGGTTAATCTATGGCAACTTTTCACAACCTGATACGATCTCTTTTGACTAGTATACAACCTTACTTGAAAACGCTGGGCAAGCTGGCAACGTATTTAGTGCATACATACCGCCAGTTTCCGATTGCTTATACAGCACTCGGTTATTTGTTTTTCAGCATGGCCTTTTGCTATTACCCAGTCATCAATCATTGGCTGGGTGGCTTTATCATGATGAGCCTGCCACTTGCTATTCTGGGTGGTTTTATAGCCTGCATCTATCTGTTCCGAAAGCACCAGACCGCCGTAGCCATGGCCGGTATGATCTGGGTGCTGTTCTCGTTTGTTGTGGTCAAGCGATTGCTGGGCACCGACAGTGGCGATACCGACATGAGCCACGCCCGCACTTTAAATGTACTGAGTTTCAACAGTGAAACATTTCAGAACGGTGTCGATCTATCATCCTTGAAGGCTGATATTGCCTGTTTTCAGGAATATTCGCCCAATAGCCAGATCGAGCGGCAATACACGGCAAAAATGGAGAAGCTTACCTGCTTCGATAAAGATCGGGAAATAGGACTAGCGTTGTTTTCGCAGTATCCGATCGTTAATCGGTACGGTCATATCTGGGATCGGTCGAACGGCCCCGACATCAATGGATTTCTGTGTGCCGATATTGCCTACGGTGCCGACACTATCCGGGTTGTCAACGTACATTTATGGTCGATGGGGGTACGAACCAATCAGGCGGTCGATGCGCTGAAATCGGGGCACCTCATTCAGTTTACCACATCACTGATTGATACCTTCCAGAAATTGAAAGAAGGCTTTGAACACCGAAATGAACAGTTTTTGGAAGTAGAATCGTACGTAGCAGGCAGCCGATACCCCGTTATTATTTGTGGCGATTTCAACGAAACACCTATCGGCTATTCGTACGGCAAGCTCCGGCAAAACTTCAAAAACGCGTTCGAAGAAGCCGGACAGGGGCTTGGCTTTACGCTGAACCGCCATCCATATTGTGTTCGAATTGATCAGCAGTTCGTCAGTAGCGACTGGGCGATCAAAACCTGTCAAACCTTATCGGGCATCTCGTTTTCTGACCATTTCCCTGTACTGGCGCAATATGTACTGAAGAAGTCCCTGCATACTCCCAACGAGTTACTGGCTCAACAGAAGTAAATACACCGAAAGACATTTGATTCCATCATGGGCCTACCTTAAAGCCCACACATTAGTCTTTCCGCAGCCGCTTGTAGACGCGGATGCCCATCATCAGGGCGATCATCAGACCGAAAATCCCCAACAAGCCCCACAGCATATTCAGGGCGTCTTTCAGCACGACCAGAAACACAATGGCGAAAAGAAACAGGGTCGATACTTCATTCCAGACGCGAAGCTGTGTGGATGTATACCGAAATTCGCCCCGCTGCTGCTGTCGGTAAAGGATATGACACAGTATGTGGTAGACGTACAGACCTGCCACCAGCACCAGTTTATAGATCAGCCAATCGGGCGTCGACCCATAGTTGTACCAGGTTGTGAGGCCCATAATCAGCGTGATAATTGCCGATGGCCAAGCGATAATAAACCAGAGCCGATTCTGCATCAGCAGCAGTTGCTTTTGCACAGCGCTACGGCCTGGCTCGTCCAGTTGCTCGGCTTCGGTGGCATAAATGAACAATCTGGGCATATAAAATAACCCAGCAAACCAGGTTACCACAAAAATGATATGAAGGGCTTTGCTATAAAAGAACGTCATGGCCAACTATTGTTGCGGCAAATATACATTAATGCGTTTTAGCGAGGTCACTGTCCATTTAGTACTCAGCGACCATAACCTAGCAAATTTTACCAGATTCAGGATCACATAATCGGCAGACAAACAGATAAAAGGCTTACACGTTTTATTGACGGTCATAAACTGTTAACGACTAAGTCCTATGGAACGGAAGCCTATTATCGATCGAATCGAACATGAAGTACAGGCACTACAGGGCGATGCGACTAAAGATGTTAGCTATTCCAGTGAGCGCACATTCGCCAGCGAAGCCGAAGCGCAGGTAGCCTTCAGGCTGGCAGTCAGTAAATTGCTAAACGTAAACGGATGGTCAGGACTGTCCAGCCTTACGGCCGATTTCCAGCTTTACGATACCAACGGCCAGCCCAAACCAAATGGCCATCCACAAGTCGGAGACTATATCCGGGTAGCGTTGCCAGGCCCTATGCCCGAAAACTGGGTACATGTCCGTGATTTTAGCAGCACTGAGAACCGAGTAGAGTTTACCGTAAACCCCAGCCACGACCCGCACGAATCGACAGGGCAGATCGAACATTTTTTCCATAAGGAAGCCCAGAGTACGTTCCGGGTTGAGCTAACGGGCAAAACGATTACAGCGTCAGAAATTGGCCGCCAGGAAGGCATCAATAATCAGCAGCCCGAAGCAGGCAATCGCGCAGCTATCAATACAGTTATTGCTGAAACAGGCTGGTTGTTTTATCAGAAATTCCAGTGGAAGCAATTGACAGACTATCTGGTAGGGCTCTGAGCGTATTCGAGTTCAGCTCCCCGAACCGTAGCCTTACTTCCTGACCTGTTTTACCTGAACGTATTGTCCTTTTGTCGTTCTGCCGGGTTAATTCCTAAAAAGCGAATACGTCATGAAAAACATGCAGGATTTAATGGAGCACACCATCCAGGATTTGTACTCCGCCGAAAACCAGATTCTTGAAGCACTGCCTCAACTGATCAGCAAGGCACAAAGTAGTCAGCTACGTCAGGCGTTCGAACAGCACCAGCGTCAAACCGAAAAACACGTTCAGCGCCTTGAGCAGGTGGCCAAACAGTTGGACATTGATCCCGACGGCGAAACCTGTATGGCCATGCAGGGACTCATTGAAGAAGCGCAGGATTTGCTGGACCAACTGGATGGTGACGAGATCACCGATGCGGCCCTTATCGGCGCTGCCCAGAAAGTGGAGCATTACGAAATTGCCTCTTATGGCACCGCCCGGACGCTGGCACAACAGGCAGGTCAGGGCCAGATAGCCGATTTGCTGCAACAAACGCTGGATGAGGAAAAACAAACCGACGAAAAGCTAACGGAAATAGCAACGACGAAGGCCAATCAAAAAGCGGTTAAGGCGTAGTAACTCGTTAGGCGTTTATAGCTGAACCCGTTTAGACGCTGTTTGAGTTAGGCAGAGCGGCCAGTTAGTGAGGGCAGATTCTCAAATCTGCCCTCACTAACTGGCCGCTCTAATTACCTATTTTCGGGATTCGGCGGGCATCATAAACTGGATAGGTAGCAAACTGGTCGATTCAGAATACAGCGTAACAAAAAAAGATCAATTCACTCGATTCGGCTGATTCAACTTCGGGCTTTTCATCGAATAGCTTTTTGATTTATTGAGCACTAAATTCCGACTACCTTTGGTGTTCATTACCACAGAACAGCCATGCAAAACCTGAAAATCGCGACGGCCCAATTCGAGAATGCCAGTGGCGACAAAGCGTACAATTTACAGGTTATCAGCAACCTGTCGGCAAAGGCGGCTCAGCAGAGCGCTCAGGTCATTGCCTTCCACGAATGTTCAATCACCGGCTACACTTTCGCCCGACACCTATCGCGCGAACAGATGCTGGATTTAGCCGAGTACATTCCCGATGGAGAGAGTATTGAGGCACTTATTCAGATTGCGAAGGCGAACGATATCGTTATTCTGGCGGGTCTGTTCGAAAAAGATCAGCAGGATCAGCTATTTAAAGCCTACGTCTGTGTCGATAAGAATGGCCTGGTTGCCAAATACCGAAAGTTGCATCCGTTTATCAACCCCCATCTTCTGCCCGGCGATTCGTACGTTGTCTTTGATTTGCTCGGTTGGAAATGTGGTATTCTGATCTGTTACGATAACAACATTGTCGAAAATGTACGCGCGACGGCTTTGCTTGGAGCCGACATTATTTTCATGCCCCATGTAACGATGCTGACTCCCTCTACCCGACCGGGTGCGGGTTTTGCCGACCCGGCTCTCTGGGCAAACCGGGCCAACGACCCAACCTCGCTCCGGCTGGAATTCGACGGTATGAAAGGGCGGGCCTGGCTCATGAAGTGGCTTCCCGCACGGGCATACGACAATGGCATTTATGTGGTCTTCTCCAACCCCATCGGTATGGACGACGATCAGCTAAAAAATGGTTGTTCAATGATTATCGACCCTTTTGGCGACGTTATTGCCGAATGCCGGGAGTTAGGCAACGATGTTGTGGTAGCCAACTGTACACCCGAAAAATTACAGCAGGCAGGCGGCTATCGCTACCGAAAAGCCCGTCGTCCTGATTTGTATAAAGATGTTCTGGGGCAGGAGCACACACCCGAACAAAAAGTAGTCTGGCTAAACCCTGATACAAACTAAGTATGAATCAAATGCCCGGCCAAGATTGTATTGGGATTGAGGTATAATCAAGATGCCCTATTCCTACCAATAAAAAGTGGCTTAACCCAAATCTGAGTTAAGCCACTTTTTAGAAAACAACGATAGGGAGAAACGAGTGCGTTATCCTTCAAAGGATTCAACGCCGGTGTCTTTCCAGCTTCTGGAAGAAGCTGATTCCAGCACTGCTTCGCAGACTTTCTGGGTTTCCAGCGCATCCAGGAAGGTAGGATGGCAGGGCTCTCCATTCTCCAGGCTCTTCAGAAAATCGGCTACCTGATGGATGAAGCTGTGCTCATAACCAATCCCTAAACCGGGGACCCACCACTTGCTCATGTACGGCTGATCGCCATCCGTCACATGGATGGAACGCCAGCCCCGCACAATTCCTTCATCGCCATGGTCGAAATACTCAAGCCGGTTCAGATCGTGCAAATCCCATCGAATGGAGGCATGTTCACCATTGATTTCGAAGGTGTATAACGCCTTATGACCACGAGCGTACCGCGTCGATTCGAATAAGCCTAACGAGCCATTGGCAAAATGGCAATGGAAAATACAGGCATCATCGATTCCTACGGGCTGCACTTTTCCGGTTAGGGCGTGCATCCGCTCTTTCACGAACGTCTCGGTCACGGCCGATACATCGGTAATAGCTCCATTGAGCCACATAGCCGTATCGATGCAGTGCGCCAGCAAATCGCCGGTTACGCCCGAGCCCGCAGCCTCCACATCCATACGCCAGGTACCCGCACCTCCCTGAGGCACATCGGCACTGATCGTCCAGTCTTGCAGGAAGTTGGCCCGGTAATGGAAAATCTTACCCAGCTTGCCCGATTCCACCAGTTGTTTAGCCAGTGAAACGGCAGGTAGCCGACGGTAATTATACCATACCGTGTTGGCAACCCCGGCCTGCTCAATGGCATCGACCATCTGCTGGGCTTCAGCTACCGTACGGGCCAGTGGTTTTTCGCACAGTACCATCTTTCCAGCCGCTGCCGCTGCCAGCGCGATTTCGGCATGAGAATCATTGGGAGTACAGATGTCCACAGCATCAATGTCGTCGCGGGCGATGAGGGCTTTCCAGTCTGTTTCAATGGATTGGTAACCCCATTGATCGGCAAATGCCTGGACTTTTTCAGCGTTACGGGAGCAGACGGCTTTTAAAACAGGCTTGTACGCTAACTCAGGAAAAAAATGACTGACCTGGCTATAGCCATTGGAATGGGTGCGGCCCATAAAGCCAGTGCCAATTAAGCCAATACGTAATTCTTTTTTGGTTGACATAAATGATTAAAGGTTTTTAGGTAGAGACGCCAGGTATAACGTCTCCTGACCGGATGGTTTATGCTTCGTACCAACCATGAGCCTGACGCACTTTGATCATCGTCGCCAGCACATCATTCCAGGTTTGTTGTTTGAGCATCACATCGTTGGGGAACATACAGCCGTCCCAGCAAATATGTCGGAAAGCTTTGGTCAACTCACCATTTTCGTTTCGTAGCCAGTATCCGGCATCATGGACAATATCGAGTTTACCATTGGGGTCCAGCGCCTGACAGTGACGGCCCGTTTTATCATGCGAACCCGAGCCGAACACTGTTCCATCGTTCTGAGCGACGTGAAAGTCGATTGTCCAGGGGCGCAGTGCGGCTGTCACTTTTTTCAGGGCTTCTGACAGAGCCTCGCGGTCACTCCAGTCGAAATCTGGGGGTAGAATACGGTCTTCGGGACTATTGTAGCCTAGGGTATAGAGCAGCGTATGCGCCATGTCGGCCTGGAAGCCCATGTTGGGGCGGTTCACTGCTACCAGCGTATCGACCATGGCTTTCCAACTGTGCATGCCACCCCAGCAGATTTCACCTTCGGCGGCCAGTTTCTCTCCATAGTCGGCTGCTACATCACAGGCCTGCTGGAAAGTACTCACAATAAGTTTGCTGTTGCCCACCGGATCTACTGCCCAGTCGTGGGGCGAACTGGCGGAGTCGATGCGCACGACGCCACTGGGCCGAACACCCAGTTCCGTCAGTCGCTGACCGATGTGGCAGGATTTACGCACCATTTCGACAAATTGAGCCCGTTGTTCTGGATTACCCATGGCTGGCCCTCCCCAGATGGGGGCTACCAACGAGCCAATCTTAAGGTTATAGCCGCCCACTTTATCGGCCAGCCGCTTGATATCATCGTCGGAGAGGTTGACATCAATGTGCTCAAACAAGGCCAGGTCGACTCCATCGAATTTAACCCCATCGACTTCGGCATTAGCTGTCAGTTGGAGCATGGTATCGAAGTCGATGACGGGCTCAGAGTCGGGACCCTTGCCGACTACACCGGGCCACATGGCATTGTGGAGTTTGGGATAGTTATTCTGGTTCATGTAAAGAGAACTGATTTAAGGTTTTAGGTAAACGGATAACACAGAGATCGTCGAAGAACTACAAAGATTCACAGAGAATTCAGAAAAACTGCGTGTGTCTTCCAGCATCTTTGTGAATCCCTGTGTTATTTTTTTACACTGCGCTTAGGTCTAAATCAGGATTAGCCGGGCCAAAGTGCTTAAGCATCACAATCGGGTCGGTAGACGATGGGTTAACAATCGTAACTCCTGCTAAGGCTGCCTGCTCACTCACAAAGAATTCGTCGTTTGTCAGTTGGCCATACCGAATCATGGTTGGGGTCTCAATGTCCCACACACCCAGCTTTCCATGCCCTTGCATCATAATCAGCCCGTAGGCTGCGCTGTCCTTAATGGTTACCGTCTGACCAGGAAGCACGGTGAGTTCTTTGGCGCTGAACGCTTCATTTTTATAGCAAACCCATACTTCCCGATAGCCCGCAGCAGCCATCTCTTCTTCATCACGAACAGGCTTTGGACGCATAAAGCGGTTCGCCATCATTTGTGGGTCGGTATTCAAGTCCCAGTCGATGGCTTCCATGAGCTGGTCGTAATCGCCAATCCGGTCTTTCGGCGTACCATTCCAGAGCAATTCTTCGGGTATGATGGCTTCGTTTACCAGCGACTGGTACATGGCGAATACATCGGAAGCTTTCTGTGGCTCATAGGTACACAGGCTACCCGGTGCATGCAACAAGCCAGGTGGTACATCCCAGCCCGTACCGGGTTCGAGTCGGTACGCCGACGAATAATTGGTGATCTTGTTATCGCCCTTCGTGAAGTTCTTTAGGCATTCTTTGATCTGCTCTTTGGTCGTACCGGGAGCGATACCAATGAAGGTGTAGGGAAAATCGCCACCGTGGTTGTTTACCTGTGGAGGGAAATAATACGCTTCGGGTTTACCCAACTGACCGATTAAGGCAGCCTGCTCATCGTTGTGATGGAGGTGATGCGGCAGTGGCCCCATGTTGTCGAAGAACTTAGAATACATAGGCCAGCTTTGGTACTGATCCCAGAGCCGATCACCGATCAGTTCACCCTTAAGTTCATCGACGGCGTCTTTGAGCAAAAACTGAACTTCCGTTCCATCTTCATCGGTGAAAACGATATGGCTCAACCCTTCATTCTCGCCAGTAAGAGGGCCATTTTTGGCGGGAGTTGTAGAAGAGAACCAACGTTCATCGATGCCTCCCCGCTCACCTCCCAGCACATAATAATCGTCGGGATGGAGTTTGATACGTCGACCAGGTACGCAGAAGGATCGGGGTACCCAGGTGGGGGTGAGTCGCAGAATGCCTTTTCCTTGTTCCAGAGCTTTTTTCGCTACACTGACTGCTGAGGTTGTTTCCATTAATAAATAAGCAATTGTTTTTATTATAACCGGGCAGGGGTTATGCCTGTATGACGCAACTTAAACGACTAGCCCCCCTATCCATTTCTATACACTTATAACTGTTTGATCATCAGGTTTCGGTATTGCACCTTCATCGGCGGCCCCACGTGTACCTGAACGCCAAGCAATCCTTTGGCTTTTCGGTTAACGGTATCATCGTCTATCACTTCACTCATCAGCACATCATTGATGTAGTGTTGTAAACGATTGCCTTTGATCACTAAGTGGAATGTGTTCCAATCTTCGCTTTTGATAAATGTTTTGAGCGAATCGGAACTCCCCAACGACCCCGTGACCGTCATACCGGTCCAGGCATTGGCTTTTACATTGGCCCGGATCGCTTCCGGTGTATTTTCACCTGTGTAAGGGGCGATGGTCGTCTTCTGCCCGCGATAGGCCAGTGTGGTTCGTTTCCGTTCCTCATAATTTTGGCCGGTATACCGTATTTTCCCGTCAATATCGGCCTGATAGCCTTTCAGGGCAAACGGAATATCGGGTAATCGATCACTGCGATAATTGATGCCTGAGTTCCCGGCTTCGGTAATCTTGAATTCTCCTTTCAGCTCGAAATCGGCAGGTTCGCCCCCCTGCCAAATGATGAACGAATTCGTTTTTAGTAGTTTTTCGGGTGTTATTTCTCCGGTCAGACAGCCATCTTCAACCCGCCAGTAGTTTGGGTCGCCATCCCAGCCTTTCAGCGTCTTCCCGTCGAAGATGGAGACAAACCCGTCTTTCTTTTTCTGCGCTATGCAGGATGTGCTGGTACCCGCGATTCCTAAAGCTGCCACGAGAAGTAGGATAGCGCTGAGATTTCTTTTTCTTACCATATCAAAATTTTGTTAAAACCAGGTAGCTTTTTTGTCATGCTGATGAACGAAGCATCTTCGGAATTGTGCGATAATAGGCGAAGATGCTTCGTTCATCAGCATGACAAACCATGCCAATTTTCGGTCTAATTATGAAAATAACAGCTTATCACTTACCCTTCGAGCCACCTGCTTTGTAGACGTCACTGTCCTGCTTGCCGCCCGACTTCAGATAGGCGATCAGATCGGTTAACTCGCCCGGATTCAGGCTGTTGATTAGCCCAGGCAACATAATCGAAACGGTCGAATTCTTTTTCGACACGACATCTTTTTTCGGAATTTTCCGAAGGAAATCAGGGGCAAATGGGTTCTGCGAGATCGAATAGTTCACCTTATCCTCACTCACAAGCCGACCCAGCACCGACTGCCCATTTTTCAGTGTAAAAATGGTTGATGCATACTGGTCTGAAATAGCCTTGTCGGGGTTGATGATCGCATCCAGAATGTCCTTGTTCGAGAAGCGGGTTCCCAGTTGAGTCAGATCGGGGCCAATATCTCCTCCCTGACCACCCATTGAGTGGCAACGGCTACACAAAATAGCAGAGTAGATTTTCCGGCCTCTATCGAAGTCGAGCGAAGCTACAAGACCTGTGTCGACGGCTGCCACTGCATTGTCCAGTTTCCACTGCCGTCCGGGCCCTTTGGGTGAATAATCGCTGACAATATCGTTGCCGGATGTGGTCAACAAATCGGCACCCGATAGCTTGTTGTATTTCTCAAACTGGTCCTTCGGCACATGCGCCAGTGCCAGTTTACGGGCTCTGTCGATAAAGCCGATATAACTCCGGCCACCCTGGAATTTGAATCCATTGGCAAACCAGGTAAAGTACTTATTCCGTAACTCCGGTGTCCAGCCAGCATCAGCACGGCTCAGCATAACAGCATAGAATGTCTGTTGAAGGGGCGGAACTTTCTCCAGCATTTTGGCAATATCCAGGCCATACTGTGGGTTTCGCAGGATCAGATCGGAAGAGGCTGTAGCGGTTTCGAGTCCAAGATCGTGACTACCGGGTTCATCTTTTATATCCATCAAAGCCAGCGTTTTGTTCACTACACCTGGGGCGTCGAGAGAAATAAGAACGCGGCTAAGCCCCCGGTTCATCAGGGCCGTTTTGGCAGGATAATGCGGATTCAGGTACGCAATAACCCGATCTTTATCGGCCCCTTCGGGCATCCCCATACGTAGGCATATTAATTCAAAGGCCCGGCATAAATCAAACTGCTGCGATTCGGGCAGTTGACCATAGTTGATCTTTAGCAATGCGTTAAGAAGCTTGCTTTTTTGCGAAGCATCACCCTGTCTGGCTAGGGCAACCGCCGATTGTATCAGTCGCTGTGGATCGGTTTCCGTAAGTACTTTATCCTGCCACTGAGCAACGGGCTGATGTTCTACAGCAATACGGGCTGCATACCGCACAAATCGGTCGGGGCTGTTCAGATTAGGCCAGGCCGCAGCAATAGCCGCTGGATTGGCGCCATGATGGTACTGCTCCAGTTGAGTCCGAAGCTGATGCTCTTTTGTCAGAACAGGTGCCTTCGCTACAGGGGCTACCGATTCCGTTCCAGTATAGGTGATTCGGTAAAGGTCCGACTCTAAACGGCGACCTCCCGTCAGGAAATACAGCGCGCCATCTGGTCCGAACATACCGTCTGTCAGCGGCAGTGGTGAACCCGAAATAAACTCTTCCCGTTCGGCTTCGTACGTTGCCCCTTTCGGCTTCAGGTAAATCGAATAGATAATTCCGAAACTCCAGTCGAAGGCAAACAATGACTGGCGATACCGTTGTGGGAATCGGGCATTATCGCCATAAACCAGGTTCGTAGGCGATCCTTGTCCAATGTTCAATACAGGTGGCAGGTTGTCAGGGTTGCTGGGCAGCCACTTGCCATTTCCTGTACGCCAGCCAAACTCCGCTCCACTGGTAACGTGACAAATACGAGTAGGACGATACCAGGGAAGGCCGAAATCCCATTCCATATCCGAATCATAGGCAAACATATCACCTGCTTCGTTGAACGCAATGTCGAAGGCATTTCTGAAGCCAGCCGCCATTAGCTCCCATCGCTTTCCTTCCGGATCAACATTGGCAATCCAGCCACCTGGAGCCATCCGGTCGTTGGCGTGACCACGCGGGTCTTTTATCTGCGGAAACAGGTTATCCTCTTTCCAATTAGAAGGCAACCGATACGCATCCATTTGGGGAACATCAGTATGGTTACCCGAAATAACATATAACGATTTCTTATCGGGCGACAGCTTTATACTATGTGGACCGTGTTCACCTTCGCCTTTCAGCGATTTCAGCAAGGTTACGGTTTCGAATTGGTCGTCGCCATTGGTATCCTGAAGCCGGTACAAGCCACTTCCTTTTCCGAAGTTCTTGTTCTCCCGGTTATTTACCATCACATAAAGGCTGTTGAACGCATAAAGTAAGCCCTGCGCATAACCCATACCGATGGTGGTATCGCCCGGCTGAACAGTACCCACTTTAAGTTTCTCGATTTTGGGTTGCGACGAGCCGGAGCCAATCGGCGGCAACTCCAATCGATACAAGGAGCCGTATTGATCGGAAGTAATCATCCGACCTTTGTCGTCGAACGTCATGGCAACCCACGACCCCATCTTATTCTCAGAAGGACTGTATAAATGTTCGGCTTTGAAACCGGGCAATAGTTTCAGTTTGTCGATTTTAGGGTTCTGTGGATCGACCGTTGTAATGGCTGCTTCCTGCATGGTAATCCAGGATGTCCCAAGCAGGACAATCGCAGCAACCACCATGGCTAATCGAACAGGTCTGTACGTCAAAAACATAATTATATTGAGTAATTAAGTGTCAATACGTCTATTGTGTGGCTGTCATTTTGCGGATCAATGATGTGTCCCAGGCTTACAAAAGCACAGGCCGTTGAGGTTTTACCGCCCTTACTGGCTGAATAAATACATGAAAAAAGAAGCAGAGCCGATACGAGTCTGCTTCTATGTACTCCATTACCAACCTATATTAATGCTTGAAATCTGCCCAAATGGGCTACTATGCTTAAGGATAAATTTACCGCTCCTCCCAACTGGATGCGGGAGGAGCGGGGTACAGTTAGAAATAAGGTGTCAACGCCGATTCAACCGCTGGCAACGGATAATAATCGTCAAGATTTGTAAAGGCGTTTGGTGGCGGTACAGCTCCTGCAGGGAAGTAGTAATCGGCCGGACTGGCTTTCACACGAGCACCATAAGCCGTAATAATTTCCTTCACGCGGCCTGTCCGTGTCAGGTCGAACCAACGCTTGTTTTCGAAGGCCAGCTCAACGCGTCTTTCTTTGAAAATAGCCTCCCGCATATCGGCCTGCGACGACGCTTTCGTAGCGGCCAGCCCCGCACGCGCCCGTACCTGATTCAGGTAAGTAGCGGCATCGGCCGTTTTGCCCTGCTCGTTAAGCGCTTCGGCCAGGAACAACAACACTTCAGCATAGCGGTAAACCGGCCAGTTCTGCCCTGTATTGTTGTGTAACGCATGGGTGCGAGCGTATTTTTTAATATACGGATACACTTTATTCGCACGTAGGCTAGTGCTCAGCGTGACGGTTCCGATCGAAATATCTTTCCGTTTATCACCCGCTTCGTAAGCCGCGATCAGATCAGGCGTAGGAATGTTGTTGCTTTCCTGCGATGTTGGCTGCGGGTTCGACGTTCCTGTGATGGGCTTAATTTCGTCGGCCGTAATCGGCGAAGGCAGGAATCGATAAATCTGGTTGCCGTTGTAGCCCGCCGATCCTTCCATATACTGGATCTCAAATACCGACTCAGGATTATTCTTGTTCGTGTTGGTATAGGAGAACGCATCATTATAATCAGGCATCAGGCTATACCCGTCGTTGGTCACCACATCTTTCATGAGCGTTTCTACCTGCGACCATTTTTTCTGCGTCAGGTACAAATTAGCCAGTAGCGTTTTGGCAGCTCCTGATGTAACCCGGCCAGGTTCCTGGCTTTTTTTGTTCAGCAGGTTCTTGCTGGCATCGGTCGCATCTTTTTCAATCTGCGCATAGAGTTGATCGGTTGTGGCTAGTTCGGCTGGTGCATCCTGTCGGCCCGTAACAGGGGTTAAGTGCAGAGGGACTTTCCCGAATAAACGTACCAGATCGAAATAGGCAAATGCACGTAGAAACTGAGCCTGGCCTTTCAGATTGTTTTTGACAGCATCGCTACTAAACGTAATTCCATCGATCAGGCTCAGTATCTGGTTTGCCCGGGCAATGACCACATAATTTAACCGATACTGTACCAGCACGTTATCATTGGCGGTCACCTTAGCGCCACCATCACCTGTTCCGACAGGAATGGCGAAATCAGCCACGTTTTCGGTTGCGTCTACCGCTCCATACAGCGTGTTACGTGCATAGTAGGTGTTGTCCGAGTGCATTTCTTCCAGTACCCACGCCCGTTCGTTGTACATCTGCCGAAAAGGCACGTAGGCACCATTGACGGCCTGTACAAAATCGGCCTCTGTTTTGAAGAATGTAGCCGAACTTAAAGCGGTTTCAGGTACTGCGGTCAGGAAGTCATCTTTGCAGCCGATCGATGCCAGGGTCAATAGCGCGACTGCGATATATTTTATTTTCATTGGAAACAAGGTTTTTAGGATTGATCGCGGACGGTTTAGTTTCCAGCGATGTAGTAAGTAGTGTTTTTAGAAATTCAGCGTTACCCCGGCTGTGTAGGTACGAGGAACGGGATAGTTCGAAAAATCAACACCCTGACTCAGGTTTCCGCCGTCGCCGTTGCCGGCACCATTTCCGCTCGTTTCCGGGTTCGGTCCACCCCAGTACTTCGTGAAGATGTACACTTGCTGACAGGAGGCATACACGCGGGCCGACTTAAACAGTTTATTAACAGCCCCGATGTTGTAGCCCAATGTGATGTTTTTGATCGTGAAAAACGATGCATCGGCCAGGAACTGCGTGCTGTTCCAGTCGCGCTCGATACCCGTGTAGTTACCACCGTTGTTAGTAGCACCGAACTGGCCAGCTCCCTGCGTGATCACATTAGTAGCCACAGCAGCCCCGTTGACAATAGTATTCTGTACGCGGAAACGGTCTTTTACGCCTTCAACCATGTTGAATACACCATCCAGGTTGGCCGTGCTATACAGGTGACGAACCCACAACTGGTTTCCATAAGACCCTGAACCGGTGATCGAGAAATCGAAGTTGCCGTATTTCAAATCGTTGGTAATCCCGTAGGTGAACTTGGGGAATGGGCTACCGATGATGGTCCGGTCGTCGGCATCGCCACCATACGTAATAACGCCGTCACCATTCACATCTTTCATTTTGATCGTTCCAATTGCCGAACGTCCTGGGATAATCGGCGAATTTTTAAGGTCTTCTGCACTGGTGTAATACCCCTGTTTAACCAATCCATAGAACTGGCCAAAGGGTTGACCTACCTGCGTAATGTGGAAGGTTCCATATACCCGGTCGATACCTGGTGCCAGTGATACAACCTGATTGCGGTTGAACGAAATATTGGCGTTGGTGGTCCACTTCAGCTTACCCATTGTGTTTTTGGTCGTCAGCGAGAATTCATGACCCCAGAATTTAATTTCGCCAATGTTATCGTTGAAATTGGTGAAACCTGATTCCTGTGGCACCTGTACGGCATACAACAGATTGGTGGTCCGCTTGGTATAGAAATCATAGATGAACTGGATACGGTCGTTGAACAGACCCAGGTCAAGCCCCATGTCAAACTGCTTCGTCGTTTCCCAGCCCAGGTTAGGGTTTGCCAGTGACGTCACTACAGCGCCCGTTGCTACGGTACTGCCAAATACAGCATTGGTTGTGTTGTTTACCAGAGCATATTGCGTGTAGTTACCGATGTTGTTGTTGCCAATCACTCCATAACTAGCCCGTAGCTTGGCAAACGAAACCTGTGGTACGGTTTTCAGGAAGTTTTCGTCCGACACAATCCAGCCAACCGAAGCCGATGGGAATGTACCCCAGCGATTGTTCAAACCGAATCGCGAGGAGCCATCCGCACGAACAGCCGCCGTTAGCAGGTATTTGCCTTTGTAGTTATAGGTTAACCGCGAGAGGTATGAGGTCAAGGTCCATTGGTTAGCACCGTTTTGCGAGTTGGTGCGATCAATGTTTAGTGCACCCTGAATAGTTGGTAGCCGGTCATCGGCATAGGTATTGGCCTGCACCTGCGTAAACTCCGACCGGAACTTCTGATTCGTGAAACCAGCCAGCAGTTCAAAGTTATGATCGTTAAAGCTCTTTGCATACGTGGCCAGGTTCTCGTTCAGCCAGGACATGCTTTCCAGTCCCTGCCGAATAGACACCGCCGTGGTCGGAATCGGTACGTTGATCGCACTCGTGGCCGTCGATGGGTTGAAGAAGAAGAACTTCGTATTCGTATATTCTATATTCATCGTCGATTTCAACGTCAGCCCTGTAATCGGCCGAAACTGAATATAAGCGTTTCCTAGCAGGTTGGTATTCTTCGTTTCGTTCACCAGTTCGTTAGCGGCTCGTACCCAGTTCGGATAGTTAAAGATGTTACCCGTGCTACTTGGCAGCGTATTGTACTTCGTCAGCTCCCCATTCGCATCATAAATCGGCATGATTGGCCAGGTATGCAGGGCGTTGAACAAAATCCCGGTGCCCCGGTCGCCGTCGGTACGAGGTGTATTATCAAACACATACGAAGGCGCGACATTGAACCCGACCGCAACCTTATTGGAGAGGTTGTAGTTTGAGTTCATCCGCAGGGAGTACCGCTTGTATTTGTTATTGAGTACGACACCGTCCTGATTGAAAATACCGGCTACCAGCGATGTATTCGACTTTTCGGTATTGTGCGAAATGCTCAGGTTATAGCTTTGAAGGGGTGCTACACGGAGTAAGGCATCATACCAGTCGTTATTTTTCCCTTCATACTGCGATGGATTCTGGAAAATGTCGGGTACAGGCAGCAACTGATCTTCGTAGAATTCTTTCTTAAACTGGGCAAACTGTACAGCATTCAGCATTTTTACTCGACCTTTTACAGGCACTTTTTGTAAACCTGTGTAGGCGGTGAAGCTAATATTTGTCTGGCCAGGTTTGCCTTTTTTCGTGGTAATAAGCACAACGCCATTGGCCGCCCGTGATCCATACAAGGACGTCGAAGCCGCATCTTTCAGAATCGAAAGGTCTTCGATTTCGTCGGGGTTCAACTGCGCGATATTGCCCGTAATCGGGAAGCCGTCAATGACATACAGCGGATCGCTACCTGCCGACACCGAAACCTGCCCCCGAATCCGAATGCTAATTCCCTGTCCGGGCTTACCCGTTGCCTGGTTGATCTGAACACCTGCCAGTCGGCCCTGTAATTTCTGCCCAATCTGCGAAACGGGCAAGTCTTTAATTTCCTGAGAGCTGATGGTCTGAACGGCCCCCGTCACTTCTTTCTTCAACTGACTACCATATCCCACTACCACCACTTCATTGAGGGTCTGATCGTCGGGTGTCAGGGCCACAGCCAGGGAAGTCTGGCTACCTACCACGACTTCTTTTTTCGCATAACCCACAAAACTAAACACCAGTGTAGCGCGGGTATCGGGCACGGCAATCCGAAAGCTACCCGTGCCATCGGTTGTTGTTCCCTGGGTGGTCCCTTTTACAATCACACTGACACCTGCCAGCAAATCACCTTTCTCATCCGTTACCTTCCCCGAAATGGTTATGTCCGCTGTCGGAGCGATTTCATAGGATAAGTCCGGTCTGGGAACATGCAGTGCCAGCAACTGCCCTGCCATCAAATCACTTCGTTTCGACTCAATTTGCTGCATCGTCTGAGCGAAGCCGGGTACGATTCCTGCTATCAAACTCAGCGTAGCTAGTTGATAAATTTTTTTCATGGAGGTTTAGATCGAATAGGGTTACCAGAAATAGATATAGAAAAAACATAAGCGAATACTCAAATATTGATAAACATGTAGGGGCAACTTTCCTATACCTTCCCAGTTTTAGTATTATTTGATTAAGATTTTAAGAATTTTCAATATATCAGGCGGTATTCGTGCTTTTTAGTAGATACTTGCCTTTACTATACATCCCTAAAAGCAAGTCTGCAGTGATGCTGTCTGGACATTTGACATCAGAGATGATCGATCACATTAAAATCAACGACTATTCGAATACCCCCAAATACCAGCAGATTTATAACTCAATCGTAGAAGGTATTGAAAATCGGGATATTCTACCGGGCGATAAACTGCCGTCGATTCATGAGCTATGTGCCTCATTCGACGTGTCGAAGGGCACCATTGAGCGAGCGTATGAACTACTGAAAGAGAAAGAGATTATTGGCGGTGTAAAAGGCAAGGGCTTTTACATTAACTATACGCCAACAGGAAATAACCTGAAAATATTCCTGTTATTCAATAAGTTAAGCGCCCATAAAAAAATCATCTACGACTCTTTTGTCGAGATGCTGGGCGATACTGTAGCGATTGATTTCTTTATTTATAACAATGATTTTCGACTGTTCCGGGATTTGATTCAGCGTCAGGCCCATAATCATACGCATTATGTTATCATCGGCCATTTTTTCGACGGGGAGGAGAAGGCTGCTGAGCTAATCAACAGTTTACCCAAACATAAACTGGTAATTCTTGACAAACTGCTCGACGGCATAACCGGCAACTATGCGGCTGTATTTCAGAACTTCGAAAAAGACCTCTACCAGGCGTTGATTGAAGCGTTGCCTTTATTGAGGAAATACAGAACCATCAGTATTCTTGTGCCCTCCTACACCTATCACCCCAAGGCCATACTGAACGGCTACTATAAATTCTGTTATGAATATGGGTTCCAAACCAGGGTTATTCATGATATTCAGCAGGAGCCTATCCTATCTCAGCAGGCCTATATTAATTTAATGGAGGAAGATTTGGTCGAACTGATTAAGAAGATAAAACAAACGGCCTATGGCATCGGGCAGGAAGTAGGGATACTTTCCTATAATGACACCCCCCTTAAAGAGTTTCTTCTGGAAGGCATCACGGTAATCTCAACTGATTTTGCTCAGATGGGGCGATCAGCCGCGCAACTTATATTGAATGGTAGTCAGGAGCATATTGAAAATCCCTTCCGTTTGATCGTACGAAAATCACTATAGCAACGAACAAATTGAGTTTCATTCGACAATGGAATTTGTATGACCCCGATGGGGTCAAATGTCTATAGAAACTATGTCGGCTATAAACGTTTGAGCCCATCGGGGTCATACAAAAGGTCATTGTATAAGCTGCTTATTGTATATAGCCTTCGATGGCCCCCCGGACATTGCCAAATTGTGCTAATAATGCTTCTGCTTTTTCACGGTCGACGCTCAACTCGTCCATGACCATACGAGCGGCCCGGTCCTGCAACTTAATATTCGACAATTGCATATCGACCATTTTGTTGCCTTTCACCCGGCCCAAACGTATCATAACCGACGTCGAAAGCATGTTCAGAACCAATTTCTGGGCTGTTCCCGCTTTCATACGTGTGCTGCCCGTCACAAACTCGGGGCCTACAACCACTTCAACCGGATATTCGGCCGCTTTGGCTACAGCCGATCCTTCATTACAAACAATACACCCGGTTAGTAGGCCAGCTTTCCGGGCTTCCTCCAGGCCACCGATTACATAGGGCGTTCTACCTGAAGCGGCAATCCCGATAACGGTATCCAGGGAGTCAGGATGATAGGGAGCCATGTCTTTCCAGGCTTGCTCGGGATCATCTTCAGCAAATTCTACAGCTTTCCGAATGGCACCATCCCCTCCAGCAATAAGACCAATGACTAAATCGTGTGGAACTCCATAGGTGGGAGGGCACTCCGACGCATCGACGATGCCCAGACGGCCACTCGTACCTGCTCCAATATAAAAGAGCCGTCCGCCTTCTTTCATACGTTTAGCCGTTTCATTTACCAGCGCTTCAATCTGCGGAATAGCCTTCTCCACGGCTAGCGGAACCGTTTGATCTTCCTTATTTATTGTAACGAGCAAGTCGTGAACCGACATCTGCTCCAGATGATCGTAATGCGATGTGCTTTCTGTTGTCATACCCCAAAAGTAATACTCACGTATTTTAACCGACAAATAATCATTTTTTTCTTGCCTTTTCGAAAAACATAATTTTTCTTTACAGCGTTATTACACCAGCAGCGAAATTTCGCTAATTGCAAAATATGCTTACCGAATCGACTCCTACTGAACTAAATCGCTTTAGTCGTACCCTTACCCAGGAAATTAGTAACCCAGCCGCCAAAGCCATGCTCTATGGAGTAGGCCTTACGGAAGACGATATGCAAAAGCCTCAGATTGGCATTGCCAGTACGGGCTATGAAGGCAACACCTGCAATATGCACCTGAACGGCCTTTCGGTGTACGTTAAGCAGGGGATTCAGGCGAATGGGCTGGTAGGTCTTATTTTCAATACAATCGGTGTATCGGATGGCATGACCAACGGTAACGACGGCATGCGGTATTCACTGCCCAGCCGCGACCTTATTGCCGATTCCATTGAATCGGTAGTAGCCGCACAGTGGTATGATGGTGTAGTAACGGTAGTAGGCTGCGACAAAAATATGCCGGGTGCCATAATGGCCATGGCCAGGCTCGATCGACCTGGTATTATGGTTTATGGGGGCACCATTCGTTCGGGCCATTATAAAGGTCAGAAACTGGATATTGTGTCGGCCTTCGAAGCGCTGGGTAAAAAATACGCAGGTAACATTTCCGACGAAGATTACGAAGGCGTTATCAAAAACTCGATTCCGGGTGCTGGTGCCTGTGGTGGTATGTACACCGCCAATACTATGGCTAGCAGTATCGAAGCGATGGGACTAAGCCTACCGTTTAGCAGTACGTATCCAGCTACTCACGAAGGCAAACAGGAAGAGTGTAAAAAAATCGGGGCTGCCATGCGGCTATTACTCGAACGGAACATCACACCGCAAGAGATCATTACCCGCAAATCGCTCGAAAACGCCCTAACGATTGTAATGGCTCTGGGCGGTTCTACCAATGCGGTTCTGCATTACCTGGCTATTGCACGAGCAGCCGGTATCGAACTGACCCTCGACGAAATTCAGGCGATTAGCGACCGGACACCCTTAATTGCTGATCTGAAGCCAAGTGGCAAGTACTATATGGAGGATATGCTCGCTATTGGGGGCGTTCCGGCCGTCATGAAATACTTGTATCAGAACGGCTATATCCACGGCGATTGCCTGACTGTAACCGGAAAAACGGTAGCTGAAAATCTGGAAGATGCCGCTGATCTGAATTTCGAAACGCAAAAGATTGTATTCCCGCTAAACCAGCCTATCAAGCCAACCGGACATATTCAGATTTTGCGCGGTAACCTCGCCCCAACGGGAGGTGTCGCTAAGATTACAGGAAAGGAAGGGTTAAAATTTGAAGGGCCTGCGAAGGTTTGCGAACACGAGAGTGAGGTAATTGAAGCGCTATCGAAAGGCCAAATTCTACCGGGTCAGGTAATCGTGATTCGGAACGCAGGCCCTAAAGGTGGCCCTGGTATGAGCGAAATGCTGAAACCCACCTCGGCTATTATGGGCGCTGGTCTTGGCGATAAAGTAGCCCTGATCACTGACGGCCGCTTCTCAGGCGGCACCCACGGATTCGTGGTTGGTCACGTAACGCCCGAAGCGTATGAAGGTGGCCCGATTGCCCTTGTTAAAGACGGTGATCGTATTACCATCGATGCAACCACACGCGAAATCATTTTGCATATCTCGGACGAAGAAATGGCGTATCGGAAGAGTGAATGGAAACAACCCGCTCCACGATTCACTAAAGGCGTCCTGGGCAAATACATTCGAAACGTAAAATCAGCTAGTGAGGGATGCGTAACCGATGAAGCGTAGCTGAAATCGTTCCCTCGCTAAATAGCATAACGAGTCAATACAACAAACTGAATACGACCTTAAAACCGCTACAAGCATCATGGAAGCTATCGCCAACGTTATGCCGGAAGCCATTGAAACTGCCCCGGCTCCTACCTACATCAACGGTTCGCATGCCCTCATGCAGGCACTTGTGGCAGAGGGTGTCGATACAATTTTCGGTTATCCTGGCGGGGCCATTATGCCCGTTTATGATGCCTTATACGATTTTCAGGAGCGTATTAACCATATTCTGGTTCGTCATGAACAGGGAGCTGGTCATGCTGCCGAAGGGTATGCTCGCGTAACGGGTCGGGCGGGGGTTTGTCTGGTAACCTCTGGCCCCGGAGCAACCAATCTGGTTACGGCCATTGCCGATGCGCTGATCGATTCAACCCCGCTGGTCTGTGTGGTAGGGCAGGTAGCCAAAAAGCTGCTGGGTACTGATGCATTCCAGGAAGCCGACGTGATGGGTGTAACCATGCCTATTACCAAATGGAATTACCAGATCACCAGCGCCGATGAAGTTCCTGAGGTTATTTCAAAAGCATTTTACATTGCTCAGTCCGGTCGCCCCGGCCCCGTCCTGATCGATATTACCAAAAGTGCACAACTGGAATTGATGACGAAGCCCTTTGCCTATGAGCGTTGTCAGAGCATCATTAGCTACAAACCCCGTCGTGTACCGAAGCAGGAACAGGTAGAAGCTGCTGCTAAACTGATCAATAGTGCGAAGAAGCCTTATATTCTGGTCGGTCACGGTGTTCAGATTGCCAAAGCCGAAGATGAGCTTCGGGAATTTGTTGAAAAAACGGGGATTCCAGTCGCTACCACCTTACTAGGCCAATCAACGATCTCGACGGCTCATCCACTGTATGTAGGCTGGCTGGGTATGCATGGCAATTACGGTCCGAATGTGATGACCGATCAGGCCGATGTGATTATTGCCATCGGTATGCGTTTCGACGACCGCGTAACGGGTGATGCCAGCAAGTATATCAAACAGGCGAAGGTTGTTCATATCGAAATCGATCCGGCCGAAATCGACAAAATTATTCGTGCCGATGCCCCGGTTGTTGGTGATGCGAAAGAAGTGCTGAAAGCGCTGATTCCGCTGGTCAATCCAAATGACCATACGGTCTGGCGGAACGAGTTCAGGAAATATGATGCGATCGAAAAAGAAACCATAACCGTACCTGAACTGACGAGCCAGACGGGTAAAATCAAAATGGCGGAAGTGATTGACCTGCTTTCCAAAAAAACGAAGGGCGAGTCGATTCTGGTCACCGATGTAGGTCAGCATCAGATGATGGCTTCCCGCTATTATCAATTCCGTCGGCCTAACAGTCTGGTTACATCGGGGGGTATGGGTACCATGGGCTTTGCGCTCCCGGCTGCCTTTGGAGCGCAGGTCGGTGCTCCCGATCGCCAGGTGGTAGCGATCATCGGTGATGGCTGTTTCCAGATGACGCTGCAGGAACTGGGTACTATCGTTCAGAACAAGCAGCCTGTAAAAGCCATCATACTGAACAACAACTTCCTGGGCATGGTCCGTCAGTGGCAGCAGTTGTTTCACGAGCGCCGGTATTCGTTTGTCGAGTTACAAAATCCTGATTTCGTGACCATCGCCAAAGGATTCGGAATGGCTGGCCATACCTGTAACGAACGGGAAAGTTTATCCGACTCGCTCGATAACCTGCTGAATTCCGATGGCCCTTATCTGCTGGAAGTTATCGTCGAAAAAGAAGAGAACGTATTCCCGATGGTGCCCGCAGGTGCCAGTGTCGCGCAAATCAGATTGAAATAACGTGGTGTCGGGTTCTCAAACCCGATACACTTAAAACCGTGTCGGGTTTGAGAATCCGACACCACAAACGATGACAACATACACCATCTGCATATTTACGGAAAATACCATCGGGCTGCTCAATCGCATCACGATCATTTTTACCCGTCGCCGGATCAATATCGAAAGCCTGACCGTGTCTGAAACGGAGCGCAAAGGCGTATCGCGTTTTACCATCGTCATCAAACACGAATCCCGTGAGGAGGTCGAAAAACTCGTCCGGCAGATTCGTAAGATCGTTGAAGTGCTGGCCGTATTTGGTTATCTCAACGATGAGATCGTTTACAATGAAATTGCCCTGTTTAAAGTATCAACCGGACTGGGTAGCAAACCCCTCGATGTTGAAACCATTAACCAGCAATATAAGGCCTGGGTCGTTTACTGGGGCTTAGATTATGTGGTAATCGAAAAGACAGGAAACGATACCGAGATTTTTGACTTTTTCAATTACATCAAACGACACGAAATTCTGGAGTTTGTTCGCTCAGGTCGCGTAGCCGTCGGCAAAACCGAGAAAGGGCTCGTTGAGTACCTTCCCGAAGCCGACTGGGCGTATTATATGTAAACAAAGTCATTCCGGTTCAGGCATGACACTAACCAAGTAGTAACCCCCAAATCAGAGTACAAAACCAATTAAACAATGGCAACGATTAATTTCGGAGGAGTTGAGGAGCAAGTAGTGACTCGTGAAGAGTTCCCGCTGGAAAAAGCCCGCGAGGTGCTGGCAAATGAAGTGATCGCCGTGATTGGCTATGGCGTACAAGGCCCAGGTCAGTCGCTCAACATGCGCGACAATGGTTTCAACGTAATTGTTGGTCAGCGGAAAGGCAAAACCTACGACAAAGCCGTAGCGGATGGCTGGGTTCCCGGCGAAACACTGTTTGAAATCGAAGAAGCTCTTGAAAAAGGCACCATCATCTGCTTCCTGCTTTCCGATGCTGCTCAGATCGAACTCTGGCCAACCGTAAAAAAATACCTGGTTCCTGGTAAATCACTGTATTTCTCGCACGGCTTCGGCGTAACTTACAAAGAGAAAACCGGCATCGTTCCACCTGCCGACGTTGATGTATTCCTGGTTGCTCCAAAAGGATCGGGTACCTCACTGCGTCGTTTGTTTGTAGAAGGCAAAGGACTGAACTCGTCGTTTGCTGTGTATCAGGATGCATCGGGCAATGCTCGTACCAAAGCCATCGCTATGGGTATCGGTGTTGGGTCAGGCTATCTGTTCGAAACCGATTTCTACAAAGAAGTAACCTCCGACCTGACTGGTGAACGTGGTACGCTGATGGGCGCTATTCAGGGTATTTTTGCCGCTCAGTATGAAGTATTGCGCGCTAACGGACACAGCCCTTCTGAAGCGTTCAACGAAACGGTTGAAGAACTGACCCAATCGCTGATGCCACTGGTAGCCGAAAACGGTATGGACTGGATGTACGCCAACTGCTCGACCACAGCCCAGCGCGGTGCCCTCGACTGGTGGAAGCCCTTCCGCGATGCGACCAAACCTGTGTTCGAACAACTATACAACTCAGTAAAATCGCAGGAGCAGGCCGAAATCAGCATCACGCGCAATTCGCAGCCCGACTACCGCGAAAAACTTGAAGTAGAACTGGCCGAACTACGTGAATCGGAAATGTGGCAGGCTGGTGCTGCTGTACGTTCACTACGCCCAGAACGGAGCTAGACGTAGTTCAATACTGTACTAAAATGGCTCGACATAGTTTGTGTCGAGCCATTTTAGTATAGTATTGAATCACTTCAGTCTATTTAAAGACCTGTTTGCTGACTTTCCCCTTCGCTCCAACGGCATAGCAGGTACCTTTTACACAGGCCATAGAATGAAACCCTTCGGTGTCGAGCTTTTGCCAGGTCTGACCCTGATCGGCTGATAAGCTGGTGCCCGATGGGCCAATTGTTAGCAGTCGATCGCCGGGGAGCAGCGCAACGGCCTCTTTCAATCCTGCTGGATCGGTCTGTGCAACAGTCTGCCAGGTTTGACCACCATCGCGGCTGATGGCCACGTTCGGGCCAGGCTGACTTTCCTGTTTATAGTTACCGCCGACAACCACACCCACTTTATCGCTGAAAAATCGCATGCCAAACAGGCCGGTTGCTTCACCACCTGGCAACGGCGTATTGCTGACGGTCCAGGTTTTCCCCCGATCGCGGGAGTGGAAAACACGTCCGGCCAAACCACCACCCGACGCAATCCAGACATTTCGTTTGCCTTCAACAACCAGGCTGGTACCACTGGCGGCAAACGCAGCTTCGTTGGGCTGCATGAGCGGTAATGCTGCTGGCGGAACGGCTTGCCAGGTTTTACCTCCATCGTCGGTTGTCAGAATAGCCCAACGCCCGTCAATGGGATCGCTGAACACGATACCGTGCTGGTTATCCCAGAAGTCGATGCCATCGAAGAAGATACCCTTCTGGTCTGTTTTATAAAGTAACGCCCAGGTTTGCCCGGCATCGGTGGTTTTATAGATACAGGCCTGGCCATTTTCGGCGGGTCCGGCACTCATGAAGTAAGCTGTTTGGGCATCCACCGCGTGTACATCCCGGAAATCACAGGTTTGAGCATCGGGAACTGTACCTGTTTGCCAAGTTCGGCCGCCATCGGCCGTTCGAACAAAGGTGCCTTTGGTGCCACCGATCCAGACGACCTCGGCATTGGCTGCACTAACCGCCCGGAAACTAGCATCAGTACCCACCGATTGAGGCTGCCATTGAGCGATGCTGTACAAGGGAGTCAGTAACGTAATGAATAAAATGAAGTGCTTACGATTCATGGGTTGTATAATACTGTTGAATGCTTTCGGTAAGTACCTGATAAATTTCCGAAAGCCGGGGTTGTGATTGCAGGTACATTAAGTGCTTGTCGAGGGTACTCAGATCGGCCCGACGAGCGGGGCCAGTTTGTACATCGGCTGGATTGCCGACCCCTAATCCTTTTCGAACTGTTTCAGAAATGAGTGGTTTGAGCAGATCAAACTCAAGCCCTTTCTGCACGGTTAAATCATGGGCCAGTGCCATCAGGTGATTGGTAAAGTTACAGGCAAACACAGCCGAAACGTGCAGGGTTAGTCGCTCTTCGGACGAAACGATGTACACAATATCACTAATATCCTGCCCTAGCTGAACCAGCGACTCTTCGGTAGTGGTGTCGGAGGCTTCGATGCATAAAGGAATCCCCTCAAAAGCCATGAACGACCGCCCCCGGGTAAATGTTTGAAGGGGATAAAAAACACCCGTCCGAACCGGAACGTCGCTGTAAATAGTCATCCAGCGTTCCAGCTCCTTAAGCGGTTGACCGCCGGACGTATGAACCAGCATGGCATTTTCGGGAAGAACGAGCTGGGAACAAACCGTTTCGAGCGCCTGATCTGAAACGGCCAGAACAAACAGTTGTGATGGACTGTCGGCAAAATTCAGATCAGAGTGGGTACGGGCATCATACAGATTGCTCACCAGTTGACGAGCATGCTGGAGCTGTCGACTATAGACCTCATTGATGTGATGGCCCGCATTTTCGAGGGCTGGAGCAAGGTGCCAGGCCAGGTTACCCGCACCGATAAACGAAATTTCCATCTTCAAGTATAGGCATTTTGCTTGAATCAAGGCTTCTGTCGGCCATTTCTCTTTCGACCAATAGCCGATCAGTCATGTAGACGGAATATGGCCCGGTAATTGTATAGCAGTTTAACGTTATGGATTAATTAATCGATAATCATAATAAACCATTCGTATGACATCGCCTTAATGCTTACTTTTGGGGCTTATCTTTAGCGATTCAAAGTATAGCCTATTAAAAAATCTATTAATCTGTTAGACGAATGGGCCGTTTTTGGCCGTTTGATAGAAAGACATTCCATACGCTACTAATTCTGAACCCGAAAGTACCCTCAATGGTGAACCCTTACTTTGTTCACATCCCTGTTATCCATCACACTTTTTCCGTTGTCAGCCGTTTCTCATTTGCGACAAATGGGTGGCTGACGCTGGGATGCTGGGTATTGCTTGGGCTGGGTATAACAGTCGGTCAGAACCAACCTACACCAGCCCGACGCGGTGCCGCTGCCCGAAGGCAACAGGCCACCAACGACTCCGCACGGGCCGAAGCGCGCCGGAAAGCAATTATGCGGGCCGATTCGGTTAAGCAGGCTATTCAGGACCGAAACGATAGTATTCGTGCGGCACGCAGTGCCAATCGTCGGCCAACGGTAAACTGGCCCGATCGTCGGGCAACGCGTTTCTCTGAACGGCCATCCCGATCTCCATTTATTTTACGAGATCCCAAAGGGGTTTCGACCGATTTCCGGCTTAGCCCGACAGGGGGTATTGGCGTAACGGAACGAGTGCGTTCGGGTGTATCGCTGTCGGGAGCTCCTCCGGCTAATAATACGCCGGGACGTAATGAACCTATTACGCCCGCTGCCTCTACGACAACAGCTTCTGGGCAACCGATTCCTGGTCTGTCATTGCCGCCGTCGCAGTTTGGCTTGCCCTATCGTCCGGCCGAGACAATTCCTTACTCGACTTATAATCAGATTCAGAACCAGACGCTTGAACAGAATCTCTGGCGCGAATACGGAGCTAAACGCGATGGACAGAGCGCCATCAGCGGCCGAGGCCTGGTACCTAAACTAGAACTTCCACCCGTCATTGATCGATTATTTGGCGGTAGCCAGGTCGACTTTAAGCCGAACGGTTTTGTTACACTCGACTTTGGGTACCTCTATCAGTTCAACGATAACCCCGCCTATCCTGTTCGTCAGCGTCGGACGGGTAATTTCCTGTTCAATGAACAGATCAGTATCAACTTCAATGGTAAAATTGGTGAAAAGCTAGGTGTACTGGCCAATTTCGACACGAAGGCTAGCTTCAATTTTGAGAACGCCCTGAAACTGAATTATCGGCCGGGTGGAGGTTTGCCTGCTTTCGGTACGGGGCAGGGTATGCCGAGTTTACCAGGGTTACCGAATGCGCCAAATCTGCCAAATGCGCCCAACCTGCCGAATGTTCCTGGAGTGAACGGGTCAATGCCCGGAATGCCAAACTTTACCCCTCAGAACGAGAGCATTATTCAGGGTCTGGAGGTCGGTAATATTAGCTGGGCTGTTAATAGTCAGCTCATTCCGGGGGTGCAAAACCTGTTTGGGATCAAAACGCAGCTACGGTTTGGGAAGTTGAATGCTACGCTCGTCGCTTCACAACAACGGTCCCGGAAGAATGAGATCGTGCTACGTGGAGGCACCTCGAACCGCCCGTTCGAAATTCGGGCTGATAATTACGATGAGAACCAGCACTTTTTCCTGTCCCAGTTTTTCAGGTCTCTTTACGAGTCATCGCTGAAAACGTTGCCGCAAGTTACCTCGGGTGTGAACGTAACGCGGGTAGAAATCTACGTAACCAACCGGACCAACACCACCGAAACCCTTCGTAACATTGTCGGTTTTCAGGATCTGGGCGAAGGCAATCCCTACAACCAGACCAATGGTAATCTGACACCATTTTCGCGAAACAACCGTACGCCAACGGATAACTCATCCAATGGTTTATTTACGAAGCTAACTGCCCAGCCAAACCAGCCATTCCGGCAAATCGATCAGACAAACGATCAGTTGGTCAACTCGTTCCAGCTCGCCAAAGGAACGGACTACGATTTGCTTCGGGGGGCTAAACGACTGACCGATAAAGAATTCAGATTACAACCCGATCTAGGCTATATTTCCTTAGTAACACCACTTCGGAACGACGAAATTCTGGCCGTGGCCTACGAGTACACCTATCAGGGCCGTCGGTATAAAGTGGGGGAACTGACCGAAGATTATCAGTCACGACGAGCCGATGAAGTACTGGTGCTGAAACTGTTGAAGTCGTCAACCCTGCGCAATAATCTTCAGTTGCCGATGTGGAACCTGATGATGAAAAACATCTATTCACTCAGCACATCCCAAATCACACGTCAGGGTTTCCAGTTGCGGGTTATTTACAAAGACGACCTGACGGGGATCGACAACCCGAACTTGCAGGAAGGCCGTCGGACGCAGAACCGGCCTCTGGTTCAGCTTTTTGGTATGGACCGATTGAACCAACAGTTGGATGCCCAGCCCGACGGTAATTTCGACTATGTTGAAAACTACACGATCGACAGTCGATACGGCAAAATCATTTTCCCGGTATTGGAGCCGTTTGGGTCCTATCTGGAGAAGCAGTTCGATGCCGATGAAGATGCGTTGAAGGCGAAATATGTGTTCAAGCAACTCTACACAACCACAAAAGCTGATGCCGCTCAGCTTGCTGCCTTAGATAAATTTTTCCTGAAAGGGTCATTCCAGTCAGGCAATGGAGCCGATGTGCAGTTGCCATACGGCGTCAATGAGCAGTCGGTTCAAGTAACAGCAGGAGGGGTTCCTTTGACGCCGGGGCAGGATTATGTGTTGGATGGGCAGTCGGGCCGATTGCGGATCATCAATGAAAGCGTAACCAATTCCGGGCGTGAAATCAGGATTAGCTACGAACAACCTGATTTATTCCAGAACCAGATTCGGACACTGATCGGAACCCGGCTGGATTATGCCATCAATCGTGACATCAGCATTGGCTTAACGGCCATGCACATGAAAGAAACACCGGCTGGTTTTCTGACGCGTGTAGCGCTTGGAAATGAGCCGGTTAATAACACGATTGTCGGTCTGAATGCCAATATTCGGAAAGATGCACCCGGGCTGACGCGCCTGCTCGATGCCTTGCCCGGTGTACAGACTAAGGAATTATCGACCGTTCAGTTTACGGGCGAAGTAGCCCAACTGTTTCCAGGCACAAACCCAAGAGCGCGTAACGAGAGCTATCTGGACGATTTTGAAGCGGCCCGTACCATTTACGATCTGACTCGTCAGCCCACTCGCTGGCGGTTGGGCGCTACACCACAACAGTTCCCACAAGGGTCCTTTGCCGATCCACTGCCGTATGCCTACAACCGGGCGCTGGTTTCGGTCTATACGGTCGATCCTAGTATTTTCGGTTCAACAGGTGTGTTGGGTGTATCGTCCAATATTGATGTGGACGACGCCAATTCCCACGTATATGAACGCCCATTTCTGCCACAGGAATTATTTCCGGGGCGGTCGGCGCGGCCGGTTCAGTTACCTGAGAATATTCTGGACGTAGCCTACTTCCCCAGCGAGCGGGGTATGTACAACTATAACCCCAATCTCGACCAGAACGGGCACCTTCCTAACCCAAGGGGCAATTTTGGTTCGGTTACCCGAGCCATTGCCTCAGACATCGACTTCGATAATGCCAATATCGAAAACATCACGTTCTGGCTTATGGACCCGTTCGTGCCCGGAGAATCCGGCAAGATTCGGGGTGGACCCGATGCGAGCCAGTTCTTTGATAATACGGGCCGTGTACGCGGTGGGAAGCTGGTATTTAACCTGGGCGATATTTCGGAAGACGTTATTAAAGACAGTCGCTACGAATTTGAAAATGGCTTCCCGCTCGATTCGGCCATCAGCGCCCGAAATCCGGGTACGGAGACTACCGCCTGGGGACGGGCACCAACCCGCCAATTTGTGACGAATGCCTTCCAGAGTGGCTCTCGGGAGCAACAGGACATTGGACTGGACGGGCTGAGTAGCCAGCCTACCATTCCGGCTGGTGTAGTCGCTGAGAAAGATTTCTACAGAAATTACCTGAACACAGTTCTACCCAAAATAACCAATAATCCTGACGCCAGGGCTGCCATTGAAGATGACCCATCGGGCGATGATTTTAAATTTTATCTGGGTGAAGAAGCCGACCGGCAGAAATACATCATTGCCCGGTACAAGCGGTATATGGGTATGGAGAACAATTCTCCCGAAAATACGAGTGCTAACCAATACCTGACCCCAGCTTCATCGACCCTGCCCGATATTGAAGATCTGAACATCGACAACACCATTAATGATAATGAAGCCTATTACGAATACGAACTGGATCTGCAACCCGGAAAAATCGAAGTAGGGCAGAATAAATACATTGTCGATAAGGTATCTGTGCCCACAAAAGGCGCTCCGGGTGGTATTGTAAACTGGTATCAGTTCCGAATTCCAGTGCGGGAATACCTGCGGAAGGTGGGGAGTATCAACGGCTTTAAATCCATCCGGTTTATGCGGATGTATCTGACGGATTTTGATAATCCGGTAGTACTTCGCTTTGCTGAGTTGCAAATGGAGGCCAACCAGTACCGTAAGTATACAGGAGACCTGAATCAGCACGGTTTGCAGGAAGTCCCCGAACCATACGATGCGAACTTTACAGTATCGACGGTTAATATTGAAGAAAACAGCAGTACACAGGTTACGTCGCAGGGCGGTGATAAATACGTCTATTCGGTTCCACCCGGCTACGTTCGTGACCGCGATTATACCCAGCCAAACGTGGTTGAACTGAACGAGCAGTCGATGCGTCTGAGCGTAACAAACCTGCGTGATGGTGACTCACGGGGGGCGTTCAAAAACACGAATTTCAATCTGTTGTTCCGGGAGCGGCTCAAAATGTTCGTGCACATGCACAACCCCGACAACGAAAGTGGGCAAGTTTCGGCGTTTGTACGGATTGGAACCGATTATACCGACAACTACTACGAAATCGAAATTCCCCGCCTGATTGCTACGCTCCCAAGCGTGACCGATGCCGATGCTATCTGGCCAGCGGCTAATCAACTGGACATTGCTTTAGCCGAACTGATCAACCTGAAAGCAAACCGCAACCGCGAATTTGGCCGCCGGACCTCGTTGCCCTACACACAGACGTCTTCAAATGGCGTTTATCAGATAACGATAGTCGGTAACCCCGATTTGAGTTCGGTACAGTCGATCATGATTGGGGTACGTAATCCTAAAATTGTGGGCGATGGTGAACGGCCGAAAACGTTTACCGTCTGGGTAGATGAACTACGAGCCAATGGCTACGATCAACATGCTGGAACGGCAGCCGTAGCGGCTTTAAGCATGAAGCTGGCGGATTTAGGTACGTTAACTGCTTCCGGCCGAATTACGACCTTTGGCTTTGGTGGCGTACAAAGTCGAATCGGAGACCGGGCCCTTGAAACAACCACGGAGTTTGGTTTGTCGTCGGCCCTGGCAATCGACAAATTCCTGCCAGCCACCTGGGGCTTGAAGATTCCGTTCTATGTCAACTACGACCATCGGAACGTCGATCCGCATTTCGATCCGCTTGATCCCGATATGCCGCTGGAAACGTCGCTTTCGACAAAAGCGAATGACGCCGAGCGTAATAGTTATCGGCAGCTAGTACAGGATAATACGACCCGACGGGGCTACAATTTCTCGAATGTCAGGAAGGTAAAGACAAACCCGAATGCCAAATCGCACTTCTGGGATATTGAGAACTTTGCCTTTACCTACGCCTTCAACGACATGAAACGCACGAACATTCTGACACAGGAGTACCTGCAACGACAGAATAAAGGCGGCATTTCGTATACCTATAGCGCTCAGCCACGGGCATTCGAACCATTCAAAAATGTTCGGTCATTCGAGGCTCCTTACCTGCGCTGGCTGAAGGATTTTAACCTGACTCTGGTGCCATCGCTGGTTTCGATCCGAACCGACATGGACCGGAGTTACATCAAAACGCAGCTTCGTTCGTCGGACCTGACGACCAATGGGATTCTGCCGCAGTTTGAAAAATACTTCCTGTTCAACCGCTACTACGATCTGACCTGGAACCTGACGCGCAGCCTGGTATTGACGTACCACGCCCAGGCCAATGCGATTATCGACGAACCAGCGGGTGACATCAACACTCAGGCTAAACGTGACTCGATCTGGAATAGCATTAAGCATTTAGGACGGATCAAAAACTTTGTGCAGGATATTCGGGCCACGTATCGATTACCGCTCGACAAAATTCCACTGCTCGACTGGATTGCGGCCGATGCTACCTATGGCGTAGGGTATCAGTTTCAGGCCAACTCATTTGGTATTGCTGATTCTTTGGGTGTGCCGTTTGGCAATATTATTCGTAACAACCGCGAGCGTGGTGTAACAGGGCGGGTTGATCTGATCCGGTTGTATAACAAAATCCGGTACCTACGTTTTGCCAATACACCAGCTCCCGTTCGGAAAAATTTCGCCCGGAACCCAGGCGATATTGAAGAGATTGAGCGTGGTGACAGTAAAGTGCTGAAAAACTTTACACGGGCTTTGCTGACCGTTCGCGGGATTAACTTCTCGTATAATCTACAGGAGTCGACTATCTTGCCGGGCTTCTTACCATCGCCCAAATTATTTGGATTAAGTGCCGAGAATGCACCGGGGCTTGCTTTCGTATTGGGTGGACAGGATCGGAACATTGCCTACAAAGCGGCTCAGAAAGGTTGGCTGACGCCTAGCACGGTATTGAATACACCTTTCCAGCAGAACATCACCAAGAAGTTTACAGCCAGTACTACCCTCGAACCGTTCAAAGATTTTCGAATGCAGATAAACTGGCGTCTCGACCGGACAGATGCCTATCAGGAATACTTCCGGCCGGGTTCGCAGGGTGGGCCATTTGAAACGCAATCGCCAGTGCGGAGTGGTCAATTCAGTATGTCGTTCTGGTCGTTCCGTACGGCCTTCAAAGGGCTGCGGAGCGATAACACCTCGGTACTCTTCGACAGTCTGGAGAGTTATCGAGCGTACTTTGCGGGTAAGCTTAATCAACAGGCCCGAGAAGGTGGCCGTGCCGGTACTTACGATCTGAATGCGCAGGATGTATTGATTCCATCGTTTTTTGCAGCGTATAGTGGGCAGCAGAAAGAAAAAGCAAAGTTCTCGCCTTTTTATAATTTCCCACTGCCCAACTGGCAGGTCACGTACAATGGCTTATCAGGTTTAGGGTTTATTAAAAAAGCGTTTAGTGCATTTACGATCAACCATAGCTATACATCGACCTATAGTGTCGGTAATTACATCTCCAATCTGGATTATGGAGCGGCCTACGTAAATCTGGCTGTGCAGGACTTTGGCGTCGGTACGCTGACAAACCAGCTAGGCCAGTTTATGCCTATCGTCGCCATGAGCACCATTACCATGTCGGAGAAGTTTGCGCCGATGATTGGTGTTCAGGTTCAGACAAAGAATCGGATTAGCGGACAACTGTCATACAATCAGAGTCGGGATGTAGCCCTGAGTTTATCAAATGCTCAGGTGGCTGAGTTGAGCAATAAGGATTTGACCGCGTCGCTGGGCTTTACCCGGCAAAACGTCAGGATACCGTTCCGTATTAACGGGGCCTACAAAAAACTGAAAAACGACCTGACGTTCTCCTGTGCGCTGACCTTCCGGGATACACGCACGATTCAGCGAAAACTGGATGCTGAACAGACTGTTACGGCCGGTAACGTGAACTTCCAGTTACGCCCGCAGATCAGTTACATTGTCAGTCGCCGATTGAATTTCAATCTTTATTTCGACCGTACGTTCAACGACCCACTCGTATCGAATTCGTTCAAGCGGGCTACCACGTCGGGCGGGGTACAATTGAAGTTTAATCTGGCTGAATAGGCGCTGACTTAATCAGGAAACAGACCAATTTTATGGATCAGGTATCGCCTGACCTGCTCAATTTGGGAGGCTGCTTCATCCATCTTCTGAAGTTGAGTTTCCAGAATCGCCCTCTTTTCGGCGTTGGTTAAGCGACCTGCCTGCCAATCCATAAATTTTTCCTGAATATCTTTAAGTGAGAACCCCATAGCCTTGATGAACTTGATCTGTAATAACGCAGTCACATGGGATTCATCGTATTGCCGGCGCCCTCGGCGGCTAGTTCTCAAGCTTTGCACAATATGTAACTTTTCATAAAAACGGATTGTATCGACGGTAAAACCTGTTCGATCGGCTAGCTCACGGATATACATATTTCTAAAAAATTCAGCGTAGTGGGAATTCTGGAGTTAACTCCACTTTGTTAACTATGCGAATATGAAACCATTCAGACCCATGTCAAAAACAATTTTTATTACTGGTGCTTCGAGCGGTTTGGGCAAGGCCGCAGCGATTTTGTTTGCCAATAAAGGGTGGAATGTAATTGCCACTATGCGCAAACCTGAACAGGATGCAGAATTGGCTCAACTGGAAAGCGTTCAGTTACTTCCATTAGACGTTACAAACCTGGACCAGATCCAGACTGTAGCCCAGCAGGTAATTGGTATGGGCGATATAGATGTCGTTTTCAATAATGCAGGTTATGGGTTGTTTGGTCCACTGGAAGGTACAACCGACGAACAAATAGTTCGGGAAATCGAAACCAATCTACTTGGTGTCATTCGGGTTACGCAAGCCTTCATCCCCCATTTTCGGGAAAAAGGATCGGGCTTGTTTATTACTACTACCTCAATAGGTGGCCTGGTTACTTTTCCGTTCAACTCAGTATATCATGCTACAAAGTGGGCTTTAGAGGGCTGGAGCGAAAGTTTGTCGTATGAGCTGTCGACAGTTGGTATCGGCGTCAAAACTGTCTCTCCGGGTGGTATAAAAACCGATTTTGCCGGTCGTTCGCTGGTAGTGGCTCAGCATGAAGCCTATACTGACTCGGTAGCAAACGTATCCGCTGTATTTTCGGACCCTCAACGGTTAGAAAAGTATTCAACACCTGAACAAATCGCCGAAGTCGTGTATGAAGCCGCTACAGATGGTAAAAGCCAGTTACGCTATGTAGCCGGTGAGGATGCCCAGGCTACCTATGCCCTGCGCCTGCAAGTAGGTGACGAATCATTCCGGCAAGGTATAAGCCAGCGATTTTTTCAATAGCTACAGTGAAGCCATTATTTTATACAGTTCGACCGCAATGCATCCGACCAACAATTCGGTTGTTTAGAGGTTGGATAATTAAACCCAATTAACAAACAGATGAAATACAACCAGCTTGGAAATACCGGCGTACTCGTCTCCGAACTATGCCTGGGAACAATGACGTTTGGTGGAAATGGCTACTGGAAAGCCATGGGCGAACTTCAACAGAACGCCGTCAATGATATTGTGAAAACGGCAGTCGATAACGGCATTAATTTTATTGATACCGCCAATGTGTATTCGTTTGGTGAATCCGAACGGCTGCTAGGGCAGGCCATTAAGTCGCTCGGTTTATCGCGGGATGAACTCGTCATTGCGACCAAAGTACGTGGCCGCATGGGCGAAGGCAAAAATCAGGTTGGCTTGGGTCGCTATCAGATTATGCAGCAGATTGAAGGGAGCCTGAAGCGCCTTCAGACGGACCACGTTGATCTGTACCAGATTCACGGCTTCGACCCCATTACGCCATTGGAAGAAACCATGCGCGGGCTGGAAGATGTGGTGCGGAGTGGCAAGGTTCGGTACATAGGCTGTTCGAATCTGGCGGCCTGGCAGGTAATGAAAGCCAACGGAATTGCCGAAAAATATGGCTGGACGAAGTTTATCTCCACCCAGAACTACTACTCCATTGCGGGTCGAGATATTGAAAACGAAATTGTTCCAATGGTGCAGGATCAGCATATGGCTATTTTGCCCTGGAGTCCACTGGCGGGCGGTTTCCTGTCAGGAAAATATACCCGTGACAACAAGCCCGAAGGCGACTCGCGACGACTGGAGTTTAATTTCCCACCTGTCAATCAGGAGCGTGCGTACGACATAATCGAAGTGATGCAGGCTATTGGTGAGTCGCATGGGGTTTCGGTCGCCCGTATTGCGCTGGCCTGGGTGCTGGCTCAGCCAGCTGTTACAAGCGTAATCATCGGCGCTAAAAATACCGATCAACTTCTGGACAATATTAAAGCCGTAGAAGTGAGCCTGACGAATGAGCAGCTCGAACAACTCGACGAGGTGAGCGGCAACCCCAAACCCTACCCACAGTGGATGATTCAACGGCAAAGTAGCGATCGGCTGGGAGCGTATAATTTTACACCGCCCTCCATCGTCGTGAAGTAACGCGGCTGGAAATCCGCACATACTAGCGACTGTGAATGTGAGGCTTTCCAGCCGCATTACTTCATGGCGGTCATAGATAATCACCCCCTACAATGAATTTTCCTGCAGAACTGAGTTATACGGAGGATCACGAGTGGATTCGGATTGAAGAGGACGGTACGGCCGTAGTTGGTATTACGGATTTCGCGCAGCATGAACTGGGCGATATTATTTTCGTAGACATCAACACCGTTGGCCAAACGCTGGCAAAAGGTGATGTTTTTGGGGCTGTAGAAGCCGTTAAAACGGTATCAGACCTGTTTTTGCCAATCGAAGGTGAAGTTCTGGAGTTGAATCCGGCGGTTGAGAAAAAGCCCGAGTTACTCAATACTGATCCGTATGGCGAAGGCTGGATTGTTCGTCTGAAACCGACCGATGGGACTCAGAAAGATGATTTGCTGACGGCTGATGCCTACCAGAAACTGGTTGGTGCCTGATCGATAAAATGTACTTTAAAAGGCTCCGAAGGGGCCTTTTTTTTAGCTAATTCAGTCACATTTACAGTCCCTCTTTGCAAAAAGTAGCGGATGTTTTTTATGCAATTTCTCATCCGTTCTGCCCGTATAGTCGACACTGCTTCGTCGTTCGACGGGCAGGTAGTTGATATTCTGGTTGACAACGGGCTGATTCGTCAAATTGGCGAAAATCTGTCTGCCGATACAGATACTCCGGTTATAGAATCGGATAATCTCCATGTCTCGTCGGGCTGGGTCGATATGCGCGTGCTGACGCAGGACCCTGGCTATGAGCATAAAGAAGACCTGACCAGTGTTTGTCGGGCTGCTGCTGCCGGTGGCTTTACGGATATAGCTGTATTGCCCAATACGCAGCCGGTAGTCGATGACAAAGGGACGCTGGGCTACGTCCGGCGCATGGCCGAAGGGCAACCCGTTACGGTACACGCCATTGCAGCCGTTACGAAAAAGGGTGCCGGTGAGGATTTTACAGAAATGCTCGATCTGCATCAGGCTGGCGCAGTAGCTTTCTCCGACGGAACGCACCCCCTTCAAAACCCGGATTTACTCCTTAAGACACTGCAATACCTTCAGCCTATCAACGGCTTGCTGATGAATCGGCCGGAGGAACAGTTATTGACGCGCTTTGGTCAGATGCACGAAGGCATCCAAAGTACCTTACTAGGTTTAAAAGGATTACCTGCCCTGGCTGAAGAACTGATGATTGAGCGCGACCTGCGGTTGCTGGACTATGTGCTTGGGTCAGACGATACAAGACAGGAGGTTGAAGCGTTAAGCAGTAACAACGCCACGGCTCCAGCTCCTACGCTTTCTGCACTTCATTTTTCTACCATTTCGTCCGCTCGTTCAGTCGAGCTGATTCGGCAGGCAAAAGCGGCTGGCGCCCCTGTGAGTTGTGATGTGGCCGTTCATCAACTGGTTTTTGATGACTCGGCCCTTGCCAGCTTTGATACCAACTTAAAAGTGAACCCACCGTTTCGGTCGGCTGCTGACGTAGAGGCACTTTGGGCTGGTTTGGCCGATGGTACTATTGACGCGATTGTGTCAGACCATTCACCCCAGGATGCTGAAAGCAAAAACCTGGAATTCGATCAGGCTGAGTTTGGCATTACCGGATTGGAAACGGTTTTTTCAGTACTCATAACGCATAATCGGAACGTACCCCTGGCTCAGTTGATTGAAAAGCTTACCGTTCGCCCCCGCGAAATACTTCGATTACCAGCGCAATCGATAGCCGAGGGACAGTTTGCCCGTCTGACGCTTTTTGATCCCACAAAAACGTGGGTTTACGAACGTACGTTCTCTAAATCGAAAAATTCGCCGTTTCTAGGTCAGTCATTCACAGGATGCGTTATCGGCACTGTGCACCAGGGCCAATTGATTCGTACATCATGAAAAGTATTCTTAGTCATTTCAGCCATCCGTTACTGAAAATTCCGCTGTTAGCGGGTCTGATAACGGGTGTTTTATGTTTTGTTTATTTCCTGGGCTTATATGTGCTGGACATTCCACCTCTGGGTAATATCCGTGTGCTGGATTACGGCATTCATATTATCGTGATGGTCGGTGCCGTCTGGTATTACCGAAAATACGTCGGTCATGGGCGGCTACACCTGTGGGAAGGGCTGACGATTGGTTATGTAATCAACACGGTGGCTGCGTTAATAACGGGCTGGCTTATTTATTTCTTCGTAACTCAGGTTGATCCGGGTGTATTTGCTGAGTACGTGGCCAATTCGAAGAAACTACTGCTGGAGGGTAAAAAGCAAATTACAGATCAGTTCGGGCCCGAGACATTTGCCGAACAGTGGAAAAAAGCGAGCACAATGGAGCCTTCTGTTCTGTTGCCGGATGAGCTTACTAAAAAAACAGCGTTGGCTGTAATACCCGTACTGGTTATTTCACTAATATTCCGCAAGCAGGACTACAGTGTTATGCAATAATTAATAAACTCTTTGTAGGATGGAAGAAAAGACCTCGACAACGCGCGTTGCCTTAAAGTGGGGACTAATATTGGCCGTAGTTTCCATTATTTATTCCATAATTCTCTTCGTTACTGATAGCATCGGTAATCGTGCGCTGGGCTTTGTTGCGTATGGATTGACCATTGCTGCCATTATCATGGCCATGCGTGAGTTCAGAACGCTCAATGGTGGCTTTATGACGTATGGAGAAGGTGTGGGCTTAGGTACTTTAACAGCCGCTATTTCTGGTTTTATCTCCAGCTTGTTTTCGGTATTCTACATGACCGTTATCGATACGGGTATTATGACGCGTGCGGCTGATAAAGCCCGTGAGCAGATGGAAGACCAGGGAATGTCGGACGAACAGATCGATAGTGCCATGGGCATCATGGAAAAATTCCAGAGTCCCGGAATTTTGTTTGCGTTCGGGGTTATTGGGTCAATCTTCTTAGGGCTGATTTTTTCACTGATTATTGCCGCATTTATACGTCGAAACAAAAACAATCCGTTTGAATAAGGGATTTGACGGAATGGTTACTTCACTGCGTGACGCCCAACTGATCCCGTTAGCCATTCAACGACTTCACTGTTCAATTAGAATCAAACGTGCTGGCCATTTTTCGTAAAGAAATCAGTCAATTTTTTTCGTCGCCCATTGCGTATATCATCATGGGCGTCTTTCTGACAGCAATGGGGTTACTCCTGTGGGTGTTTCCAGATACAAGTCTGCTGGAAAGTGGGTATGCCGACATGGGTACGTTTTTCAATCTGACTCCCTATCTTCTGCTGTTTCTGGTACCGGCGATTACGATGCGCTCCATTGCCGATGAAGTGCGGCTTGGTGCATTAGAATGGCTGTTGACCAAGCCCGTTAGCCGATGGGGAATCATAGGGGGGAAATTTCTGGCAAGCTGGCTATTGGTTGTTATTGTTCTGTTGCCAACGCTCATATACTACATTAGCCTTTATAAACTTGGCTCACCTGTAGGCAATATCGATTCGGCCGGGGTTTTTGGCTCGTATACCGGGTTGGTTTTATTGGCTGGAGTATTTGTGGCTATCGGCTTATGGGCCTCGTCATTCAACGATAATCAGGTGGTAGCCTTTGTTCTGGGGGTATTCGTAAGTTTTCTGCTGTATGTTGGGTTAAGTGCGCTGGCGAATCTATCGGTATTAGGCAGTATATCGTATTACTTATCCTTATTGGCATTGGACGAGCAGTATCGATCGCTTGGGCGTGGTGTAATTGATAGTCGGAATGTCATTTATCTGATCAGCGTGATCCTGCTTTTTCTTCTCTTGACAACCAACCGATTGAAATCAACTTTATGAAAATTTCGCCAATACTAGCTCGGTGGCTGGCTATCATCTGGACAATCATTATGCTGATTGGCTGCCTTACTCCTCATGATGACTTACCAGAAGAGTTACTATCCTGGAGTGATAAACTATTACATGTACTTATTTTTGCGCCGTTCACGCTGTTGTGGGCATTGGCTGGCTTTCCAATGGGTCGGGTACTTATTGCCGGCATACTTTTTGGCGCCCTGATCGAAGTCCTTCAATATATTTTGCCTATAAACCGAAGTGGTGATTTAATTGATCTGCTGGCCGATAGCCTGGGGGCTGTTGTAGGAATTGGTATAGCATGGTTAATTCCGCAGAAGTACAGATTTGTTTAAAACGATTATAGGCTCACCAGCACGACTAACATCGATACAGGAATTGACCTCTTCTCCTAAGCCGTAATGATTATGTAAGTAATGAGCCTCTGCATGACGAAGTATTAATTTGATGATGCTATTGTCGTTGATCATTGAGCTTCATTGGTAGCCTGGTGAAAACCGGGCAAAACGACAATAGACTTCGCTATTGGCCGAATTAAATTCCACATCACTGAATCCAGTGAGGCCAGTTTCCTGTCGCTAGCTGCCTATTTCAATATACCCGTACCCAAAAAGCGCCCCCTCTTTTTCGGGGTGTTTTTGTTTTATGGCGATTGATGTAAACTATACAAGAATAGTATCCTTTTTATAGGGTTATACGAGTGGGCGTGATTGAAAAGACTATAAAATGAGCTGTTAGGTTTTGTGAGTGACTGCTTGGGGTAGTGGTAACATAACAATGCATCAGCAATGTGGGTTTTAGAAGGATAGTTAATGGAATTCTAATGACGCATTCGGCCATAAGTAGTTGGGAAATTACCAACTTGGTCATCTAATCTTACATAGCTATGCATATTGGATTTATTGGTTTAGGCAAGATGGGCTATAACCTCGTCAGTAACTTGGTACGGCATGGGCATACCGTGGTGGGCTACGATATAAACGAGGCACTGGTTGAGGCCGTTAAGAAAGAGGGTGCTCAGGGGGCCAGTTCCCTACAGGATATGTATAACTCGCTACCTGAGAAACGAGTCCTCTGGCTGATGATTCCGGCCGGGGCTTTAATCGATAAGGTGATCGAGCAACTGTTACAGGTTATGAATCCGGGAGATGTGGTGATTGATGGCGGGAACTCCCATTATAAAGATTCAATTCGTCGGCACGAATATCTGAAACAGAAAGGAATCGGTTTTCTGGACTGTGGTACTAGTGGCGGTATGAGCGGAGCGCTGAATGGTGCCTGTACCATGGTCGGTGGCGATCCCGATGTCATCGAGCCTTTGCATACGGTTTTTAAAGATATTTCGGTTGAGGATGGGTACCTCTATACCGGCCCGGCGGGTAGTGGTCATTTTACGAAGATGGTTCACAACGGTATCGAGTATGGCATGATGCAGTCGATAGCAGAGGGGTTTGAAGTGCTATCGAAAAGCCCGTTCCCAATGGACTATCAGGCAGTTGCCAAAATGTGGAATCATGGCTCGGTTATTCGAAGTTGGCTGATGGAACTGACAGAAGATGCGTTTAAGAACGATCCTAACCTCGATTCGATAAAAGGAAAGATGTTTTCGTCGGGTGAGGGAAAATGGACACTCGAAACAGCCCTCGATCTTGAGGTACCAACACCTGTTATTGCGCTGTCGTTATTGATGCGTTATCGGTCATTGCAGGAGGATACATTTACTGGAAAAGTAGTGGCTGCTTTACGGAATGAGTTTGGTGGACACGCTGTTGAGAAAAAATAAAATTCGCACAAACAAAAAAATAGTTCAATTTCGTTCGCTTTTTTTCGTTAGTATTACACGAAGGTTCGGGCAGTTTCAATTGTCGTCCATAACGATATCGAACTGTTTCGAACCTTTTTGTTTACTCTTAACCACCGTAAAAGCTAATATGAAGCTTCTAGGCGCAATTAAAGACCCCACGTTTACAGGAAAGAATTACAATCGGTTTGATCGGTTTTTTCTTCAGTTTATTAAAGATGAACGCGATTTGCCCTTTATTTATCTTACCCTTCGCATCACATTTGTCCTGATTCCGCTAAGCGTGTTGCTATTTATGCCGTTTGTAACAGGTTGGGTTTGGTGGACGATAGCGGCTGCACATTTTTATGTAAGTAACTTTGTGTTTAAAGGCCCCTTTGGGCTTATGCTTCACTGCACCAGCCACCGCCAGTTCTTCAAATCGGAATATGGCTGGATGAATAATTACCTGCCGTGGATTGTTGCTCCTTTCTTCGGGCATACGCCTGAAACCTATTATAGTCACCACATAGGCATGCACCATCCCGAAAATAATCTGGAGGATGATGACAGTAGCACCATGACATTCCAGCGGGATAGTTTCCGCAGTTTTCTGGCCTATTTCGGGCGGTTTTTTGTGATTGGTGTGCGGAATTTGCTGGCTTATCTTCATCGGAAAAACCGCTCGAAACTAGCTACTCGTGCGCTTACCGGCGAGATTGTCTTTGCGGTCATTGCGTGTGTTTTACTCTATGTGAACTGGGCCGCTACGGTACTGGTCTTTTTATTTCCGCTGCTGGTATATCGCTTAATTGCCATGATGGGCAACTGGACACAGCATGCCTTTGTTGATGGCGACGAGCCAGGTAATGCCTACAAGAATAGTATTACCTGTATCAATGTGAAATACAATAAAAAATGCTGGAACGATGGCTATCATATCAGCCATCATGTTCGGCCTGCCTTGCACTGGACTGAGCATCCTACGTTTTTCCAGAAAACAATTGATAAATATGCCCATAATCAGGCCATTGTTTTTGATGGGCTTGATTTCCTCCAGATTTTTTTCCTGCTGATGCGCGGTCGGTATGATGTGTTGGTGAAAAATATGGTAAACATAAACGGGGCCTTCGCCAGCGACGAGGAAGCCATTGCCTTGTTACGTCGGCGTACGCGACGAATCATGGCTAATGATACCGTATTGGATGTACCCCAAGTGGCTGTTGCCTAGCTACATTTTGGTATAAAGCAGAAAGCTACAGAGAAGTATCAAAACCGATTCTCTGTAGCTTTCTGCTTTTTGTATTAGCAACGTTAGTTAGTGCCTCCGTCGATTCGGGCTTCAATAACCTGTTGAATATCAGTAGGTATGTTTGACAGGAAATCGTACCCCGTCAATGCTTCGAGTTTGTCGACAGTCGTGATATAGGCACGCCAGGGTTTATCAGCGGCTGATTGCTCATTAGGTATATTAACGGCAATGATGCGTGTGTTTTCAGTGAGCTGAAACGTGTTCTCAGCGCCATTCGGAACAACAATCAGGATTTTCCAGAGTGTGGCTGGGACAGTTAATTTGCCGTTGGCTATAGATGTGGCAAAACCGTTTTGGCCTGTACCACCTGTGCCGCTTACACCCGCAATAATGTAGACGTCGTTGCCGTTGCTCATCAGTTGACGCTCATACTCTTCTAAATTTTTCCAGACCTCGCGGTTGTGTCGTGGGGCTTGTGGCACGATGTTGGTTAGGAGAAATGTAGCGGCATTATCCTCGGGGGTTGCATCGCGATCGTCCGATGGGCAAAGGTGCCCCCGATCGAAACCGGTGTTGGTATAGTCGGACGGACGGGCAGCATACCAACCTGTTGGCAGTGTGGGGTCTGGCCGAAAATCGTTGGTACGTTTGCTATCTCCTTTTGAGGTAGAAGTCAATCGCCAACTGACCCAATTGGCAATTCCACGGCTACGATTGTAGGATAGCGTATACTGTGTCTTTGTCATCAGGTAATTGTCAGGGCTGTTGCCTGATGCGTTGCTTGGATTACCCAGGGCCAGGTTGTCGGCCCGATTTAGCGTAATCGTTGTGCTGGTGCTGGGCAAGGTTGGCCGAACACTAACACAGCTACTGATGAGCAGACTTGCCCCAATGGCGAACGCAAATGTTTTTAATTGATACTGTATCTGAATTGATTTTGCTAACATTCTTACGGAACTTTACAATCAATCCATAAATGTAGTGATTCTCTACGTAGTCAATGTCTGATTTTCAGAAGAGAATTAATACGTCCTCAATAGATGAGTAACTGCTATCATGGCTAAAAAGAAGCAACCTACTGCCTACGAGAATCCACGTTCGGCATCACCCAAACCTGCTCAAACCACCGCAACCAATTCTACCCGGCCAAGCTCAACCCGTGTCAACGAGACAGTCCAGCGTCCGGTAACGCGCCCAGCCACCACTAAAGTGGCTACAGCACCAGACCCATCGGATTTACCTATCGAAAAACGTCCGGTTGTCTGGTGGCCGGTAGCGGCTTTGGCCCTGTTAGGCTTCGTTTTATACGTTAACACCTTTGGCCACCAGTACGCGCTCGACGATATAGCTGCCGTTGGTCAGAATTTATTCGTTAAAAAAGGCCTGGCCGGTATACCCGATCTGCTTCGTACCGAATTCTGGCATTTCAGCAACATCTCCCTGGGATATTATCGTCCATTGTCGCTGATTACGTTTGCGATGGAGCAGGAGTATTTCAAAGATAATCCGAACATCAGCCACATGATCAATGCTGGCTTGTACGCCCTGACTGGGCTGTCTATTGGCGCCTTGCTTCAGAAATGGCTACCGGGTCAACCAATTACCGCTTTTTTGATTGGACTGGTCTTTATTGCGCATCCGATCCATACTGAGATTGTAGCGAATATTAAAGGACGTGATGAAATCCTGAGTTTCCTGTTTATCTCGCTGATGTTGCTGTCGTACTGGAAGCATCTGGAATCGGCTACGTCGTTCTGGTACAAAGGGCCGGTTGGCGACTGGCTCTTTGGTGGGTTATTTGGCCTGTTCGCCATTGTCGGTGGCTGGGTAATTGGCAGTAGTCTGACAGGGAGTACGTTTGGGGGCATCGTCGGGGTGCTGATTATGGGCTCATTGTCGGCAAGTTGGGTAGGGCTGGCGTGTGTATCGCTGTATTTTGCATTCCTATCCAAAGAGTCGTCAATTGTGAGTCTGGCGCTGATTCCGGCTATGCAGTACTGGTTTGCTCGTCGGAATGTCTGGCAGTCGCTCATCAGTTTATGGCCATTTCTGGTTGTTGCTGCTTTATTTTTCTTCCAGAAACAAAAGATGATTGGTACCCTTAGCGGAACCCCTCCGGTCGACTGGGCCAACTATCCATATAAGATTTTGCAGACCGAGAAATCGACAACCTTCAAATTCCTGATGTACTATATCCGGTTGTTGATCTTGCCACATCCGCTTGTCTACGACTATTCGTACAATGTGATTCCATCGGGGAGCAAAGGTGATTTGCTGACCTGGGCTGGCTTCCTGTCGCTGATTGCCTTAGCCTGGTTAGGCTGGAAAGGGTTTATGAAGCGTACGCTATGGGGCTTTGGCATTTTCTGGTTCTTCGTTACTATGGCTCCTGGTCTGGGTTTTATCTGGATGCGGGGTGGTATCTTCGCTGAACGTTTCGCATATGCAGCCGTGATGGGCTTTGCGTTCATTCTGATCTGGGCCTTACAAAAACTCCTTGTTCGGGGAGATGCCAAGGCATCGGATGAGCCTGCTGCCAAACCGGCATTGGTTCGTTATGCCCCGTTGCTGGGATTGATGGCTGTTGTTGCTGGGCTCTATTCGTTTAAAACCGTTGAACGTAACCGCGATTGGGAGAATAATTTCATCCTGTTCAATTCGGCGCTGCCTTATGCACCCAATAGCTGCCAGGTACAACGACACGTGGCGAATGAGTGGATTGAGAAAGGGTTGAAAGATCGTGCCAAAGCGGATTCAATTGCGAATGCAACCAATGCAATCAAGCCTAAACCAACACCTGAACAGATCAAGAAAGCGCAGACGTTGATCGACACCAATATCGCCCACGCGAATGTACATGGCCGTTGGGCACTTGACCATTTGCAGGAGTCGACCCGTATCTATCCGAACTTTGGGGAAGCCTATTTCTCGATGGCGTATGTTTTCCAGAAAATTACGCCCAACGTCGATTCGGCCAAGTATTATTACAAGCAAACTATTCGGGCGGCCAACGCATATGCACCCGCTTATAATAACCTGGGGGTAATTTATCAGGGCGAAGCTCAGGCGCAAAATAATCGGCAAAAACTAGAGCTGGCGTCGTACTATTACAATCGCTCGATGGTTGTAAACCCGGCTTATGTGGATGGGCAGAACAACCGCGCTAACTTACTGAAAGCGTATGGTATTGATGTGAAAGTGCTGCCAGATTCGATTATTAATAAGTACTAGTGGATTCTAAATCAGGAGAAAACTCGCGTGAGCTGGCTCCAGATTGTGGTTTTTAGCGTCACATAATTGAAATGCATCATTCGGGGGTTGACGATATCGTCAACCCCCGAATTGCTTTTATTCTTCCGCCAGCGTACGGGAGATGTTCATCCGGTAAACGCCCAGAGCAGGCAAGGCAGCGGCCAAAATGCCAATGAGTAGAGCAATGCCCAGAAGTGCCCACTCTTCGGGCAGAATGCCAAAAGCCGCCAGATTATAGTGATACTCATCCGAAACGGTTCCCGAGAATAACCACAGCCCAACACGGCTAAGTAACAGCCCCAGCACAAAACCGATCAGCGCCAGTACAATACCTTCCAGCAAGAGCATGCCAAACAACTGAGCGCGTGTGGCACCCATCGATAGCATGAGCGCCATTTCGTAGCGCCGTTCTTTCAATGAGTTATAGAGCGATACAAATACGCTAATACCCGAAATCAGCATAATCACAATAGCCAGTCCGCGCAGGGTTTCGACACCTATGCCCAGCAGTGAAAAAAGTCGATTGATTTCAATGTTCGGTAAGGCTGCCTGAAGTTTGGAGTTGCTATTGATGCCCCGAGCCAGCATCATTCCCATGGGATTCCGGAACTTGATGAGCATGCTGGTGATTTCGCGGGGCTCCTCCTCGTGTTCCTCGTGCTCTTCACCAGCCTCATGCGCTCCCCCTTCGTCGTGATGCTCGTCATGATGGGCGTGAATGGCCCATACACTCGATACAGGGGTCAGGATGAGTTGGTCGGTAACTGTGTTGGTTGGTGTGAGGATACCGACAACCTTGTATTTGGAGTCGCCGTGCTCTTCGCCGTCTTTATCCAGTCCATGCGAACTGGCAAAGGTATCCCCGATTTTTAAGCCCGTCACATCAGCTACGCGAGGACCAATGACTACTTCCAGATCATTCTGAAATAATTTCCCCTGACCCACCGTGGCACCAAAATGATCGAGGTATTTTTTGTTGGTACCTATGATCCGAAATGAGCGGTAGTTATCGCCCATAGCCAGTGGAATGGCCGTTTTGATCATCGGATTACGGGAAAGCCGCTCTGCCTCATCGAGGGGGATATTACCAACGGGCGAGTCGATCTGATAAATACTGGATAGAATCAATTGTAAGGGGCTGCCTTTCGCACCCAGCACCATGTCGATGCCCCGAATATTTTTCCGAAACTGATCATCCAGCTGTTTGTTGAGTAGCAACAAAAGCGAGATAATCGTAATACCAAATGTCATCAACAGGCCGCTTAGAAAGCTGCTTAAAGGCTTGTCTCGCAGATTACTCCAACTAATTCGGAAAAGATTCATGGCGAAAGTTATTGGATAATGAACAATGGATAATGTAAAATGAAAAACTGCCAGGCTACTTATGTATTATTCATTCTACATTATTCATTCACCTAAAGGTCCAGTTTGAAATGATGGCTGACTATGTTGAACCGTTTGTTCAGGTAGAGCCGATGGGCATCGTACCGAGCCGGATTCTGTCCTGAATCGAGCGAAACGCATTGACAACCCGCTTGCCGGGCCTGATCGATAATGAAATCAACGAGGGCACTGGCGTATCCTTTTCCACGCGCTTCGGGCAGAGTCGACAGGTCGTCGATGTAGAGCGTTTTGCCGCTGTACAGGAAATTCAGGTAGCGATAGCCCGTGACGGCCGGGATGGGCTCATCAGGATTGCCGGTATCGATATAGGCAAGAACAAATCCATCCGTTTGCTGTTGGGAACGAATCCGGTCGAATGCCTCGGCTGGAGTCAGGTGCGAACGCAGAGCCAGCATGGCAGGAATACACCGTTCAATTTCGGCGTCGGTAGTGGCAATCTTAATCGTCATAGTTGTTGGCGGATTTGCTGTAAAATCACATCGCCCCCTCGCTCCAGAATGGCTTCGGCCAACGAATGGCCAATTGCCGACGCTTCGGCTGGAGAGCCTGTAAAAGTTTCGCGGAGTAACTGGCTCCCGTCCAGGCTGACGAGTCCGCCTGTAAGGGTGATGGTTTGGTCGGATGTCCAGTGCGCCAGCGCAAAGGAGGGAATACTACAGCCCCCTTCCAGCCGGGCCAGAAAAGCGCGTTCGGCGCGTAGGCAGGCTGCTGTCGGTGCATGATTGATACGCTGCGTAATGGCTTCACTCACCAATGGGTCTAGTGCTGTAGCAGCTTCGATCGCAATGGTTCCCTGGCCTACGGCGGGTACAAACTCAGATAGGGGCAACTGTTCGGCAATCAGGTCGTCGTATCCCATCCGATGTACACCCGCATAGGCTAGCAGCAGGGCATCGCATTGGCCTTCGTCGAGCTTACGGATACGCGTTTGCAGATTTCCACGCATCTCAACCGTAGTCAGATGGGGGCAATAGTGTTTAAGCATGGCCACCCGGCGCGTGGATGAGGTTCCGATACGGAAGGGCTGTCCGCTGCTTAACGACAGCGATTTGTTCCGACTGACAAGTACATCACTGGCCTGTTCGCGTTCGGTAAAAGCAATAATGGCCAGATCGGCAGGTAAACTAGAGGGTAAATCTTTGGCACTATGAACCGCAATATCGATGCTGCCATCACGAAGCTGGTCTTCCAGCTCCTGTGTAAAAACGCCTTTACTGCCAATTTTGGCGAGCGATCGGTCGAGCACCAGATCTCCTTTCGTTTCAATCAATACCAGTTCGGAGGATAAGCCTCCCTGTTGAAGCAGCGTTTGAATATGCTCGGCCTGCCAAAGGGCCAGGCGACTACTTCGGGTTCCTATTCGAATATGCATGATTCACAAAGATACAGCACGAACTATAGCTTTCCGTATATCAACAAATGGATATTGTGGTGTGGCCGACTTTCCACAGAAAGCCCAGAAATCGCAACAGTCTAGAAAAGCGTAAGTAACGATAAAGAATTGGCATAAAGCCACTTGAACGTGTCAAAAAGGCATTTTTTAGGCAAATTTTCAATGATTTCACCTGTCATACTGGCCGAAAAAGTCGGAATAAACCTTTAGGCACGGGGTTTGTCTATAAGATAGTAATTGAACAGTAAACAACACCACTATGAAAGCGATAGAAAACGTGTTTCAGGGAACAGGCGGGCAGATCGACTTGCTGAATACCCTTTATGGTGGATCTAGTCAGACCACTATGAACGTAGAGCGGGAAGATGAACGCCTGGTTATTACCTTGTCAGCTCCTGGTGTAAAGGCCAACTCGTTTAATGTGCTGGTTGAGGGCAGTAAACTCGTTCTCTATACCTTACTAGTTGGCACAAGTGAGCACCAGGAAGAGGGTATCAGCCAGCGACTGGCCGTACCGATGTTCCTTCGGGTTCTGGACATCCCATCCTTTGTTGATGCTGACCAAATAGAAGCTATTCACGAACAGGGTCGGGTAATGGTTATGCTGCCTTTCAAAGACGAAGAGCAGATGCACCGTCGGATCGATATAAAAAACTTGTTTTAAGCAAACTACTCAGAATCTCTTCCGGAACCCAGATATGGTTCTGTTGCCTATAGATGAGTTCGGCCGCTTCTACGGAAGCGGCTTTTTGCGTTTAGGGCCTTCCGATTGACTTATTGCGTAGATTCCTGTAGTACGCACCCCTGGCTGGCCTGTTGATTAGACAATACTGATTTCCTGTTCGTCGTGGTACTGCCTCCGTCCGTCCGACCATTCGAGGTATACTCGCCAAAGACCCTTCGCCAGTTTATCCGTCGGTACCACGTATCTGGACTTACTGGTTGGCTGAACAGGTATGTGTATGTCTTCCTCAATACCATTCCGCTTGCTGAACGTCAGGTTACACCGAAGGAACGACATGGGCAAAACAAAAGCCAGAATTTGAGAAGCAGGTTCGAATGTCATGGTTCACAAAGAGTAGGTGTCGAAAACGTATTCTGAGTCAAAAATACCCCTTTTTATCGGCACCTTCTATGATATACGTCAAGAAAACGATTGACTAGTTTCAAAACAGGGGCTGATATTCATCAGGATCAAGACAACAAAATACGTGCAGTTTTGGGTCGTCATTACAACCACTTAGTATGCTGAACCGACTGATAATCATACTGCTCTGCTTGCCTCTCTCCGCTTTTGCCCAACAGCCCGCCGACTGGGCCAGGTTACGACAATATGTTGGTGAAATTGGTGTAGAAGAGCCATGTGATACGCCCACTGCTACCTGTTTGCGATCCTGTTTTATGCAGATCGTGTATGGGAAGCCTCATGCACGGCTGGGTTATCAGGGGTTAAAAGAGCGAGTGGATACCGCTCGTATTAATCAACTCACAGATTTGTTCCTGACAGGCGCTGACTGGTGCCCACTACTGGATTCGATGGAGTCGCATGACCCTGCTTATCGACAACTTAAGGCTTATTGTATACGTTGCCTGGTCGACGATTATATGGCCGATTCTCTGACGATTGAGCAGGTCAAAACCACACTGAATTTCTACCGATGGCTTAATCGGTTTCCGGCTGATAAACGCGTGATTGTCAATATCCCGTCGGCTACGTTACGCGTGCTTGATCAGGATGGGACTATACAGCTAAGTAGTCGGGTAATTGTCGGAAAACCAGGCACGCCTACCCCTTTGTTCAATGCGCAAATTACAGGGCTGGTTACCTATCCTTACTGGAATGTGCCACATTCAATAGCGATAAACGAATTACTGCCAAAAATCTGGAAAAATCCGGCAGCGACACTAGCTGCCATGAATCTACAAATCATCGACGGAACAGGAGCAATTGTTTCGCCGGAGTCGGTAAACTGGTCGGCCTATACGGTCAAAACATTTCCGCATCGGCTTCGGCAATCGACTGGCTGCGACAATGCGCTTGGCATTCTGAAATTCAATGTAAACGACCCGTACGACATTTACCTGCACGATACCAATCAACGTACCCTGTTTACTCATGACAAGCGGACGTTGAGCCACGGCTGCATCCGGGTCGAAAAACCTGTTGAACTGGCTAATCTGGTGCTGGGCAAACCCCATTTTGCTCGTTCATTCCTGACGACCTGTCAGAAGCAGACGCAGCCTAAAACCGTCACTATCCCAAAACCGATTCCAGTGATTGTAACCTACAATCTGCTCGACGTTGACGATCAGGGTGCCATTGTGGTGTACAAAGACGTGTACGGCTGGTGGAAACTGGATTCATAGGTCCTGACCCTAACCCACGTGCTATTCTGTCAATAAACTATTTTTACTTAAATCATGAATGCTATGAAGCGGATTACGAAAGGTGTTATTCCCCTTGCATTGGGTGGGTTTCTTATCGCCTGTGCAGCTACCAAAGAGCCTAATGAAACGGTTGAGAAAGCATTTGTCAAAAAATTTGGTCAGGTAGACTCTGTCAAATGGACGCGTAATGCCGATTATTCCTACGCCCATTTTGTGTTTGATGGCAAGCCGGTAGTCGCTGTGTTTGGTAACGACGGTCAGTATATCGAAACGGATCGGGCTAAACCAACCCCTTAGGTGCTGCAAAGACCCGATGCGATGTAAATGAGCTACAGGTTTATTGTCAATGCCAGCGAAGTGCGTTAATGTTCTGTCCAATCTTTTTCCCTTCCGAGAGGCCAACTTCATTATCATGACGGGTATGAATCCCGCCCATCAGCCGGGAGTTAGCACATTCCAGAGCTGCCTCCCAGAAGGAGCGGTAGTGGCGAACTTCATAAGGGAGCGTATGTGTGGTCAGGCTGGGATAATAGTAAGGTTGCTGAGCCGAGGCCGACTTAACCAGAATCATTTCCTCTGAATAGTAGGTGTAGGGTGCCCGGTTCGTATGGGTATTATCGGTGAAGGAAAATGCATCGCCGTAAAGTTCCGTCAAAACGGTGGCTGTAGCGGCTGACTGAACTGCGTGGCCCGAATAGAAAGAAGGAAAGGGCGGTTCCAGAAAGAAGGGTAACCAGGGTTTCTTGTTTTTGTCTGGCGAAATAGTGGTGTGTATGAACGAAGAGGGGCGTTCTACCATATACGTGAATTTGGTTTTCCAACAGCAGATAAAGGCATCGGCCACGGCCATGCCTACCCGTGCATAGGTCTCGCAGGCTTTCACTAAATCGACATTACTATTTCGAATCGCAATGGTTGCCAGATTGTACGAATGGCCGGGAGGGGAGCAAGTCTCTGTAGGGTCGTCGCCCCACCACATCACAATGGCCTGATCGGTTGGACTGAGCGACTTTTTACGATCAAATACTTCTTTATACTGCTGGTAGTATTGGCTGCTGGTATCTGTTGAATAGACAAGGGGCTTGGGTAACGGTAATCGGCTGTTTCGGGGAGCGAACGTGCGATTCTGACCCCAGGTAGGATGCATAGGGATTTTCGTGTTCGATTGGCCAACCAGAGGGGGCACCCACACGCCCGTACCAGCAGGACGAACGTAGTCGGCAGGGAAATTACGTAGGTAGCCCTCGTGTCCGCCGTCGCTGATTGACCACTGGTAAATTTTTTTAGCTATAGCTTTGCCGAATTGTTCAGATCGATCAACAATGGACGGGTCCAACTGGGCGGCATACGTTTGGTGAATAGCCATCTCCAGCGAATCGATAGGCCCCGTTTTTTCGGTGTAAGCGTAAAGTGCCTTTAGCAAGTAGGCCTGACCTGCGTTGAGGGCAAGTTCCCAATAGTACGTTTGCCCCGAAACAGGCTTGGGCAAAGAGAGCGTGTCTGACAATAGCCGAATAACGGATTTATGCCGTTTGGAAGAATAAACAACGGTTTCGTACATGCAAAGCCCTAAATAACCGATAGCCCTGGAACCGTAAGTCGGCGTATTTTTCGGCGCTTTGGTCATAATACGTACCGTCATGTCGGCCCAGGTAGTAGCCAGTTGCTGGCTAGTTAGCACGGCTTGAGTAGGCTGTGCTTTTAGTGTATAAACAAGGCTAAGGAGTAAACAGAATTGGCCAATACTCCTCTTGATTAAGTTATTCATTATCTTTTTATTAACCCAAGAGCTGGAAGGCAAAAAGTTTGCCAACTGCAGTTGTCTTTGTTTGAAGAAATGGCAATACAAATGATTATGTTGTATTTCATGGCGGTTATACCAGAATACCCTAGTTAAAGTATATTGCTTAGTCTTAATCTGATCCGCTAATTATTAACCCAATCAATAAATCGATTCAAAAAAATCAAGATTTAATCCTATCGTTGTATTGATTATTTCAGAAGCGTATTACTTTTGTATAGATACCAGTACAACCATGCTTCAAAAACAGGTTTCGATAGGCTTATTTGCCCTTCTGCTGTGCCACACTCTGGCTAGTGCCATTGTGGGTATGGTTAGTTGGTGGCGAGCCGAAAACGACCTGTCAGAGCGATTGCTTGTGTATCGGTCAGTCGATAGCATCGTTGAGTTTCAGGTACCCCTCAATGATCAAGCTGATGGTAAGACAATTGCGCGTACTACAGAGGATGGGTTCAGTTATCGGGGCCGCTATTACACGGTCGTTAGCCTGGAACTGACGGGAGATACATTGCACATTGCTGGGCTGGAATCCCGTAGTCATTCGGTTTGGCAGGATGATCTGCTCTCGTTTCTCAACGACCATTTGGCTACCTCTTCAGATACCAATCAGAAAGCGGGTCAATTGCTGAAGTTTCTGCTCAAAGAGTATTCACCCGGTTCGCCGGTTGTTCTTCATTTTCATCCTTCAACCTGGCAGCAGTCTGTCCGGGTTCCCGAAAAGCCGGTCGCTTTTGCCACCCGCTCTTCGTCGATTCATTCTCCTCCGCCCGAGTGGGCTATCTAATGGTTTGTACGCCTGCATTCGGCATACTCGCATAGCTTTTAAGCTTTGCTTACTGGTCGTTTCGTAATTGTACAATACCCCCTCTTTCTACTTACGTCCCAACGGCATTTAACCGATGGACCCGAATAGGCTTTTTGTACTAGCAAAAGTCTCCGTTCGCCATTTGGTTTGCCAGAAAACGAGTTTGGCTCGGGGTCAAGGCATATCGATTTCGTCGGTAAGTGCTGAATGGTTGTAGGCAATACAAGCGTTCCCCCAGGTAACCGCCTGACGGACCTTTTTATTCGGCTGACATCAAATCCGTTGCGAGAATGGTTCTGTCCGGTATCCCTACGACAGCGAAGGATCTGGGTAACCAAGGAAACTATATCCCATAAAACATAAAAACCGGACCACTACCCTGTAGTAGTCCGGCTCAACAGTATTAAATGATAGGTTGGTAGTCTATGCTCCTCACCAGTTTTGCTGGTGAGGACATCATGCTCGACAAACTTAATCGTCTTACTGACAAATACCTATAATTCTTGTGAAGAAGCATTGGTTTATAGCATTTTTAATCTGTCGATCTCATGAAATTCAATAAGTGGAAAATGGCGTTACTAGTATGGTCGGCAATGTTTCCATACAGCACAGTCGTAAGCTATGGTCTGGCCCAGTTACCGTTTACGGCCCACTGGCCTGTGTTTGTCCGAACGTTTTGTCTGACCTGTCTGCTGGTGCCTTATATGGTTTGTCTGGCGCTACCTTTTCTGACTCAGCGTTTTCAAAAATGGCTACAACAAACGACTCATTCCCGGCAAACCTTACCCGGTCCGCTTGAGCAACCCTTGCCCGGTTAACCTACGCTGATCAAGTGTAGAGCAGTAGTCTAAATGTCCTAAAAATCTCAGTAGAGCCTATTTAGCTAATATCAGTTCCACCAATTAATTCCTTTATCTAAATCAAATCAAACTATGGAGGCATCCAACGACCAAGTGCTGAAAAACCAGGAATCGATCCTGGCTAATCAGGAATCAATTTTAAAAAATCAGGAGTCGATCCTATCCAACCAGGCTAGTCTGGAATCGATTCTGAGCAATCAGCAAACGATTATTGCCAACCAGGAAAGTATTTTAGGAAACCAACAGTCGATTCTGAAAAATCAGGAACTGCTGGAAACGATTGTGGCTAATCAGGAAACAATCCTGAGTCGGTTAAATAAGTAGCCTGTTCTTAACTGGCCATAGCGACGAAACGTCTTAACCGGCTGTCGCTATGGTTGGGCTCTGCTATCCTGTACAATTCACCTGATTCTCATCTATTATAGTGATGGCCGATCGTCCTGCACGTCGTATTCCTGTTCTGTACTTTGCTTTTATGCTCAGCGTACTCATTAGCTGGGGTTGGTACATGAGTACACAGAGTGATGTGAGTTTTCTGGCGCGTCGGTGGGCAGCTGCGTTGACCATGGTATTTGGCTCATTTATTGCCGGGTCGAGCCCTGAAGGTAGCGCAGCTATTTCGTACCCCGTGTTTACGTTACTGCTGAAGATTCCGCCACCCGTAGCCCGTAACTTCTCTTTTGCGATTCAAAGCATTGGGATGACTTCGGCCTCTCTGCTCATTCTGGGGCTGCGCGTTCGGGTAGACTGGAACTACATCCGATTCGTAACCATCGGGGGAATCGTGGGCCTGATTTTTGGCACGTATTATGTCGTTCCGCTGATTTCGCCGGTTGCGGCCAAACTGTTTTTCGTATCTCTCTGGCTTAGTTTTGGCATCACACTCTGGCGGGAGAATCGTAATCCATCCCGTATCGTTTTCGACGCTATTCCTGACTTTCAGGCAGCCGATCAGGTTCGACTAATCGCGTTTGGCCTGGTGGGCGGGGTTATTTCATCGATTTTTGGGACAGGGATCAACATCTTTACGTTTTGTCTGGTCACGATTTATTACCGGCTGAACGAAAAAGTAGCGACGCCTTCCTCTGTACTGATCATGACTATCGAGACGTTGCTGGGCTTTTTTCTACACGCAGGCATTCTCCACGACTTTAGCCGGGAATCATTTGAATTGTGGTTGACCTGCATTCCGGTAGTGGTATTTTTTGCGCCCCTGGGAGCCTTTGTGATTACTCGTCTGGCCCGACCCATTATTGCCCGGTTGCTGTACATAATCTTGTTTGTTCAATTTATTGGCGCACTAATTGTAATTCGACCTTCGGCACCTCAGTGGGGCTTGTGTTTACTTACTCTGGCGGCCGGTTTAGGCTTGTTTGCCTATATCGCCCGCTTACAACGCCATTCTGTTACCTAATTTTTTACGATTATGACTGTTTTACCTACCGAACCCGTTGGCAGCGTACCCCGCCCGGCCTACTTGCAGGAAGCGATGACCGCTTTTGCCAATGCGCAGATTTCTCAGCAGGAACTGGATCGTCTAACCAATCAGGCGCTTCAGGAAACCATTGCTGCTCTCGAACAAACAGGGTCGCCGGTTATTACCGATGGCGAGCAGGCTAAACCCAGTTTTGCCACCTATCCAATTACGGGCCTGGAGGGGTTGCAGCCAAACGGCGTTGTTATTCCCTTTGCCGATGGCCATACCCGTCAGTTGCCGGTTATTTCGAAAGGTCCATTCCACTATACAACAACGGCTGATACCTATTTGAAACGGGCCAAAACGTTTACGAATCGGCCCATTAAGCAAGCCGTCATTGCCGTTTCAGCACTCAGTTTGCTTTATCCACAGGATGGAATCGACGGCTATAGTCAGGAATCCTTTTTAGCCGATCTGGTCAACGAAGCCGAAAAAGAAATCCGAAACTGTTTGGATGCCGGAGCCTATAACGTTCAGATTGACTTTACAGAAGGAAGGCTGGCGCTTAAATTAGACCCCAGCAAACAGTTATTGCAGGCTTTTATCGACCTGAACAATCAGGTTTTGGCCCGTTTTAGCCCGGAAGAGCAGGCTCGAATCGGTGTTCACTCCTGCCCCGGAGGTGACCATGATTCAACGCACAGTGCTGATATTAGTTATGATGACCTGCTGCCTGCTTTGTTTGATCTGAAAGCGGGTAATTTTTACCTGGAATATGCGGCTGAAAAAAATAAACCGGGCGTTCTGGCGGCTATTAAAGCCAACCTCAAACCGAATCAGCGCGTTTTCCTGGGTGTTACCAACGTGCTGGACCCTCAGGTAGAAACCGCCGAGCAAATCCGGGATTTAATTTTGGAAGCCGCTCAAACTATACCCGTTAATCAATTAGGTACGACTGACGATTGTGGGTTTTCGCCTTTTGCCGATGATGTATCAACCGCTCGTGATATTGCGTTTGCCAAAATCAAGGCCCGGATCGAAGGTACTGCTCTTGCGGAGAAGGCACTGGGCTGATATCAGTATACGGCAAAGTGCTTACTGGCTAACTGCCAGTGTTTTAGAATAGAAATTAGCTAGTAGAAGACTGGTTACCTCAGTCAACTTCTTAGGTAACCAGCCTCTTAATTTATATCAACGTTTATATCATACGAATTTCCTGTTGAGAACAGTTGTCGCCATCGGTCTATTCAGTCTACTACTGTGCCACATCCTGGCTCATGTGCTGGTTATATGGATGATTGGCTGGCAGGAAGAAGGCGATTTGGCCAGTCGATTAAGAGTGTATCGGTCGGTCGATAGTCTGGTTGAATTTTATATTCCTCTCAACAATCCCGGTACCGAAGGGGAGTTGACGACCCACCCAGACGAGGGGTTTGTTTACCATGCCAGCTACTACGATATTATTCATCAGGAAATTCAACATGATACGCTGCTCATTGTAGGGCTTGCCAAAAAAAAGAACTCGTTCTGGCAAGGCGATCTGCTGGATTTTATTAAACATCAATTTGGGGATGATTCGACAAATGCACCCCAGAAAACGAATCATCTTCTTAAACTCTTAGTAAAAGAGTACTACCAGGGCGTTCGACTCGTCGTTCAGTTCAATCATTCTTCCTGGCGGGAGCCTGTTTCGATTTCTGGCTTTGCTGCACCCCTGTCAACCTTATTCCTGCCTGTCCATTCGCCCCCGCCAGAAGTCTGAGCGATCTCTTCACATGAGCTAATCCAGCAGAGTATGTAACTGTTGCTGGACATTTCTGTCTGCGTATAAACCAGACGGTAGGGACACCTATGCCCGATTGATTCCTGAATCAGGCGAACTAATCGGCTGGGTTAATCTCCATAAACTCATTGATCCGTTCAGACATTCCGCGTCCATACTGTGTAATGGATGCCCAATCGCTTATACATGTTGAAAAAATTAATTTATCTCCTGATTGGGGCAGGGGCTCTAATGGCTATGGTAGCCGGGCTGAAATCAAGCTCCAAATCGCATGAGGAAATGGTCAAACTCCTCAAGAAAGCCAACTATCGATTCCGGGACTATCGCAATGATTTTAGCCCTGAATCTCAGCTTGCTCATGTTGACTCCATGATCGATGGTTTTAGGGCTAGTGAAACCGAACTGTACCTGAAGGCGACGATCTTACTCAAGCTGGGTGAAGAAGAAAAAGCCATTCCCCTGCTGGAAACGATTACCCAACAACTGGGTACTGCTAATCCACGCGCGTCGCAAATTGCCATGGGTGAGCTGGCGTTAGCCTATCTGAGGTTAGGTGAAAAGGCCAACTGCCGGAACAACCACTCGGCGGAGTCATGTATTCTGCCCATCCGGGGAAATGGTATCCATACGATTCAGACGGGCTCAAAAAAGGCTATTGAGCTATTTGAAACCATACTGAAGCAAACACCAGATGATGTGGAATCGCGCTGGCTGCTCAATCTGGCTTACATGACGTTGGGGAAATATCCGAAGGATGTACCTAAAAGCTGGCTGATTCCCAATATGGCCGATACCACCAAGAAAACCACCGCGTTTCAGGATATTGCTCATTCGCTAAAGCTCGATGTCAATAACATGGCTGGTGGCGTCATTATTGAAGATTTCGATCGGGACGGTTACCTCGACATCGCCCTGTCGTCTTGGGGACTGGACGAACCCATGCATTATTATAAAAACAATGCAGATGGCACTTTTAGTGACCGCTCGGAACAATCAGGGCTCAAGCAACTCACTGGCGGCCTGAATATGATGCAAACAGACTACAATAACGATGGCTTCCCCGATATTTTCGTGCTCCGGGGTGCCTGGCAGGGCCAGTTTGGCGAGCAGCCTAATTCACTGCTGAGAAATAACGGCGATGGTACGTTTACCGATGTGACAACCGTCAGTGGGTTATTGTCCTTTCATCCGACGCAAACAGCCACCTGGACCGATGTGAATAACGATGGATGGCTGGATGTATTTATCGGTAATGAAACTCCCAGCTTGTTTCGCAACCAGGGTAAAAGCCATCCTTGCGAACTCTTTGTGAACAATCAGGATGGTACGTTTACGGAAGTAGCTCAGCAGGCCAACTGCGCAATTGTAGGCTTTGTAAAGGGCGTTACGTCGGCCGATTATAATCATGATGGCTGGCAGGATCTGTTTGTTTCTACGATGGATGGGAACCGATACCTGTTGAAAAATAAAGGTCTGCGGTCGAAAATGCCTTCGTTTGAGGATGTAACGGTAAGCGCAGGGCTCAACGACGAATCGTTCGGTAGTTTCACCACCTGGTTCTGGGACTACGACAACGATGGCTGGCAGGATATTTTTGTGTGTAATTATACCTTCCAGAAATCGCTGGCTCACTACGAAGCGGCTGAAGCTCTGAAGCTGCCGATTGGCCATAATGGCATGATCTATCTCTATCGAAACAACCACGACGGTACCTTCACCAATGTGTCGAACGAAGCAAATGTTCAGAAAACGGCATTCTCGATGGGCGGTAATTTTGGTGACATTAACAATGACGGGTTTCTGGATATGTATCTGGGCACAGGAAATCCGAACTACCGTTCACTGGTTCCCAACAAGTTGTTCCTGAATCAGCAGGGGAAAACATTTGATGATGTAACAGCATCGTCCCGGATGGGCCACCTGCAAAAAGGACATGGGGTATCGTTTGCCGATCTGGATAACGATGGCGACCAGGATGTTTACATAGAGATGGGGGGAGCTTACGTGGGCGATAGGTATCCCAGCGCCCTGTATCTGAATCCGGGTCAGAGCGCCAACAACTGGATTTGTCTTAATTTACAAGGATCAACGACCAACCGACTGGCAATCGGGTCGCAGGTTAAGCTAACATTTCGGGAAAACGGTGTTCAACGGAGTGTGTACCGGGAGGTGAATTCAGGGGGAAGCTTCGGAGCCTCTCCACTCCGGCGGGAAATTGGCATCGGCCAAGCTACCCTGATCGATAAGATTGAAATCCGCTGGCAGGGGACTAAAACGGTGCAGGTGTTTCAAAACGTTCGGCCCAACCAATTTCTACGGATCACGGAAGGCAGTACTAAGCTGGAACCGGTTGCACTTAAACCCCTTCGATTTTCGGCTGATCAATCGCCTATATGTCGTCCTGCGGTAGCGTTTGCCGGACTTCCTGGAAAATGACCACTGGTTGGTCCGAAAATGGGTGCCGTTTTTAAATCGATGCAAACAACGAACCCCACTGGTAAAACCGGTGGGGTTCGTTGCTTAATCCTTCGCAAGTTGATAAGATTATTTAGTCCAGGGCAACTGGTTTACTTTACGGCCAATGGCATAGCCCATCCGGAGGCCTTCTTCGCAATCCATCCGATAATGAACCCCCAGTAATACACGCGAGTAGGCATTTTCCTGCGCCATTTCATAGAAGCTATTGAAGCTTCTGGGAGCACCGTTAAATTCAGTTCTTCCCTCATGACACCGATCAGTCATGGCATAGGATGCCCCATAAATGTCGGTAAGAACTTCGGCAGCAGCGGCACCAAAGCACGAATGACCTGACGGATAAGCCGGAAACGGAGGTGTTACGCCAACCATAATACTGATTGGATTATTCAGCCGCGTTCGCCAGGTCGGATCGATAGTCCGCTGGATGTATGTAATCGGTCGTTCAACGTTATAGATGTATTTGGAATTCCAGCAGGCTACCCCTACATCGCTGAGGCCCATACCCACCTTGGCAAACGTGTACACTGCTTTATCGAGCGGGACTTTATCCTTCCGAATTACCTCGCTAGCCACTGCAATCCAGCGGGCGGCAGGCTCAAACGTTAACTGATAGATATCGTCGCTCCAGAACTCCCCAATCCATTTCTCGTCATTGGTCAGGGGAGTCGTAGCCGTATAAATTTCCAGACCCTGCGCAAACAGCGTCGATTTGATGTTCGTGCTGTAATTCAAGGGCTCTTTGGCTATTTTGTCGGTTTCGCTGGCAACAAACGTCCTGACTTTGCCCCAGTAAGGTAGCAATGCCCGGCTATAATCTGGGGCGGTAGGCTGCCATTTCCCGGGGCCCGTTGGCGGGACATAATCGGCTGGCTGGTTGCGCAGATAGGCCCCATCGCCAGCCACATCGGTTTTAGCGTAGGCTATCACGGCGGTAGCAACGTCCTGGCCGAACTTTTTGGATCGACTGATGTCATCGCTACTCCCCGTGCCGACGGCTAGTTTAGTATGTAATGAGTCAATTTTAGCCTTGTCCTTGTCTGATACATGCGGGAAGAAACCTTTCATCATCAGGTAATAAGATTCGTTTAGGGCTACATCCCACTGGTACGTTTTTCCCGCTTCGGGTTTGGGGATACTAAGACCAGAAAATTTGTAGGCTACAGACTGGTAATTGGCTGAGCCAGGGACGACCGTTTCATAAGCCGCTAGCCCGATATAGGCCAGCGCTCGGGCGGCTACGGGTGGGCGATAGCCAGGCGCATACCGATCAACAAGTAAAAACAAATCCATCCATTGTAAAGATACGGAGGCATCGATAGTCGATCCGGTGGATACGGGCGCTACGTCTTGCTTGGGCGATTGGCAGGCTAAGGCTATAGCGGCAAAGAAACCGATAAAACAATAGGATATAGCCTTTCTGATACGAAAGGTGGGCTTTGTTAACAGATGTATAAATGCATTCATAGCTTTCTGGAATCTAGCATGAAAGGGAAATGAGGATGCTACTACACAGGTAGGTACGTAGCGAAATAGGGCTAAGTATGGCCCGAATCGATATAGTGAATAGCGTGAGCTGAGCCATAAGCCAGCTATCCGAAAGTCGCTGTCGCGTCAGGTCGAAATCTGGTTTATGCACAACCGTTCATACCCTGAAGAAGCGTCAATAATTTATCAGGACATCGCAGAGGGCGTCCAGAATAAATTACAACTGTACTTGCTACAGGTTGTGAAATGGCTAGGTAAACGACAAATGAATAATAGCGTAGAGCGCCAGTCTGGTAAAGCCAATGGCGACAGGTTTTGTAGATAGATATGCCTCAAGACATGGCTAATTTTCTAGGCCGTCTCTGGCAATTCTATCTACCGCTAGTAATCCTGTTCGCTCAGACTTCTGGAGGAGGGGAATGTACGGGTAAGGCACGAGCAAGCAGCAGACATGGTCTGTTGGGTATCCGAATGGCTTCGTGCCAATGAGGAGGAATAAAGCTAAAAACGGCCTGTTGGGCAGGCGAGTATTCTTTTAGTAGGAGTTTTAGGAATTGATTTGCCTTTTGTTGCGGTTGGCTGGCCTCATGGATATGCTCGTTCAAGAAGGAAAGTAAATCATCTTGCCATAACGAATGGCTTTTCAATTCGAGACCTACTATGGAGAGCTGATCGCCATGAAGTTCGACACTCACCACCGAATAATAGTGTCCGTTATAGGTGAAGCCGTCGGAAGTCGTGCGGGTGATGTCGTTGAGTTCAAGGTTATTCGCTAGAGAAATCTGGAATTCTACCAGGCTATCTACAGATCGATAGACCAAAAGCCGCTTCGACAAATCGTTTTCTGCCTGCCACCAACTGGTCACCGCCACCAGCATATACGCAAGTGTGTAACAACCCAGTAAGGTGACAAGACCGATGGAGATGACTTTTTTCACGAAAGCAGTTTTCTTCAGCTCTATAAAATCTTATAAATCATAAACAAGATTTATGCCATTAGTAACTATTAAAGCGAGAGTGAAAAGAAAAATAGGGGCTTAATAATACCCCGACAGGCGTGTTGAATGGACAATAGTGCCTACAGGGGACTAAGTATACTACTCGATCGAAACCTGATTAAGCAACGGGCTTATTATATTCTCCGTTTACGGTTCTGGCCGATAGCAGACCTGTTTCATCGGGCATTGAGGGGTTCAGCCTGAAAGGAGTAGGTCTTTTTAGCAGGGATGCAACTTGCTGTATAGAGTTTCGGTTAACGATAGCGGTAGCTTTTAAACCCGTGTGTCGCTATGAACATAAGCCTCAATTATTTGCAGGAAACATTTAAAGGGCAGTTTGAATATGCTTTGCTTGATGAGCTGGCTAAAGTTGGCCAGCAGAAAATTGTTCCGGCAGGAGAGTATCTGATCCGTCCGGGCGAATACATCCGGTCTGTTCCAATAATTATTCGGGGTTCGGTTAAAATTATGCGCCCCGATCAGGAAGGCCGCGAAGCGTTGCTCTATTATCTGGGCGGTCTGGATGCCTGTGCTATGTCGCTTACCTGCTGCCTGGGTAGCCGACGCAGTGAAATTACGGCTGTAGCCGAGGAGGAAACCGAACTGATTGCCATACCTGTCGATAAAGTAGACGAGTGGCTATGTCGCTATTCAACCTGGAAGCAATTTGTTTTTCAAACCTACCAGAAACGATTCGATAACCTGCTTACCACTATCGACGAGGTTACGTTTCATAAACTGGACGAGCGGCTACTGACCTATCTTCAGAAAAAAATGCAGAGCTGTCAATGCCGTGAATTGACGATCACGCACGAAGAAATTGCGAATGAGTTAGCGACCTCTCGCGAAGTAATTTCGCGGTTGCTCAAACAACTCGAAAAAATGAATAAACTAAAGTTGCAACGGGGGAAAATTGAGATGGTGGGCGCTTGAACATCGTTCGTCTCCCATTTAAACGGACTATGTAACAATTATCACGGAAAGCCTTCTGACCATGTGGTTGCTTTGCCTAAAAGTTTGACGGGCATGACCACTATTCAACTGATTGGCTTTTCTGCATCCATTTTCATTGGCATCAGCCTCGGGCTGATTGGAGGAGGAGGGAGTATCCTGACACTTCCCGTTCTGGTATACATGATGGGGATCAACCCCGTTCTGTCTACAGCCTATTCCCTGTTTGTCGTTGGCACTACATCGCTGGTTGGTTCGGTTAATTACATGCGAAAAGAGCAGGTTAATTACCGGGCGGCCTTTGTTTTTGCCATACCTTCCTTTCTGGCTGTTTTCTTAACCCGCAAATACCTGGTTCCAGCCATTCCCGATCCGGTATTTACCACGGGAAGTTTTGCCCTTAGCCGGAATGTAGCCATCATGCTTTTTTTTGCTCTGGTTATGCTGGCGGCTTCGGTGTCGATGATTCGAGACAAAAAAAAGGAAACCAGTGCTGAAACGGACGCCGTACAGTTCAACTTACCCCTGATTGCTCTCGAAGGGGCACTGGTAGGTACGTTGACGGGAATTGTGGGCGCTGGGGGTGGGTTTCTGATTATTCCGGCGCTGGTGTTGTTGGCGCGACTGCCCATGAAAATGGCGGTTGGAACCTCGTTGCTGATCATTGCTGCCAAATCATTAATCGGGTTTCTGGGCGATTTGTCCAACATGCAGGTCGACTGGCCGTTCTTACTCGAATTCACGGCTCTGTCGGTAGTAGGCATTTTTGTGGGGTCTTATCTGTCGCGGTATGTGCCGGGTGAGAAACTTAAAAAGGCCTTTGGCTGGTTTGTACTCATGATGGGTGTTTATATCATGGCTAAGGAACTGCTTTTTTAATCGACTCAATCTAATCTCTATTCGTCAATCACCAATGACCATGAACATAGAACAGATTTATACAGGTTGCCTCGCGCAAGGGGCTTATTATATTGAAAGCCAGGGCGAAGTAGCCATTATTGATCCACTCCGGGAAGTGAAACCGTATATCGAACGGGCCGAACGGGCAGGGGCTACCATTAAATATGTGCTGGAAACCCATTTCCACGCCGACTTCGTGTCGGGGCACCTCGATCTGGCCAAACAAACCGGCGCTGCTATCGTTTACGGCCCCAACGCCAAAACCGGCTTTAAAGCCTACATTGCTCAGGATGGAGAAGAGCTGCCCTTGGGAAATGTGAAAATTCGAGTGTTGCATACACCAGGACATACGATGGAATCGACCTGTTATCTGCTGGTCGATGAGCAGGGCCACGAAAAGGCCTTGTTCAGTGGCGATACACTGTTTATTGGGGATGTCGGTCGCCCCGACCTGGCGCAGAAATCAGACCTGACCATGAACGATCTGGCGGGCTATCTCTTCGACTCACTCCGTACCAAAATCATGACCCTGCCCAACGATGTGATCGTGTATCCGGCGCATGGGGCTGGTTCGGCCTGTGGCAAAAACATGAGCAAGGAAACCACCGACACGCTAGGGAATCAGAAACTATTCAACTATGCGCTTCGGGCTACCATGACCCGCGACGAATTTATTAAGGAGGTAACCGATGGGCTACTGGCCCCCCCGAAATATTTTCCGCAAAACGTGATGATGAATAAACAAGGCTACGAAAGCATCGATACCGTATTGGACCGGGGAGCGCAACCGCTTAGCCCGGAAGCCTTCGAAGCGGCTGCCAACGAAACGGGAGCGGTGGTACTCGATGTGCGTTCGGCGCAGGTGTTTGCGAAAGGTTTTATTCCCAACTCGATCAACATTGGACTGGGTGGGCAGTTTGCACCCTGGGTAGGGGCTCTGGTTCCCGATGTTCGGCAGGAGCTTTTACTGGTGTGTGAACCCGGTACCGAACAGGAAACCCTGACCCGGCTGGCTCGTGTGGGATACGATCAGGTACTAGGGTATCTGGAAGGTGGCTTTAGCAGTTGGGCATCCAGTGGTAAAGAAGTGGATACGATCGCATCGATTTCGGCCAATGAACTGGCTGATCGACTCGAACAGGGGCCTATTCCGGTTATCGATGTTCGGAAGCCTGGTGAGTTTACCGCCGAACATATCGACGGTGCTAAGAACGTTCCACTCGATTACATCAGCGAGCATATGGCCGAGTTTCCTAAAAACGAGCCATTCTATGTTCATTGTGCAGGGGGCTATCGGTCAATGATGGCGGCCTCTATCCTGAAATCGCGCGGGTACGATAACGTGATCGATGTGGCGGGGGGCTTCGGGGCTATTCAGAAAAGTGGGCGCATCAACACGACTGATTACGTTTGCCCAAGCACCCTGAAAAAAGATTGATTGCCCATTTTGATAAAATCCTGTACATCCTGTGAATCCTGTCAAAAAACTTTTTCGACAGGATTCACAGGATGTACAGGATTTATGCACTTACCAGAATCAGCTTCCTGTGTAACAATTATCACAGATTCCGGTAAAATGATCGGCTACTTTTGAGGAGTCATTGATCGCCAGCCACTGAACGGCCCGATCAGACATATAAACTCGACACGGCCATGGTAAAGGGAAGCAAACTTTATAGCATTCTTTTCAATAAATGCCCACGCTGCCAGGAAGGCGATTTTTTTGTGAGCAAAAGCGCCTATAACCTGAAACAGTTCGACAAAATGCACGAGGAGTGTAGCCATTGTCACTTGCGGTATTCGCCGGAGCCGGGCTTTTTTACCGGAGCCATGTATGTGAGCTATGCCTACTACGTAGCTTTTATCATCAGCTCATTTGTCCTCTTTTATGCCATACTGGATATCAATCTGGATTATTATCTGGTTGTCCTGCTGCCATCGCTCGTTATTCTGACTCCTTTCTTCTTTCGGCTTGCCCGACGAACCTGGATTAATTTTTTTGTGAACTATCGACCCGAAATAGCCAAACCAGAGGCAAACCCGGTGAAGGCAACAGCTCATTCGAAAATGTTGCCATAACGTCGATGCCTACCTCCAGCCCGAATTCGCTTACGGCTGGAGGTAGGTATTTGGATCACGGATGAATAATGGCCCAGCCTTGCTGCTGACGGATAATCAGTTCGCCATTGCCGCTGGGCGTGTAGCCAATAAACGGTAACATTTCGTCCTTACTGATTTTGCGTTCCCGTAAGGTATTCTCACACTGAGCCAGCACAACGCCCTGTTTTTGCAGGTCTAGTAAGGTTTGTTCAAACGGGCTGCCTTTTTTCAGGGCTACCACACCACCACCATGTACGACGAGTTCGACCTCCAGTTTGCCTTTCAGCCGGGCGTCGTCCAGCGCATTCTGAATGTTTTTCAGGGTAGCTTTAATTTTTGATTCATCGTCGGTATTCAACTGATATACCACCTGATAGGTTGATCTGGTAGCTTTGGCACCCCGGAAATCAGGCTGCGCTACAACCGATTGAGCCAGAAACAGGACGAATGCAGTCAGGCCAATTGACAGATAATTCATAAGCGTATTGACGTAATAAAATGGATAACTATGACTTGCCAGTAAACTTCACGAAAGTATAGCACATAATCAGTTCGTTATGTGATTTTTATCACGGAAGCAGCGGTACAGAAACCCGTACTTAGCTAAAAAAAGAAGGCTATGAAAAAGAACATGGGTTCCGCTGATCGAATCATTCGGGTTATTGTTGCCGTTGTATTGATTGCCCTGTTTGCAACCAATGTACTGACGGGTACGTGGGGAATGATCACTTTAGTCGTTGCTGGGATATTTATCGCTACCAGCCTGGTTAGTACCTGTCCGTTGTATCTGCCGTTTGGCATCCGAACCAATCGAATCCGAAAGCACGCTAATTGAGAGGAACGAATGGAAACCTTATTAAAAAACTGGGATGTCATGCGGCTGGTCCGGTTGGTAGCTGGAATCCTGATTATCGGGAGTGCCCTTGTCGACCGTCAGCCTTTACTGGGGCTTATGGGTGGTATACTGCTGCTGCAGAGTCTGCTGAACGTAGGCTGTAGTGCGGCTGGTTGTGGTATGCCCCGACAAACGCATTCGACTGATGTCAAGGCCGATAAAACGCTGGACGAGATACCGTATGAAGAAGTACATTAACCGATGGCAGTGGATAGGGGCCTTGCTGGGTGCTGTGGCTGGGTTTGTGTACTGGCGTGAAGTTGGCTGTTTGACTGGCCATTGCCCTATTCAGTCGCACTGGCAGTCCATGAGCATCTGGGGGGCAGTCACCGGATTATTGCTGGGCGATATGCTCCATCAACTTGGCCAAAAACTGATGAATACCTATGGAAACGCAGAAAAAAGAAACGTTTAATGATATTATCAAGGGCAACACGCCCGTACTGGTCGATTTCTCTGCCGAATGGTGCGGTCCCTGCAAAATGATGGGCCCCATTCTGAAAGAGTTTGCCGAACACATGGGCGATCGGGTTCGGGTTCTGAAAATCGACGTCGACCAAAGCCCGGCTGCTGCCAGTACGTATCGGATTCAGGGCGTACCAACGCTGATTCTGTTTCGAAAGGGGCAGGTTGTTTGGCGGCAATCGGGAGTTATCGAAGCCCGGCAACTGGAGTATGTAGTGAATCAGCTCGAAACAAATCATGTATAGCCAGGAGTTTTGGAATGCTCGCTACCAGGACCCGGCTTATATCTATGGAGTTGAGCCCAATGCGTTTTTTAAAGAATGCCTGGATGCTCTGAATCCAGGACGGCTCTTGTTGCCTGCCGAGGGCGAAGGGCGCAATGCCGTTTATGCTGCTCGTATGGGCTGGGCCGTCGATGCCTTTGATCAGAGTATAATAGCTCGTGAAAAAGCCTTGCAGTTGGCAGCAGAGGCCTGTACCACCATTCACTACGAAACTAGTACACTACAGGCATTTTCGGCACCAGCCAACACATACGATCTGGTTGGGCTGATTTATGCGCATGTCCCGTCGGCTGAACGACGGCAGGTTCATCAACAACTGGTTTTAACTTTAAAACCATCGGGCTATCTGGTGCTGGAAGCTTTTCATAAAGACCAGTTGGGGCGGGGATCGGGCGGCCCTAAAGACCCGGATATGCTGTACAGCCAAGCCGATTTGCTGGACGACTTTAGTGAATTGGAAATTCTGAAAATTGAAGAAACCTACGTTGACCTCCACGAAGGAGCGTATCACAATGGCTTAGCCTGTGTAGTTCGGCTAATGGCCCGAAAAAGGTAATTGATTGCCCACTTTTCTTAACTTAAACGGAGACGACGCCACGGACTGAACCCGTGGCGTTCGTGTTTGTAACGACATTCTGAAAACGAGGGCTGCTGAACGGGCTTTGTGACTATTGTTACGGAGTTTGTCATCCGAGGGCCAGACCTTTGCCTGAAACTTGATTAATCCGTTGAAAGGTACTGGTACGTGGTGTTTTGCGCACAACGTAAAGCGTCTTTGATTCGGTCAATGTATGCAAGCTAAAGATCCTTTCAACCAAACGATACGGTCTCTTCAACGTACCTTACTTATATTAGCCGGGTTGCTGGTTATTACGGTTATTGCTACCGCTATGCTGATCGCATTCCAGGTTGGCTGGATCGATGCATCGGCAAACAGGGAGGAGCCGGTGGCCTCGTCCGGTAGTTCATCAACCACCCTACCCGTGAAGGCGGAGGAGCCGCTTTGGCAGGCACCATCCGAGGCAAAGATTGCTGCGCTTTCCAATGGCGACCTGATCCGCTATGGTAAAGAGTTGATCGCCAATACGGCTCTGTATCTGGGACCTATGGGTACGGTAACGCATGCATCGAACGGAATGAACTGTCAGAACTGCCATCTGGACGCGGGTACAAAGCCCTGGGGAAACAACTACAGTGCAGTGGCATCGACTTATCCAAAATTTCGGGCACGTTCGGGCAGGATCGAAACCATCGTGAAGCGGGTAAACGATTGCTTTGAACGCAGCCTGAATGGTAAAGGTCTCGACAGTAATAGCCGGGAAATGAAAGCCATTGTCGCCTATATCCAGTTTCTGGGTGATGACGTTCCTAAAGGTAAAAACCCTGCCAGATCAGGTATCTGGAAAGTACCGTATCTCGACCGTGCTGCCATTCCCGAAAAAGGCAAGCTGACTTATGAACAGAAATGTGTGAGTTGTCATGGCACTACGGGGCAGGGCGTTGCCAAACCCGATGGGGTGGGCTATACTTTTCCACCGCTTTGGGGGGCGCATAGCTACAATCAGGGAGCCGGGCTGTTCCGTCTTTCACGACTGGCGGGTTACATAAAAGCTAATATGCCGCTGGGTGCCAGTTGGGATAAGCCGCAATTGAGCGACGAAGAAGCCTGGGACCTTGCCGCCTTCATCAATTCGATGCCCCGATCGGCTAAAGATTTACGCAACGACTGGCCCAACATAGCCAGCAAGCCCGTCGATCATCCGTTTGGCCCCTACGCCGATTCGTTTTCCGAAAAACAGCATAAGTTTGGTCCGTTTAAACCCATTGAGGCTTACAAAAAGAGCCATGCCGAATCGAAATAGGAACTTTGGGGTGTTGGTACAATTAACTGCACGTTATGATGGATAGAGCACCTGACACAGGTAAAGGGCACCGGGTGGTGTTTCAGTTTGTTTCGCCCGACGATGCTTCGCAGAAAGCCCTAATCAGTAATCTGAAAAACCTGTTGGCCATATGGCCCGAGGCCGAAGTTGAAGTTGTGGTTCATGGCCCTGGTATTGACCTGATTACGGCCAGTGAGACACGCTACGCGCAGCCTTTGCAACAATTTGTTGACCATCATGTGGTTCGGATTGTGGTGTGTGAGAATAGCCTGCGTAGTAAACAGTTGACATTGGATGATATGCTGCCCTCCGTCGAAACGGTTCCCGTAGCCATCATCGAACTTATTCTGAAACAGGAGCAGGGCTGGGCGTATATAAAGGCTGGGGTATAAAGTTCGGTACAGTTGTTATTGTTATCTTCGAAACAGTCGGATTACCTTTTTTAACCAGTTGAGTCGGTGAACCCGCCACCGGATTACCGGGGGCGTAATGGCCTTGAATTCCTGACCTGTTTCGGTAGGTATTGCGCTGGATTTTGGGATGGCAAGTACCTGCGATGCATACAGGCTACGATGGCCCGACATCAGAAAGCTAATAACGCAGGATATGGCTGCATAGGGGGCAATCTCGGCTCCAAACAGTTCGATGGCTAAAATACTACAGGCAATGGGCGTGTTGGCCGCACCAGCCAGCAGACTGACAAAACCAATAGCGGCAAAGGTTGAATGGTCTGCTCCAATCACGTCGGCGTAGAAACTGCCCGCTGTGGCTCCAATAAATAAAGTGGGGGTAATGACACTTCCACTCCGACTGATGGTTAGTGTGATGATAGTAAAGAGCGCTTTGAGTAGAAAGGTGTAAGGCTTGACGGGGTGCCCTTCTATCGCATTTTCCATCAAATTAAGCCCCAGCCCCAGGTAATCGCGCGAAAATAAAAGCGTCAGACCAACCAGTACCATACCACCCAGGAGCCCTTTCCACGGTCGCCAGATCGGAATGGAATTTACAGCCGACGTACTGGACTGGATGGACCGGATCAGCACGTAGGCACATAGCCCAAAGAGAAGGCCTCCACCCAGCAGTTGCAGAAAGAATCCCCGCCCGAAAGCCGGAACAAACTGAAGTGGATAGTAGAAAAAAGTGACGCCAAGGGCCGAGGAGATCTGATAGGCCGTGATCGACGCTACGAAAGCGGGCAGCAACACATCATAAAAAATAACCCCGACGGCCAGCACTTCAATACCGAACAAGGCACCCGCTATGGGCGCCCCAAACACACAGGAGAAACCGGCACAAAAGCCACAGAGCACCATTTTTCGCCGGTCTATATCGTCGACCCGGAAGAGGTTGGCGCAAAGACTGCCCAAACCAGCTCCGATCTGAGCACAGGGACTTTCTTTACCGGCCGAGCCACCCGTAGCCAGAATCAGAATGACATTAATGACTTTAGTGGGTACAAAGCTTGCTTCCATTTTACCAAAATTTCGGTTAATGGCTGCAATCAGGGCGTCGGTGCCAACGTGTTACTTCAGGACGAACTGGCTGAGTAGGTTAGCGACAAAAAAACTGAGTGGCAGCCAGTAAAACACGTACTGGTAGTGATTGCTCTGCTCAATCACATAATGAATGAACCGGATAAAGCCCGAAGCCGCCAAACCCGTCAGACAGCCGATCAGCACCGACAGGATGACCCACTTAAGGACACTAAACAACAGAACCAGTTCTTCATGGATGCGCATGCTCGTTTAACCCGTTTGTGGCTGATGTGTTACGACAAACCGTTTTGCTAAAAACAGCTTTTGTGATGCTGACGAAGGAAGCATCTTCGGAGATAACCTTTCATCTGGCCGCCGAAGATACTTCGGTGTCAGCATCACAAAAATGGTAGACAATCATTGCCTTTAACCAACCCTATGTAACAATTATCACGGAAAACGGGCGATTCCCTGAGGAGTTTTGTGAAATCATTCAACAGAACATAGGGCATGATCGGACGTTTACTGGCTCTGGGATTGATGGCGATGCTAACGACCAACGGGTCGGCGGCATGGGCCAATCAGCCTGATACGCTGACCGCCAAACAGCAACGCTGGCTTGGGCGCGAGCGTTTTCCTATTCGCGCCCGGTCGTTTTTTATGGCAACGGATAATCAGGGCGACTTAAGCGATGCCTATGCGTGGGGGGTTGGGGTAGGGCTTGGGTATCAGACCCCCCGACTTTTCAACCACCTGACCGTAGGCGGAACGGTGTTTTTCAGCAAGAACCTGCTCTCGTCCGATCTGGCGGCCCGCGATTCGCAAACGGGACAACCTAATCGCTACGAAATTGGCTTGTTTGATGGGCAAAATCCGGGCAATCATGCGATGCTTAGTCGGCTCGAAGAACTATATGCGCAGTATGTGTTCGGCAAAAAATCGTGGGTTACGGTTGGCCGTCAGCTACCCCGCAGTCCGTTTATTAATCCGCAGGATGGCCGTATGTCGCCCACGTTTGTAGAGGGCATTGTGCTGGAATGGAACGAGCGGCCCAACACCCAGATCCATGCCGAATACCTGACCCGAATCGCTCCCCGCTCGACCCTGGGCTGGTACACAATTGGCGAAAGTATGGGTCTGTATCCGGTTGGTGTCGATGCAACGGGTAAGGCCTCACAGTATGCCGGAAACACGCAGTC